>Ga0315899_10004967_pt1 | contig 14365 bp, 13 predicted proteins | sample LakEriMetagenome_2_FD_203518 | JGI IMG/M metagenome (GOLD analysis project Ga0315899, IMG submission 203518) | Freshwater fungal communities from buoy surface, Lake Erie, Ohio, United States - Buoy 4 MA112 | ecosystem: Environmental > Aquatic > Freshwater > Lake | place: USA: Lake Erie, Ohio... | reverse complement strand
GAGAAGACCACCTGATCCACGAATTACTATTACATATTTCGCCACATCGTTTCACACTATACTTCACACCAACAAAAAAAGTCTCTGAATATCAGAGACTTTTTTTGTTGGTGGCGGTCCGGACGGTGGGAATGAAACAAATCTGACTGAACTCAAAACGGACAAAAACGTCAAAATATAATAGTACAGGTATTATATTGGATAATCTAATTGTATCGAAATTGTATCAAATCAGGTCGTTCTGCTTCGGTTTTAGCACCACCCCTATACTTCCAAAAAATATAAGTCCATTCTGGTTGATTAGGTTTTAAAAGAATTAATCACCCTTTTAATTGTAAGAAGTTTATAACCTCTTTTTGATTACTGCTCCTCTTAATAAGTGATATGTTCAACCATTATTTTTCGTACAACTCTTCCTCTATAACAGGATTCAGCCACACAGTAGATTCTTTTTTTGAAATACCATTCATCATGACACCTTGAATAAATTGTTTATTTAAAGAACCATGAGAATGAATGACACCAGGAAGAATTTCTACTAAATCCCCCTTTTTTAGTTGAATCATTGGCTTACCCTTTTCTTTAAAATATCCTTCTCCATCCACTCCAAAAATAATTTGTTTGCCAGTATGTTTATGCCAATTGCTTCGAGCTTTAGGTTCAAATAAAACCCTAGAAGCAAGGAAGTCACTTTCCGAATCGTTAATGAAATATTCTACCCAAACATCGCCAAAGAACCTTTCAGAGGGACCTTTTGACCAATTACCTTGCAAAGGTTTTTCTGAACTTTGAGCGGTAGTTTGAAATGATACTAAAATTGAAATCACCAAATGAATTATAATAACGACATTTTTCATATATCATCTACCCATTTAAATGTGGCTGAAAAGGCTGTTGGTAAAAACGCTTCCCCGTCGCCTGATACAATGCATTCGCCATCGCCCCAAAAATCGGAGGGAATGGAGGCTCTCCTAATCCTGTCGGATCAATTTCGTTTTTCACAAAATGTACGTCGATTTTCTTCGGTGCCTCATTATGGCGAATCATGCGGTAGGTATCGAAATTCTTTTGATCTGTTTTACCATCTGTTAACGTTAATTGACCAAACAAGGCATTTCCGATTCCGTCAATTGCCGCACCTTCCGCCATGTTTTTAGCTCCTTCTGGATTCACAACTACGCCGCAATCTAGGGCAGTAGTTACTTGGTCGACCGTTACTTGATCGCCTTTCACGCGTAAATCAATGACCTGCGCTGCATACGAATTGTGGCAGAAATACGCTGAAACTCCGCGCTTTTTTCCCGCATTTTCCGGTTTCCCCCAGCCCGATTTCTCTCGAACTAGTTCCAACACGCCCATGTAACGGCTCGCGTCGTAATCGTTTGTTTTTCCTACCGGATTGTCTTTTGCCCGTTGTAATAATTCCAAACGGAAGGCAATCGGATCCTTACCCATGTATTCTGAAATCTCATCCAAGAACGATTGTTCCGCAGCTGCATTAAAATTAGACCGCGGTGCGCGGAAAGCTGCAATGGTAATGTTAGATGGAATCACCCAGCTTTCGGCTAAGTAATTATCAATCGCTCCGGCTGGAAAACGATTCGCATGCAGAGGAGATTCAGGAACTCCTCCACCTTTGGCATGAAAAGCAATCAGCTTCTTATTCTCATCAAATGCCGCGCGATACGTCAATTGATACATTGGGCGATAAGTACCACCACTCACATCGTCCTCACGCGTGTAAATCAGTTTAATTGGGGCGTTAGCTTGCTTCGAAATCAAAGCCGCCTCAATCATATAATGACCGTAAGCACGACGACCGAAACCGCCACCCATACGAGCTAATTCAATCGAAATATTTTCCTTCGGAATGCCTAAACGTGCCACCATCGATGGAACCATAAAATCTGGAATCTGAATAGGTGCCACAAATCGCACTTTGTCCCCTACAAAATGAGCAAAGGTATTCGTCGGTTCCATAATATTATGAGCCAAAAACGGTGCCGTATAGGTTCTTTCAATGACGTGTTTCGCCTCTGTAAAAGCCTTTTCTGGATCCCCGTCTCTTCGCTCAATTTTACCTGGTTTTTTATCCATTTCGAGCATTTGAGCATAATGCTTTTTCGTGCTTTCTAAACCCGCTGGAATTGTTCTTTCATGGCCATTTTGACCCATCTCCTTTTTCTCTGGCGCTACTTCCCAAACCGCTTTCAACTTCTTGCGCGCATTCATCACATCCCAGGTAGATTTGCCAACAATAGCAATTAATTCGTTAAAAGCACGTGTATCAAATCCCGCAAATTTGTGGTCATCATTATATACTTTAATCGGGAAAATATCCACGATACCTGGCATCTTTTTCGCCGCAGTCGCATCAAAGGATTTTAATTGCATCCCAAAAGCCGGTGGACGTTCCGTCATCGCATACAACATGCCTGCTTCGCGGTAGTCCATCCCAAATAAGGGTTTTCCTTGTACGATTTTAGGGGCTACCACATTCTTCTGTGGAGTACCAATTAAGCGGAACGATTGGTTTCCTTTTAAAACGATATCCTTAGGCACCGGTAGTTTCGCAGCCGCAGCTGCAAAAGCTCCATAGGTTTCTGACTTGCCACTGAATGCATGTGTGACCATTCCGTTAGCGGTGGTCAATTCTGTTACTGGCAAATTCCAGGCCTGGCTTGCCGCCGTCAAAATCATTTGACGCGCTGCCGAACCCACCGTCCGTAATTGCTTCCAAGCCATGCGAATGCCTTGGCTACCGCCGGTAAATTGGCGTGGAAAAGCTTTGGGATCGTAATTCCCTTGTTCCACCTCGACTTGCTTCCAATCCACATCTAATTCCTCTGCGATTAACATCGGCAAGGAGGTCATCACGTTTTGGCCAAATTCTGGGTTAGGAGAGAATATTTTAATCGAATTATCTGACGCAATTTTGATGAAACTAGTCACCTCTTGCCATACGGATTCGATATTTAATTCCGCTAAGCTGTCTTCTGGTTTCGCACTTGCGAACCAAGAAATACCTAACATCATGCCTCCCCCGGAGAGCGACGTTACTTTCAAGAACGAGCGTCTGCTGTAAGTTGAGTCTGTCTTTTTCATGATTTCGCAGCGGCTAGTTGAATGGCTTTTTTGATACGCGTATAGGTTCCACAACGGCAAATGTTGCCAGCCATGAAATTCTCAATATCTTCCTCCGTAGGGTTTGGTGTGCTTTTCAAGAGTGCAGCTGCGCTCATGATTTGGCCAGATTGACAATACCCGCATTGTGCAACGTCCTCTGCAATCCACGCTTTCTGTACCGGGTGATCGCCTTTCGCGGATAAGCCTTCGATAGTCGTGATTTCCATCCCCTCTAATGCTGAAATCGGCAATTGACAAGATCGAACCGCACTTCCATTTAAATGCACCGTGCAAGCCCCGCAAGAGCCCACGCCACAACCGTATTTAGTACCTTCCATGCCGAGAATATCTCGGAGCACCCATAATAAGGGCATGTTTTCGTCCGCCTCTACCTGGTGGACTTTTTTATTAATGCGCAAAGAATACTTTTTAATCATAGCATTAGTTTTTTAAGATTTTATCCATAAATTCTTGTCGATAGGTCCTCCCAATCGGAATGTGCAAACCTTGGATTGTCACATAATTTGTCCCTCGATGCGTAATGTGATGTTTAGACACAATATAGGATTTGTGTATCCGACAAAAATGGTCTGAAGGTAACATCATTTCCATGGCTCCCATGCGCTCATATATCACAAAAACACCTTCCTTACTGTATACCTTGATATAGTCTTTAAGACCTTCGAAATAATAGATGCTTTCTAGCTTAAATTTCCTTGTCTCTTTTCCTATTTTCAACAATACTGGTTCTAGCCCTCCATTATATCCCTCTTTTTGTTGGAGAAATCGGTCGACCGACTTCAGAAATCGTTCTTGACTTATTGGCTTCACTAAATAATCAAAAACCCCTAAATCGAATCCATCCACAGCATATTCTCGAAAAGCCGTTGTCAAAATAATATGCGGCTTTTTACTTAAAGATTTCACTAGTTCGAGCCCTGTCATTTGCGGCATTTGAACATCTAAAAATAGCAAATCGACGTTGTTTTGTTGCAAATAAACAAATCCATCCAAGGCATTATCCTTGGAGGCAACGACCTCAAAATCAGGTAATTGTTGCACAAAATTGGCAAGCAAAGACCGAGCCGGCAATTCATCATCAATAATAACGCACTTAACCATAAATCAAATTAAGGTGTACTTCGTAAATTCCTGGATTTTCCACAATGTTTAACAAGTGTTTGTCCGGATATAGGAATTTTAATCTTTGTCTGATATTTGAGAGTCCTACTCCTCCATTTTCAGATGAAACCGCCTGTTCAAAACTATTGGAAATTATAATTAAACAGGAATTCGTTATTGCATCGACGTTTACTTGAACCTTAAGCCAAGCTACTCGAATTGAGTTATTCGCCCCATGTTTGATCGCGTTTTCAATTAATGGCAAAAGCAAAAGAGGCGGAATTTGTACTTGATTAACATGGTCAGAAATGCATTTCTCAACCTGTAGTTTTTCTCCTAAACGAATCTGGTGAAGTGCGATATAATTACCTAGATATTCCAATTCTTCATTGAGTGGAACCCATTCCTTTTGCGAGTGATATAGATTGTATTCTATGAAATTGGATAACTGCAAAATCTGCTGTGCTGTCTCAGGGCTTTTGCTTAAGGCCCCAGAATAAATATTGTTCAACATGTTGAACAGAAAATGAGGATGAACTTGAGATTTTAATAATTCGAGTTCAGATTTGACTTTTTCTTGTTTTAATGACTCGAGTACTTGTTTTTGTTCATACCAGCGACGAATAAAATAAAACATCCCGTACATACCTACCATCAGGTAAAGACTAACTAGCTCGTATAAGACTTTGGGTAATGTAAATAGGCTTCCATGATGTAAATCTTTGAGATAATGAGGTTCTAAATAATAGTGGCTGAAAAGTCGTTTAATTAAGATTCCAATCACCCCAATACCTACTAAATATGCATAAGAAGGCCATTTTACGCTGGCTTGGTTCATGCGATCAAAGACCACATGCATACTGACATAAGCAGTCAAGAAAGCAACAGGAATGTTGACAATGGAGTAAGCAAATTGTTTAGTGTATTCTTCAGTAAGTGCGCCAAAACCTATCCACTTATAAAAAAAGAGGGCGCTCCAAAAAATAATATTAAAACTTACAACGCTAGTTCTTTGATTCATAAAGAAAAAAGTAACTCTTAAATATACATAAATTATAGACTGACTTCAGGTAAAGTAATTATCCTTCGACCAAGAGCACATTTTTTCGACGAACTACAGCACAAGCGTTGTTCATCTAAAAAAGAGTGAATTCGGCGAAAAAAGAAAATGTCAAAGGGATAGGCTCTTACTTTTGTGAATTCCAACTGCCTAATTAATGTATAAATACTTCGTTTTTCTAGTTCTTTTCTTCGTTCAATTTACAATCATTTCAGCACCTAGAGATACAAATCCTCGCACTATTTTCGTGAAGTACACAACAGAGAGAATCGATTTAGACGGGGTTTTGTCTGAGGGAATTTGGGGACATGCTAACAAGGCTGATTCCTTTTGGCAATTTTTCCCAACAGATTCTATCAAATCCAAAAATCCAACAGAAGTTAAGTTGCTCTATAACGATTCACACTTATATATCGGAATTAGAGCACAAAGTAAACAAGGAAATTTTATCATTAACTCTCTTCGTAGGGATTTTAGTGGTTCAACAAATGATAATGTGTCATTGATTTTTGATACGTTCAAGGATGGGACGACTGCTTACCTTTTTAGTGTGAATCCATTTGGCGTTCAAAGAGAAGCTTTGATTTCAGGCGGAGGAAGTAACCCAGCAGACGCATTAAATCCAACTTGGGACGTTAAATGGCAGTCTGAGGGTAAAGTAATTGGTAATGAATATATATTAGAAATAGCTATACCTTTTAGTTCATTGAAATTTAGGGAAGGAGATCAAAGTTGGCGGTTTCAAACCTACCGGTGGGATTTACAAACTAATGAACAAAGCGCATGGTCAAATGTGCCACAAAATCAACTACTAATCAATCTTGCATTTCTAGGTGAAATGGTTTTTGAAAAACCTTTGCGAAAAAATCGTGCCCCGATTTATTTGATCCCTTATTTAAACGCATTGTCGGGACGAAATTTTTCTAATCAATCAGAAGCATCAAGTTTGGGGTTGGGTGTAGATGCAAAAATTGCGATAGGCAATGGTATGAACCTGGACGTGACCATTAATCCAGATTTCTCTAATGTAGAAGTGGATAACATGGTGACCAATATCACGCGATTTGAGGTATCCTTACCAGAAAAACGTCAGTTTTTCATCGACAATAATGACTTATTTGGAAGTTTTGGAAGTACCTATAATGATGCAAAACCATTCTTCTCGCGTCGCATTGGAATTGTACGTGACACCTTGGGACGTAATATCGAAAATCGAATACTGGGAGGCGTTCGTTTAAGTGGAAAACTTGATCAGAATTGGCGTATTGGCTTATTGAATTTACAAACGGCAGAGGATATAGCGAATCGAGTAGTATCCAATAATAATGCTATGTTTGTATTGCAAAGAAAGGTATTTAGCCGTTCAAATATTGGTTTTTTTCTTTTGAATCGCGAAACATTGGGTAAATATGAATTCCAAAATCCCAATAGTCTATATAACCGAGTGATAGGTTTTGATTATAATTTAGCTTCCGCGAATAATACTTGGACAGGGAAGTTTTACCTACATAAATCCTTTCAACCAGGCGATTTTAGCAGGAATTTGTCATCACAAGGAGTTCTCAATTATAATACTCGATTTTTCAATATTGTAACTGACTGGGTATATGTGGATAAGGATTTTCGATCGGATTTGGGTTTTATTCCGAGAACAGACATTTTTAAATCCGGAAATGGCATTTCTCGCACCTTTTATTCTCAGGGTAGTGTGATTAATAAAGTAACCCCAAGAGTGATTAATTTAATGTTCTTTAAACCTTCTGCTGACTACAAGAAAACGGATCAATTAATTTGGCTGAATACTGATATTGAATTTAAAAACCAGTCCCTACTATCATTTCGTTATATTTGGAATTATACATATTTAACCACAAATTTTGACCCAACGCGTTCAGGAGCTAAACCTTTGCCAGGGAATCAGGACTATACTTACCAACAAGGATATGTGGCTTATACTTCCAAAAATTCAAGCTTAGTGACCTTTACAGGCACTTTGACAGCGGGACAGTTTTTCAATGGCCACAATGTCTCTTTAAGCGGAATAACCAATGTTCGAATTATGCCGAAAGCGCTCATTTCATTGATTACGAATTATGATTATATTGAATTACCGCATCCCTATCCGACGACACATATTGTTTTAGTAAGCCCCAAAGTAGATTTAACCTTTTCTAAATCACTATTTTGGTCAACATTAATTCAGTTTAACAATCAGACAAATAACTTAGGTATTAATTCACGCTTACAATACCGCTTTGCACCCTTATCTGATTTTTACTTAGTATATAATGACAATTATTATACGAAAGAATTTGGGCCAACATATCGGTCGATAAATTTGAAATTAACATATTGGTTAAATTTATAAAATACTGAAAAATGAAAAAGCGACAACTAGGAAACCTAGGTTTAGAAGTATCCGAAATGGGATTAGGTTGTATGGGATTAACCTTCGGGTATGGACCAGCGACAGAGGAGCGTGAGGCAATTCGTTTAATTCGTCACGCATTTGAACTAGGTGTAACATTTTTCGATTCTGCAGAGGCCTACAGCCAAGGAATTAATGAGGAGCTAGTAGGTAAAGCTGTTCGGGATTTCCGATCTGAGGTTCAGATTGCAACGAAATTTGGGTTCAAAGAAGGAGACGCCAACAAGGGCCTAGATAGTCGTCCAGAGCGTATTCGTCAAGTAGTAGATCAGTCTTTACGCCTTATTAAAACGGATTACATTGATGTATTATATCAACACCGAGTAGATCCACAAGTCCCTATCGAAGAGGTAGCAGGTACGGTAAAAGAACTTATTCAAGCTGGCAAAGTAAAGTATTTTGGAATGAGCGAGGCAGGAGCAGAGAGCATTCGAAAGGCTCATGCAGTTCAACCTTTATCGGTTTTGCAAAGCGAATATTCCTTGTGGTGGCGCGAACCCGAGCTTGTAATTTTCCCATTGCTAGAGGAGTTAGGCATAGGATTTGTCCCTTTCAGTCCATTAGGAAAAGGATATTTAACTGGGGCAATCGACACAAATACCACTTTTGATCCAAGTGACTTTCGAAATGTAGTTCCTCGATTTAGTACAGAAAACCGGGAAGCAAATCAGACATTAATTCAGCTTATTCACACACTTGCCATAGAAAGAGGAGTAAGCAACGCCCAAATTGCCTTGTCTTGGGTGCTCGCTCAAAAGCCTTGGATTGTACCTATTCCGGGTACAACTAAATTACACCGCCTGGAGGAAAATATAGCCGCGAGAACGATTGACTTGTCTAAAGATGATTTGTCAAAAATAGAGAAAATATTAGCACAAGTGACAGTTCAAGGTGCACGTTATCCACAACAATTGCAAGATAGAGTAGGGAAATAGGTTAGGTCTTTGGGTGATCTTTCAATAATTCTATTTTCATTGGGGTCAAGATGAAATTGTTCTTGCAGCATATACATTATCCTATTCAAGTAAATTAGAGTTATATGATTTAAATCGTTTTATTTTAAATGAAGTTCAAATTTTGGCAGTTCCAAGCAAAGGCGTCAAATTAGCTTTATGCTAATTAAAAGCTGTTTATTCGTTCTTGGACTTATTCTTTATTGTTTAATAATCTGTCCTTTACTCTCAACGATTGGGAGAATGTTTTTCCCAAAAACAAGGGTCAACTTAAGCGAATTATCTCCAAAAGAAACAAAGGAACTCATACATCAGATTCTTAATTGGTGTATTTGCAACATCCATCTGAATAAAGTAAGAAGATCTAAACCAACCCTATTTATTTCAAAGCGGACAAAAACCAATTACTTAGGGAGTTATCAGTATTATAATAAGAGGATAACAATCTTTGTACTTAGACATAGCTCAATAGAGGAACTTTGTGACACAATCATTCATGAATATGTCCACCACCTCCAAATACGAACTTCAAATGATGACATTAGGTATAATAGACTTACTCGAATAAAGTCCTATTGGGAAAATGATTATGAGGTCGAAGCGAGATACATTGCCACAAAGTATTCGAAGAAGTGTCTAAATGACTTGAAATTCTGAGAATTTTACTGGAATTTTTTTTTTAAGATTTAAGGTTTTCGACCCCCTGGGAGATTTTTCCAGAAAATTATTTCATTTTGGTCATCGTTACCGCCTTTTATAAGGTTTTTATTCCCTATGAGGGGCAGGATACGGCTCCCCCTGCAGGGCTCTCTCCTACCCCTGACCCTCCTCGTGATCATGATCTGTTGTATCCTGGATTTCCAATCAATAGAGTAGTCTAGTGTACCTGTGATTATAGGTTTTGATCTTATTTCAATATTGAATCCAGTTTTGTTTTCAATAAAGATCGTCAAACACCTTATTTAATCAGGCCAAGTTTTAATGCGGTCTTCTTTACTTTCATAATGGTAGTTAATGACTTTTTATCCGTTAGACCTGAAATTTGTCGAATACTAAGGTTTCGCTTGAGGAGTTTGACTACATCTTTATGATTAGATAAGAAATCTTCATCAGATACTACTTGTCCTTTTTTGCGGCCTACCTTTCCACCATTAGCCAAAAAATTCCTATAACCAGATTGAAACCTAACCTTTGTAGTCTCAGCCTCCATGGTGGCTACACTGGCTAAAATCTGAACCATGAACATCGTCATTGGATTAACACTTTTATCGGGGTTGAGTGTTTCAAGGTTATAGTTTTGAATGTAAAGGGACACTTTTCTGTCGATAAAGGTTTGAATGACTGATAGTCCTTGTAACACTGACCTTGAAATACGAGATAGCTCACTGGTTAGTACCTTATCAATTTGAATATGGCCATCAATCCCATTATCAATGTCATATAAGAGTTGGTTTAAAACCGGTCGATCTTCATTTTTCTTGAAGCCACTAATTTTCTCCTCATAGATGCCTACCAAATTGTAGCCGAGCCTAATGGAGTATTCTTTTAGTTCATTTGTTTGTCGGTCAGTATTCTGCCGGTCACCTGTTGAGGATACCCTTGAAAAGATGACCACGTTCAGTTGTTTGCGTTCCATATTATTTCTTTGAATTGATATGGGCTAAAATACAGCGCATAATTGACCTGCCGGAGCAATCTTCAAAGAATTTAATGGAACACTTATTTTATTGGAACGTATTACGACGAAAGAAGTCATTTAATAAATCACTAGCTCGTATTCTTATCTTAAATTCTTCTTTATGTAATTTCCTCCATTTGATTGCAGCTGGGTCCTTGGAAGTTATCAGTAAGTTGAACTCCTGATTTGATAATGTTGAAAGAGTCTTGTTGTTACTTAGTGGTTTAAATTCTTTAGCTTTCATTTAAAATGGTTTAAGTTTCACGAATGGGTCAATTCCCACCTAGTTAAATTACGACTAATTTGGGGTGAATTTTATATAAAAATTGGGGATTTTAGGTATTTCAGCCCAATTACGCTAAGGAAGTATTTTGGAAATCAATCTGTAATAGGTTTACGATAAAAAATATTTCTAACTAGTACTTGCATTTTAAAAAAGTACCACATATATTTGCATCATCAAAATCAAAAGATGCGTTATGAATTTAACAGATTTCATTGAGGTAGGGTCAAAAATTAAGAAAATTGATTCCAATAATAACGAAGTTTCGGATCAATTAAGTAATGATCATGAAGAATTCTCAGGGAACAATAAGGACTTTGATTTCATAAATTCAAAAACTTTAGAGGTCTTGAAATTTCAAACGGGACTACGATTTTTTGACCATAAGAATTCAAAGAACGATAGCAAAAGCATCATTGATTTTCTACGTGATGAGAAAAACGATAGCTGGGGGATATTCTCGAATATTAGAAAAGAAATGGAGCAGGAATATTGCACACTCAAAATAGTGTTGGAGAATTTCAGAGACTTACCCATTGACATGATGCAAACAAAACCATTTGAATGTTGTCAAATATGGAATTCACTATTAATCAGATTTCAAAATATATGTCATGTCTTAAGTCCAACAATCCACTTGGGAATGTCGAAAGGTAAGTATGCTATGGCATCTGTATTTTGGGTAAACCCTAATGGCGAAACAAGCGTGAAGTATTCTAGAACATTTGGAAATCACGATAGTTTAGCTGGACAAAACGCAGGAAAAAATACTGAAAGTCAATTGCAGGCTTTAATGACAAAAATTTTAGCAAAAGAAACTAACTATAAGTTAACCGCTGAGAAAAGTGTAATGTCCAAGTCTTCAGATTTTATAATTATAAAAGAGTCCACAAACGGGGAAATTTTAGAAGAATGGTGGGTAGATATGAAACTTTACAAAGACATGAAAAACAAAAAAGGACAGAGTTCTGGTGCCATCAAGACTTTTATGAGTTTGGAATTATGGGAAACCTATAAAGAGGAATATCAATTACTAAATAAAGAGGCATAGAGTCACCTCTTTTTTTTGCCTAAAAATGGTACTCGGAAAAAAGAAAAGTACATTAATAAAAATGAAGAATTCGAACATTTCCAGTTTAAGATCCGGTCGTTCACCCCCCTAAAAGGATCTATCCCCGCATTCCTTATAAAATGGTATGGGGTAAAGAATTAAGTATTTTATAAACCGCGGGACGACCCGCTTAAATAGAAATATATGGAAACATATAATTATCAACAAAATCCTGAAAACAGGTTTAAAGTAATTTATTATCATCCAACCTTGGACATGATAAAAGATGAACTAAGAGTAACACATTCTCAAAATCTAGGATACAACTGGGTTTTAAATGAAATTTTATCCAAAGATTTTCAAACAGATGATTTGGAATCAATTATTGAAACCCCTTTAGGTGTTTTTCATATTCTGAAAAGGACAAAAGAGTATATTAATTCATACCTCGATTTAAGATGTGGTTTACAAAACATTGAAACCGGGGAATTAATTAATAGATTTTATGATGGTGTTTTTTCATATCACCCTTACCAAGGTTACGCCATTTTGGGTCAAATGTGGGATAGGGATTATTGGAATGAAGGCTGCAACCCAACATTTCGATTGGTATCACTAAAATCTGGAAAAGAATTTGATGAACACTTTTTTGACAGGAAATATACCACCGCAATCAATAATTACAAATTTTACTCTTCTGTTGGTCATACCCAATATAAAGGTTTCGATTATTTTGAAATCGACCCCATAACAGAAGAACTAAAAGGAATTGAAAATCCAAATAGTAATTCTAATGATTGGCCTGATTATAAAATCGCCAATGGCCGGTCGAGAGAGTTTAGTAGATATTTTAATATTGAATGGGTACATTTTGGTCAACCATTTTTTGAAACAGATATTTTCAAAGAATGTCTAGAAAAGTATCCTGACCTTAAGGATATTACTCCATATGGTTACTAAAATGAAGCTAATCGTACCAGCTTCGGTAGATGTAAAGTCAATGGTGTCAGGGTTAAATCTCTCTGACACCTTATCCAAAAATCTCAAATATAGGATTTACTATGTCTTGTCGCGTATCGTTGTTCACGATGGGAATATGGAGTTCTATGAGGACAATGACTATTACAGAACTATGTGTTCAGAGAACATGAAGGACATTTTGGGTCCAAGGTATTACAGGCACGCCATGCACTTATTAATGAACCCCAATGACCCGGTAATTGAATGTAATCATTCCTACCAGACCGGTAAGTATTGTAAGAGTTATCGTCTAACGGATAAGTATAATACCGGCGAGGTTGAATACCGAACAATACCTGATGATTTGGATATGGTCAATCGAATTAAGAAATCACGACCATCCTATATGGAAGGATTGGCCATGATGGATAAATATGACTTCTTAATTGACCAGTTTGATAAACATCGATTAACCGTTGAACCCAGTGTGTTTGAATACATAACCAATATGTACCGGCAACTTAAGAAGCGGGTAATTAGGGACAATAAGTACCAAATGTTGATCATTCATAATTTGATTGGCCGGTGGTTAAACATATTGGATAGATTAAAAGATGGAGACCTTAATCCAATGGTTTCAGGAAAAAATCATCGTTTAAACTCTTTGTTCACGCAAATTCCTAAAAATCTACGACCGTGGATTTTATGTGATGGAAGACCATTAGTTGGTGTTGATGTTAAGTCATGTCAACCTTTCTTGTTAGCCACGGTAATGGAGGAGGGGTTCTTTTCCTCCAGTGTTGAAGGTTATAATCTAAGAACAATCTATCCTTCTTTATATAAGAGATTATATTACCGGAACATGGTTAAAGGTATATGGAATAATGGAAATGATTTGGTGATTAGTAGTACTGGAAATACTAACAATAATTATGTAGTAAGTAGTACAGATAATACTTCAAATAATATATCATTTTTTACAAGTACTATAAAATATTCTCCATTTATGTGGTGCCAAAATTTCGACTACAAAGAGATAAAGAATATTCAAGAATACCAGTCAATACCATTTAACCAAGACTATTACAGCTTCGTCATTAAGACCAATTTGGACACCGAGATTACACCGGAGGAATTGGAGAAAGAAAGGGCATCTTTCAAAAAGAATACCATGTATATTCTATTTGATGGTAACCAATCAAGACGCAAGAATAATCCAAAGATCATGTACATGAACCGATGTTACCCCGGAGTAAACAAATGGTTGGAGTTGGCACTTGAACACATTGGTGGTAAAGAGTTATCATATATCCTTCAGCGGTCGGAGAGTTACTTCCTTTTGAACCAGGTTTCAAGACGATTTAACCATGATAATCCTAACGCACCGATATTCACGATACATGATGGTCTGTTTACCCATGAGGAATATGTTGACCAACTACAATCTTTGATTTCAGACACCGGATTAGACCTAACAGGTATTTTACCCGGAGTAAAGATTGACTATCCCAAAATCGAAATAACCCCATCCAACGAGGATGTTGATAACCATTGGAAGAAGGTCAAATGGGTTACGAACCAAAAACAATTTGACAAGAAAAAACGTAGGGTTTTTAAGTCCAATATCGACCGGGCGTTCAAGTTCATTAACACTATCAACTAACATGCGGTGCCATTGAATTGGAAGCAATATCTTTGGCGCCT
>Ga0315899_10004966_pt1 | contig 14367 bp, 13 predicted proteins | sample LakEriMetagenome_2_FD_203518 | JGI IMG/M metagenome (GOLD analysis project Ga0315899, IMG submission 203518) | Freshwater fungal communities from buoy surface, Lake Erie, Ohio, United States - Buoy 4 MA112 | ecosystem: Environmental > Aquatic > Freshwater > Lake | place: USA: Lake Erie, Ohio... | reverse complement strand
GAGGGAGGGAGAAAGGGAGGGAGGAATGGAGGGAGGGAGGAAGGGTCCGAGGAAGCGAGGGAGGGAGCGAGAGAGCGAGAGAGCGAGAGAGCGAGGGAGCGAGGCAGGGAGAAAGGGAGGGAGGGAAGGAGGGACGCAGGGAGAGAGACACACACAGAGACAAGGACAAGGAAAGAGGGAGAGAGGTAGCAAGGGAAAAAGAGAGACAGTTGTGTGTGAGGGTGGGCACAGTTGCGTGTGGGGGTCATCCACGTATGTAAGTGTATGTATGTATTTGTATGTATGTATGTATGTGTGAGTGAGGGTGATCAACGTATGTATGTTGATGTATGTATTTGTATGTATGTATGTGTGTGTATGTAAATACGTACGCTCAATCTGTGGTAAGCAGAGGTATGCACACGCACAAAGAGCTCAAAGCCCTCACACCTGAGGCCAAGTTATCCGTGACAACTGCGCCCATGTCTACTAGGGGGGCTCCAAGCGAAAGCGGAAGTTGGCGCATATCGCCAAACTCGAGCATTTTCATGGGCAGCTTCAGTCCTGCAGGCACCCCGCAGATCCTCGCCTGTTCATGCGTGTGTATTGTGTGTATCTCTCTCTCTCTCTCTGTCTCTCTCTCTCTCTCTCTATCTATCTGTGTTTGTGTATGTGTGTGCGTGTGTGTGCGTGTGATTGTGTATGTGCATGTGCACAAACATGTGCATATCTGTGTGTGAGAGAGAGTTCAACTTCGTTTGTGCATGTGCACAAACATGTGCATGTCTGTGCGTGAGAGAGAGTTCTACTTAGTTTAGTCAGTTTTCACTGGCCTTTGTTTAGTTAGTTTATTAGAGAGAGAGTTCTAGTTCACTTCTGCACCGGCGCATGTTGAAGCAAGCAAACAATCAAGAAACAAACAAACAAACAAACGACTCACAACCTTAACACTGACACGAGACTCGCCATCGCCGACATCCAAAAACACCCGCCCCCGGAGCTGCTGATATGGTGCCCCCTACACAAATTCTCAAACGTCAGTGCCACTTACTATGTAAAAATCGCTGTATACAGGACTTTTGAGCATTTTGTTTTTAATTCGCTGCATACATGACTTTTGAGCATTGACACCGGCACTGCGCGCAAGACACAGAAGCCCCTCTGTGCTTGAGCCGCCTGCGCCGAGTTGACCTGCGCCGCCGTGGGGGGACGCGCGAGGCCTAATTCACAGCGGGCGACAGTCTGAGTGGCCGGCACCGCGGCCATGCCACCTGGGCCCGGTGGCGGAAAAGTGGAGGTGGGGAGGAGAATTAGGAGAGACGCTCCCAGGCGCGATGAGGTTGAAGATGAGAGAGACTCTGAGGGAGGAGCTTCTGCCTCGTATGAGCGTTGCGTGCGATATGACGCATCCTGTTCTGCGCTCTGAAAAGTCAGTGTCCTAGTGTATCCACTATACAAAGTCCACTGGAGAGAGTACTTTTGAGTATGGCATCCTGGGCCTTGTTGGCGTAGATTTCAGCGAGGGAGAGACGGGCATCCAAGTTCGGGAGGATACCATCTTGTGACGCGTTTGCTGACAGCCCGTACTGCCGGAATACTAGGGTGTAGTCCGCGGGGAGGAGACCCAGGAGGAGCCCTTGAACTCGAATGCCGCTCGACGCCCTGAAGAGAAACAGTGACCCTTGAATAGTGCTCGTGTCGCCTATCGACGCAGCAGTCGCGGGGGACGTAATATCCGTGACCGGGTACAGCGTGCACGAGGCCAGCGCGTCCTGGAGGAGAGTACGGACGTAAGAGGTGAAATTGCTTGATTTTCCGTCGCCGGCCGCATTAGTGGCGGCGATGCTAAAAGTATACAGCGAGTTGCGGAGAAGGCCGGAGGGCCGATACGCCAGCGTCGATCCGTCGCCGGGTATGGTCACGTACGAGGTCACGGTCTGCAGCGTAGTCTCCAGATTCGTCGATTCCACATGCTGCTGAATGGAGAGGTTATATGCCATGATATTCGCCGCGCGCCCGCGCGGTATGCCCCAGTTGAGGGACACGGAGGTTGCCTCTACGGCGAGGACACGCAGGTCCGTGACTAATGTCGGCCGTGTCATGACGATGGAAGTAGGACCATAGGGAGAGACTCGAGCCTTGGTGTCCAAACCCTTGAGCTTTACGTTGTAACGATTATTTGGACGTAGATCTTCGAGCCACGCGCTAGTTGTTGCTCCTGAAATCTCCGTCCGAAACCACTCATCAGAGGCCTCCTTCGAAGGGCGATCAGCGTCCTGGTACTCTACGACCACCGCGGCCAAATTGCCTGGTGTACCGGGCAATGTTGGCCACTCGATGCGTATCGCCGTTTCCGTAGCTGCGGAGAGGAAGGCGGCGGGCATGGCGGGTAGTAATGTGGCAACGGGTAGAGAGTCATAGGAGATGGTGTCCTCTGAGAGGGGGGCGTTCTTCCAACACTCATGAAGTTCGCAGCAAGGCGGGAGTTTCGGTTGCTCTAGAAGAGTGCATGCGGTGTTCTCGCCAAAGACACGGAAGAAGTAGACCGTGTTCGATTCAAGGCCAGTGAAGGTATGCTTGGTTTCGGAGGGATCCGAGGCATCCATGGGGTTCACTGGCTCCGGCTATGTGTGTGTGTGTGTGTGTGTGTGTGTGTGTGTGTGTGTGTGTGTGTGTGTGTGTGTGTGTGTGTGTGTGTACCTCGTTTTCAGCACGCGGATCCCCTTTCTTGCTGAACAAGGAGTAACTGGCGCCAGCTTTGCGGAAGGAAATAAAGTAGGCTATCATGTCGAGCCCTCCCCGCGCATTCCACTCTGTAAGCGGTAACCAAGTGGTGTGAATCACCGACATGGACACAGTCTCAGCAACGACCATGGGCATTCTCTCAGGATGTGTCGTGGTAGTTTTGAAGATGGAAGAATGCGGACCGAGGGGCCCCGGCCCGCCCGGATTCACCATGGAGAGGCGGAGAGTGTATCTCGTGTTTTTGCGCAACGCGGTACGCGTGTATGAAGAGGCAGTGTTTTTGCAGACATGGCCCATGGCCTCGGGGAAATCATTTCTGCAATTCTGTAACTGTGTCTCGGGGACAGAGCAGGGCCGCGCGGCAGGCAGTAGCTCGATCCCGTCGGCATCGTCGACTGTACATGCGTACACGACATAGCCCAACGAGCTCTGCAAGTTCTGCGTCAGCGGCGTGTACCAATTGAGGGTGGCACTCGTCGGCTGCAATTGCGTCAGGTCCAGGGGAAACGGCTTCAAAGGCGGCGCCACCAGCGTCGTACGCCCTTCCCGAATGGGCCCGTGCTCGCCCCAGCCCCCGCTATTGAGGCCGGCCATGGTGGTTCGGTACTTTGTGTCAGCAAGGAGGTTCGGGAGGAGGAGCGAGGACTCGCCTTTGCCGCCGAATCGCAACGTCCATGGTGACCATTCGCTCCTCTCAGGCGGACCCTTAATAAAGATATCGTATGAAACTCGTATTTCGAACGCCTCATAGTCGCCAGGCACCCAGGTGAGCACAATAGAAGCGAGATTCGCTATCATGCGTGGTGGCGGCAGCGGCGGCGGCAAGGTGATGAACTCAGACGTCTCCTTGCCTGGCAGGCCTGTGCCCACCGCGTTCACCAGCCGCAGTCTGAAGTTGTACTTTGTGTTTGCTGCCAGGCCTTGAAACTCCACAGTCTGCCACGTTCTATCTGCGGATGGCGCTGGGGTGCTGCCCTCCAGCCCTGGAGCTGGAGTCTGAGACCAAAACATGGCGACCACTGTCTTGCTGAGAGACCAGTCGGTCTTTCCCACCGCCCGTGCCTCAAGAATAAAGGATGTGATGACTGTGAGAAAAGGCATGAGAGTAAGCGAGAGAGAGTTGTCATTCAGAGAGCAGGGGCGGATGGGGGACAATAAAGACACAGCGGGAGAAAGAGAGAGCGAGATGTCTACACAGGTCTCTAACCCTCCCTGGTTTTCCCACCTGACTTCCACTTTTTCCTCCTGCGTTCTCATCTCATTTTCCCTCCCTCTATCCCTCCCTGTCTCCCTTTCGCTCCCGCTCTACCATCTTTCACACACTCACCCGTGCCTCCACTATCCTGCCACGGAACTATCGGGTTCCAACGAAGACGGACGGAGGAGGCCGTGACAGGAGCAGTGCTGGCAACACCCAACACCTCGGGTGTGAGGTCTGGAAATACGGCCGGGCCAGGAGAGGGCAGAGTGATCAACGTTTTCACGTCGTTGGAGAGCGCGGAATAGTCACCGACACCTCCGCCTTCGCCTTCGCCGGAGTCCAAGCACACGGCTACCCGGAAAACGTAGTTGCGGCCTTTGAAGAGTGGCCCTACGCCGAAACTGTCTAGGGTGCCTGAGTTCTTTATCACGGCGGCCTGGTCCTGGTATGCGCCATTCTCCCACAGCATTGGGATGATGCTGTATTCGAGGCGGGCGCCAGCCGGGGGCGTCCACTTGAGCTCTACTTCCTCTGCCCGGACCTCTTGGATGAAGACGAGAGTCGGAGCGAGCGGCAAAGTTTCCGTCAAAGCAGGCTGGCTCCAGCCGCCCCACCCAGCCTCATTCTGAGCAGCCACTTGCACTTGCACCTGCATACTGCCGTCCAAGCCCTCCACATCATGTTCGGACGTGGTGCCGCTGACAAGTGCGGCGTCAACCCAGGGAGCCTCCCGGATCAACCGCTGGCTCACCTCGTACGCCGAAGCGGACGAGGAGGAATCCGCGGACAATGCGGCGGCGGTCGGCGCAGTCTTGACACGTAGACGGTAGCGTTTGGATAGACGTCGCCCGCTCCACAATGACCAACGCACACGCACTGATTTTGTCGACACTCGCAGCACCTGCTCACCGCACAGATTGCCTGCATGTCAGCAACCCATTCACGTTTGACAACCCGCAACGCTGCAGATAATGCCGCGCCCAAGTCCACCGCCGTGGATCTCTTACCATGGGAGTTTCTACTGTTGCAGCAAGTGTTGTGATGGGATCCGAAAGCAGGCTCGTAGACTCGCCCAACGAGTTGCTGACCTTGACCAAGAACCGGTATTCCAGCGCGGGGCCGAGCCCGCGCACTCGGATTTGCTGCACGGCACCAAGGGTCTGGTCTTGCAGCGACAGGTCCACTACCAAGCCCGCATCCAGGGGCTCGATTTCCAGTTTCGTGTACAGGGTAGTCGCTAGAATGGGCAGCCCGCCGTTGTCCACTTTCCAGCTTACGATTGCCGAATCAAGATCCAGCCCTGAAACCTGGGGCTGCGAAATTGTGGGGAGCTTGACGGCAGTTTTGAGCTCGACGGGATCGCTGATTGGCCCGAAGCTCGACAGTAGTGCCGCATCCGTGCAAGCACCTACCTTGAACTCGTACCGTGTGCCCGCTGACAAGTTACTCACGCGGCAGCCACCACCCACAGGGCTGATAGAGCATAGCTGCGACCCTGATGCCATGCCCAGAGTGTTCTGAAGTGCCCGATATTGGACCCGATAGCCGTTTATTGCCACGTTTCCCTGGCCGGCTGCAGGAGCTGGCAAGTCCCACACAAGATCAACGGAGTTGGTCTCGGCAACGGGTGAGCGCTGCCGCACATTTGTGGGAGCATGTGACGTTGTCTTGGCGTACAAGGTCGAGCTGTGCTCGCTCCACATGTCCACCTTGTTGTTGCGAGCTTGTACAGTGAAGAGGAAGTAGGTGTTGGCCGTGAGACCAGTCACGACTATCGATCGCTGCCATGTGATGAGGAAGGATTCGTTGGCGCCGTCGCGTCCTGGCGTCATGTGTAGCACCATCTTTTCAATCACGCCATCATACGCTCCCACGTCCTCGGGCTGCGTGATTGAAACGCGTAAGGCCGAAAGGCTGGCGGCCGGAGATGTCGGCGCGGGTGGTGGGCCCGGCGGCGTTCTCACCGCCTCAGTGCAGTTTTCGTCAGATCTGTCCCCCGTCCCGTTGGTGTTGGCTGCGGCCACAGAGAAGCAGTACATCTTGCCCTTCTGCAGCCCTTTGACGATGACGAGATTTTCATAAAAATCTGTTTCATACTTGCGCGACAGAGACGCGCTGTACGTTTCTGTCTCCAGACGCACGTACATGTTGTATGAAGCGAGGTTGCCTTGTCGGCCCCTCGGACACCCCGATATGGACCCGTCGGCCATCACGTAGCCAGTTGTACAGTGTGGAGGTAGGGGCGACCACTCAACGTACATGAAGCCTGCAACGCGTTCTTCCAAAACGGGAGACTTGTAGACCTCGACTTTCATGGCTCTTGAGGGCTTGCCAATTGCCGTCCGCGCTGGGTAGAACAGCCCTGTGGCATTGCTGAGTGTTACATTCAGCTGCTCTCCCTGCTCACTGACGCCCAAGACCTTGAAATGATATACAGTGTCAGGTATGAGCTCGGAGACGAGAGCACGTGATGCATCGAGGTCAAATCCAAATGTTGGAATGTACGTGATGGCAGGCTGGTCTAAACGCACGGTCTCATAAGTGTAGCCAAAGAAGACACGGGCATTTGTCGGCTTGAGGTTGGCGGGAACAAATGGAGTTCCGTACCACCGTAGTTCCATGGTTGTTGGCGTTGGCATGCCGCGCCAAGCCGCTCCGAATTCATGAGGAAACCCAGACACTTGCACGTTCTGGAAGACATCCAGAAAGGTGGTTCCGGACCCGGTCTTGGACCATGGCGACCATGACGTCATATTGTCATTACTCGATCGAAGACGGAACTCATAAAATCCTTTTTGATTCATGGTGAATGGGTTTACGGCGATTTTTTTCCGCTGGAAATTGAGGTCTCGTTGCCTCAGAATTCCCTTCTGCACCTCTTCGGGCCACGGCACGATCCAGTGATTGAATATGCAGTCTCCTCCCGCCGCTTCTCCACAAGAGGGGACATTCGTAACTGCTTGACCATATTGGAACCATGGCCCATGATTCACCTTGATTTGCAACTCAAGATGCGTCAACGGTCGACCACCATTGATTCTTCTATTCTCATAGCATGACGTGCACGTCTTGTCATAGTCAGTCCATTCTATGTCCATGTTTGTCTTTGTCTTCGGAACCACAGACGGGGCCGGGGGCTGGGATGGAGCAGTAATGTAGCGCGGTGTCTTGAGTGTTCCGACGCTAGACGTACTGCTCCAGGGCCCCTGCCCAATTTTGTTGATGGCCGCGATCCGGAAGTGATAGATGGTGCCTTTAACAACCGCAAAATCAAGCTCATTTACCAGGCCGATCATACCATCCGCATTGACTCCGACATCCGCGGTGTCACACGGTGCAGCTTGCCCTTCTGTATCTCTCCCGCTTTTGGTTGTGCACCACTGAGCATAAACTGGGTCAAAATCTGCAGATTCCTCTGTGGTGTACTGCAGTCGAAAATTGAGAATCGGGGCGCCTCCCGTTTCGTCGACCAGGGTCGGTATCGTCCAATACAGCCTCAACAGATAGTGGCTCAGCAAGTCAGGATTTTTGGTTGGCTCCGAACGCATCGTCTTGACTGCAAGAGGTTCGACTTCGCCTGCGACGAATACCACGCCTGCCGACATGACGCTCTGCTTGTTGTCCGTATTGATCGCCATGAGCTTGAAGACGTACTCTACGCCGCCGCGTAGGTTTGTAATGTGGTATCGAGTGCCTTGGCCTCCAATGGTTTCGGCCATCTTAAAAATGGTGCCGTCATCCAGGTCGTTTTCGATACTAAGTTTGAAAAGCCTGTACTGCTTGAGACCTTCCAGATTTCCACTCGGCGCAGGGTCCCATTCAATCGTGATTGCTGTAATTGCAAACGTTTCCGGTACCAGACGCAAGTTTGTCGGTGTATCTGGCAATGTAGTGGGCAGCCGAAAAGGGCTCGAGTAGCCACTGGTTATCGAGTAGCCATTCACGTTGCCGGCTCGCGCTTTCACTCTGTAATTTCCGCCCCTTTCCAAGTTCGTGAAAAGCCACGATAACTTGTCTGCTGCCACAGTTTTGCTCTCTTCTGTTCCAGATTTGTCTGCATATAGCACTACCTCATACTCCAGAACGTCAGCGCCGCCGTTTTCAAGGCTCGAGAGCAGCGGGCGGAAGCGTGCAAGCAAGCACGTATTGCACCCTGCACCTGCCGCCAGCTGTGGATCGACTTCCAATGTGGGCGTGTCCATCTGCACGGGAACGGTAGTCGGCAACATCACCGCCTCAGACCACAGACTGACGCGCGAGCCCAAGCCTCCGACAAAGCGCGCCTGCACCGAGACCTTATACGTCGATCCTGCTGCGCCCCCCATTAAGATCATGGAGGCGCTCTTGGCCGCGACCGTCATGGTTATTGTGCCTTTCTGGTCCACCCGAAAGACCTGGTAGCTTTCGACATCGTTGCTTTGCAATGGTGCACTCCACACTATTTGCAATTGGGGAACCCTGTCCCCGTACAACGAAGATTTGACTGAGGTGGGAGCTCTGAGGTCACGGGTTTCCACAACCACAACATCGGAAGTGTTGGAGCGAATGTCGTTGACGTCGCTCAGCGCCTGCACTCGGAATGCAAAGAGCTTGCCGAGCGTAAGATTCACAAACGAATGGTTAAGGCGATTGACATTGACACCTCGATCAAAGGGTGCGTCCGGCCCAATGAACCGATCTTGCAATTGCACAGAGTACCCCAGCGCCGCGAACGAGGCGGGAGCCACAGGCCATGACACAAAGGCTGTAGCCCCATTCTCCTGAAATCCCTCTGGGTAGGTGAACACTACTGTTGGTGTGGGCATCGACGGCAACAGAGGCGACACCGCCCGTGCCGAAACCTCTGACAGCGGCCCCTCCCCTGCCTTCGTGATTGCGGAGATTTTGTACTGGTAGCTGTATCCTGCGGTGGTGCTCCCTATCGTCGCCGATAATTCCATGCGAGACTTACTCGGCATCAAGGGCGCAAATGTACCGCCGCCTCCTCCTCCCCCAGTGCCGCCGATATCTACACTCACATCTTTGATTGCTGAAAAGATGGGCTCGTCCTGTCGCCGCTGATATATACGGTACGACGTCACCGGCATCCCTGTGTGTGTGCGAGAGGGAGAGAGTGAGAGAGCGCGCGCGAGCGAGAGAGACAGAGCGAGGTAGCAAGAATTTTGAGTGCGTGCGTGCAACATAGATCCATTATTCAATCCAGCAGGAAGTCAACGGATGTGCAACATCTTTGCAAAGAATGCATACAAACAATAGTGTTTGTTGCGCATACCCCCTGCTTCCTGCAAGTCCAGCAGTGCATGCCACGACAATACAAGCGCCCCCCCCATATGGCTTATCGCCGGTGGCGGCAGTGGATTTGGAGGGTTGGCAAGTGTCGAAGCCGAAATGATGCTGCTCACTGCCGACACCCTCCCGGCCGAGTTCGCCGCGGATATGCGAATCTCAAAGACGGTGTACTTTGGCAGTGCCAGCAACGTCAAGTGTGCCGATCGTGTGCGGATAGGGTCCAGGTCCGGGAAGGATGTGGCGAAGGCTGGAACTACTTGGAGGATGCGCGCAGACGTGGCAGAACTGGTGCTGATCGTGGTGGCGTAGGATGATACCATTTCCACGATGTATTCGATTTCAATGTCCTCTCCCCCGCCTGAGGTGGGTGGGTGGTTGGGTAGGGTTTGGGGATGAGTGTGCGGAATGGGTGGATGAAAGAAGAAAGAGTAAAGAGAGAGGTAGAGTTGGATGGAGAAAGGGCGTGCGCGGGTAAGGCCGGGAGAGAGAGCAGAGAGAGAAAGGGGATATTGGCAATCGGAGAGGGCTTAGCGTGTATCTGTGCTAGAAATGGGGAAATGGGGAGGGAGAGAGAGAGGGAGAGAGGGAGAGAGAGGGAGAGAGAGGGAGAGAGAGGGAGAGGGAGGGAGAGAGAGGGGGAGAGAGGGAGAGAGAGGGAGAGAGAGGGAGAGAGAGCGCGTGCGCGCGCGAGGGAGGGAGAGGGGAGACCTTTTTGGATGCCCAACAACGGATTCCAAGCAAGGGAAAGCGTGGAGGAGGAGGCATTCACCAACTGCACCCCGGTAACGATCGCTGGCTCTGTAGGAGGCGTGCGCGTTGGGGTCGTGGTACGAGACTTCGTGGTACCCCTGGCATCTGAGGAAGAGGGAGGGAGGAGGAAGGGAGGGAGAAGGAAGGGAGGGAGGGAGGGAGGGAGGGAGAAGGAAGGGAGGGAGGGAGGGATGGAGGGAGGTAGGGAGGAGGAAGGGAGGAGGTAGGGAGGGAGGAAGGAGGAAGGAAACACAACGGTTACATTCTAAACCTGACCCCTCCTCTCCTGCATCGTAAAAGACAGAATCGATGCAGATATGAGTAGTAAAGTAAGCAGTAAAGCAGTAAAGCAAAGACAGAATCGATGCAGATATGATACTGCGTGTCCGGCAGAAGAAAAGAGGTGTTAGGTTTTCAGGTGTAGGGTTTAGGATTTGGGTTTTTAGGTTTAGGGTGTGGGCACAAAATAAAAATTCAAAATTAACCGGAAAAGACAGAGTCGATGCGGACGCGATACGTGGTGTAGGGCTGGAGTGACGCGAGGTTGAGGGTGTTGGTGGTCCAAGAGAGGAGTGCCCCCTCTTCCGTCTCGTCCCAAGTTTCCCCTTTAGAGTTTAGGGTTTAGTTTAGGTTTGATTTGAGTAGGTTTAGGCTTAGTTTTGAGTGCCTCCTCCGTCTCGTCCAAGCTGAACAGGAAGAGAGCGCGCGCGAGAGAGAAGGAGAGGGAGAAGTCGAGAGATGGAGAGGGAGAGAGAAAAAGGTGGAGAGAGGGAGAGAGAAGGGAGGGAGGAAGGGAGGGAGGGAGGGGGGCGAGGAAGACGGAGAGGGGGAGGGAGGGAGGGAGGGAGGGAGGGAGAGAGGGAGGGAGGGAGGGAGGGAGAGAGAGAGAGAGAGAGAGAGGAGGAGATGGAGAGGGAGGGATAGAGAAAGAAACGAAGGCGAGGAGGGGGGGAGAGAGATAGGCACACATTCAGGGCACACATTAAGGGCACACATTAAGGGCACACATTAAGGGCACACATTAAGGGCACACATTAATTCCCTCTCTGCATATTCACATACATACATCCTACAATAATTCTCTCTTTACGCCTTGATTTGTTTTCATGACAAAGCGCGATCATCAACATCCAAATATCATAGGTAATCAGGAGGATAATAATTCAAATTAATATGTATGTAGATTATTATATATATATACATACACATTAATTCACATCCAAGTGTGCTTGTGCACGTGCATTTGTGCACGAATGTTTAAACGGGTGTATGTGACGGTTGTGGGATTTGTAGTTTAGTTCTGATTTTAGGCTTTAGAGTTGAGTTGCCTTGTGTCGGCTGCACTCGAACTTGCTGTCGGAAGGCTGGCGATGACGTGTCTATTGCTGGCATCCTGAGAGAGTCGATTGTGGAGAGGGGGAGAGAGGAAGAAGGTGGAAGAGAGAAGACGAAAGAGAGGGAGGGAGGGAGAGAGAGCAGAATAAAGAGAAAGTGTGTGTGTGTGAGAGAGAGAGGTTGGGGGGGCGGGTGGGTTGGAGGAGGGTGAGTGTGTGTGGGGGGTGCTGTGGAGAAGAAAAAGAGAGAGAGAGAGAGAGCAGGGGAGGGAGGGAGAGAGAGTCTGACTCCGAAGACAATCATACACACACACACACACACACACACATTGCATTGATACACACACACACACACACACACACACACACACACACACATTGCATGTATCTGATGATACCACGTGACATTCAGACTCCCGCTGCGCGCGCTCTCTCTCTCTCTCACACACACACACACACTCACCACGTGACATACAGACTCCCGCTGCTGCTGCCTGGAACTACAACCACGTTGGTGGCTTTACTCACACTCAAGGTTTCGCCTTCCGTTGTCAACACTGCCCAATAAAACTAGGTAGTAAATAAGTGGTAAAATGAGTAGTGATGTGTAAAGTAAGCAGTAAAGCAGTAAAGCACTACAGCGTTGATGGCTTTATTCACTCCCAAGGCTTCGCCTTCTGTTGACAACACTCCTCAAGCTTTCGCCTTCCGTTGTAGACACTCCACAAGAAGCAAAGCGTGTAAACAAGGTAGTACTGTGTGCATTAAGTAGTAAACTGAGTAGTAAAGTAAGGTAGCAAAGCAGTAAAGAACTACCGTTGTCACCACTCAATAATATCGGCTTGAGTCAAAAGAGCCCTAGTACAGAGCCCTGATTAAAGAGCTCCAATAAAAAGAGCCCTTGTAAAGAGGGCCAGAGCTCTTAGCTTTTGTATCTTGTATAGATACATACATGTGTACATTTGCACACTCATTACACGCGGAGACCAGTGCTTCGGCCGCCAGCAATGGTCAGGCGAAAGAGGTAGAGTACTCCAGGAGAGAGTCCTGCCACTTCAAAATTTGTCTCATTGCCTTCTATTTCCATGCCTGATACCCACTCCGAACTCCTGCAAAAGAGAGAGAGAGAGAGAGAGAGAGAGAGAGAGAGAACAGGGCAAAGAGATGGGGCAGAATAGTGAGAGAGCATTGACTTCCATTAAGCCACGAAGCAAGGCGCTTCCCTCCGAAGTACTTGTCCCATGTGCATGGATCCATGTGTCATGCAAGATTTTTTTTTACCCTTCGGGCTTCCACTTGATTTCGAGCACAGTGTGTCTTTGACACGATGTTTGCCATTGCAGAAGTAAACTGTCGGCGGTATAGCCTAGTGAACAGGACATGAATTGATTCGAAAGTTTGAGTCCGGGCAGCATTGAGCACGCATTGAGCACGCATTGAGCAATGAGCTTCGCAGCGACACTCAAAAACCACAAATCCACTCATTTCTGCACATCACCAAAGTTGCGAATAATAAGGTCGGACACCGCGCATGCAGTCGCTTGTGCTGAGACAATTGACGCCAGCGCCAAAAGCCTGTGCCACGAGCATGGTTTAGGGTATAAGGTTATATTTAGGACCCAAACTAATTTAAGTTTAACCTATAGGCTTATGGTTTAAGTTGTAGGTTTAGAGTTAGGGCGTTGTGGACTACGGAATTCAAAACTGCACTAAACCTAGGCTACACTGAGCTAAACCTTAGCGCGGTAGAGAGCAAGATGCTTCTCCTCCACGGCATTGTGCATGCGCGCAGCCTGCCGGGCTCGTATCGTGCCTTTCTCATCCCGGCCGTTGAAAATCAAATTAAGGTCCAAATTTACGGACCTGGTACGGCTTGTTTGGGTGCGGTGACGACCGGCTGGTATTTCGGAAAGCAACACAAAATCGATCTAAATAGACCTCTATTTTGAATTTCCGACCATTGCTTAGAGGATGAGGCGGACTTGCACCCCAACACTTTGTGAATTTGACCATCACGTATGTTCATACCCGAATTTTGAAATCATAAACAGGAGTTTTCTACCGTGGGCGGAATATATGTCCGTTGGCGCCCCATCGTTCAGGGTGGTGGGCTATATTACCGATGTTTGTGACGACGACAGTGGCGCTTTCATCGGCAGTCCTTTGCGGCATGGGGGCCGGCACCGCGGGCTACGTCGCCGTGGATGGTGATGGTATCCACGACTGGCATCGTGGTATCAACGATCCGCACAAGGCGTGGGACCTCGAGCTGGGCCAGTCCACCCTCGCGTCTCACCTGCCCGACATGTCAGCGTGGAAGAAGACAGTTCCCGGAGAGACGGCCGCAGCGCAGGTGAGCGAGGGGCGCGCCGAGGTCCTAATTTGCTGCTCGAGGAAGGCCACGCGCGTCCCTATCCTGACTGGGAGGTTGTTTCTTCTCTTCTGCGACACTGTGGCCCCCTTGCACACCAGGCGACGATGGACTCAGGCTTGGCGAGCGGGGCGGCGAGCCAGACTCCGCGTGCACCGCGCGGCTACTCGGCCCCGTCTCCAATGATGGTCAGAGATCGAGGGCGAGCAAAGGACGGGGCGGAAATTTCCGCCCTCGATCTTCGCTCCCTCAGTCCATCATCATCGCCTCTCACATATGAACAATATGACCCCTTGCATTTATCCATGCAACATCATCTTCCATCATTTCATGTCTTCCATCTATTTCCGCACCCGATTGCGCGCATGCCTGAGCGTGCTGCGTCTGTGGCTGCACACTCACGCTGAACACGCGCATGCCTACAAACAGACGCCAAGAGGAGAGCAAGAGCTCATAAAATCAGCGCGTGAAATCGCGGAGGCAGTGAGATGTGCACACGCGCTGGCGCAGGCGCCGTCCAGGAGCCCCAACGCCGAGAAGAGCGAGGGACCGTCTCCGCTTTGTGTCACGGTCAGCATGCAAGAAATGGAGGAGGAATTCAGAAAACGACAAGAAGAGCGAAAGAAATCTGATAAAAAAAGAATAGTCACCGAAGCGGAAGGGGACCTGCTCGTCTGATGATGTGTTTATTTGTAGAA
>Ga0315899_10004965_pt1 | contig 14370 bp, 12 predicted proteins | sample LakEriMetagenome_2_FD_203518 | JGI IMG/M metagenome (GOLD analysis project Ga0315899, IMG submission 203518) | Freshwater fungal communities from buoy surface, Lake Erie, Ohio, United States - Buoy 4 MA112 | ecosystem: Environmental > Aquatic > Freshwater > Lake | place: USA: Lake Erie, Ohio... | reverse complement strand
CCTCCCGGGGCCTTGCGGGTGTCCGGTTGGTGATCAGCGACAAGTGCCTGGGCCTGGTGGAGGCGGTGCATCAATGCCTGCCTGGTGCCGACTGGCAGCGGTGCATCTTCCATTTCCACCGAAACATCCTGGCCAAAGTGCCTCGGGAACGTGTCGTGGAAGTAGCCCCAATGCTCAAGGCCATCCAAGCTCAGGAGAGTAAGGAAGCCGCCAAGGAAAAGGCCGAGAAGGTTATAGCCAAGCTGGTGGACATGCGGTTGCGGGCGGCGGCCCAAACCTTGAAGGAAGGCATCGACGAATCGTTGACCTACATGGCGTTTCCAAGGAATCACTGGACACGGATTCGGACAAACAATGCCCTGGAAAGGATGAACCGGGAAATCAGGAGGCGAACCCGGGTGGTCGGCAATTTCCCTGACGGACGGTCCGCTTTGATGCTGGTATCCGCCAGACTGAGGCATGTCGCAGCGACCCAGTGGGGATCGAGGCGTTACCTGGACATGGACAAACTTCAAAACCAAAACCCAAGAAAGGAGGCTCTTGAGGTGGTCGGGGCAGGATAGACCCTGATCAATCAGAACGCCCCTGACTTCACGAGGTCACAAAACAAATGTGCGCAACTTGACAGACGCTACCTTTTGATGGGTCCGTGCCGCAATTCTTACCCATAAGAAATCAATATGTTTTGTTTTTAAATGGCATATTTGTTGTCACTGTTTAACCAAACCTACGCCAATTTTAAAATTCTGTGTGTGAGATCACAGGACGCTTTGAGTTTATACATGCAAGGCTAGATGATGAATTACATAGCTTGGGTTTTTGTTTTTTGTTAAATTATGTCTAGAGTGTGAACCACATTGGTACGACTCATTGCCAACATTGAGATGAACAATTCCGATTTCGGTAAATGTAATGAATTATGAAAAGCTAAGGAGTTTTTCTGTCTTTTTTTCACCGATTGGTAAGGGAGGGATGGGTGTTCATGGGCGTCATGTTTTACGCTCTCTGGAAATGCTGGGACCTACTCATTGTATTGTTCCAAATTCAAAACCAGTTTTAAATTGCTCTTTGTCATCTTCCTTTTTTGTTATTGATCCTCCCCAATCCATTTTTCAGAAAATTAGGAATAAGGTTTTTCCTCGACCAGGTTTAGATGTTTTCAAAAAATGCATTGATATCGGAAAAAATGCGGCTTTGAATATGGATAGTAAGGGAAAATTCGACTTTATTTATGGTTTTAGCGGGGTATCGCTTGAAGTATTTAAGTGTGGGTATAATAGTGGCATTCCGCGAATACTTGATCACCCAAATTTGCATCCCCTGTATTTCAGGAATACCTATCTGAATGAGCATGCGAAATGGGTTGGACCAAAGCCATTTTATGGAAATCCAACATGGGAAATGGTTCAACGGGTTGAAGAAGAAATGGAATTAGCTACTTTAATTAGGGTTAATTCGGCTCTAGCAAGGGATTCGCTTGTTGATAATGGGGTCCATCCTAAGAAGATAAAAGTATTGCACCAGCCGGTAGATAAGGATTCATTTTTTCAAGCAAATAGAAAAAGTAAGTCGCCAGGAGAATTAAGAATTTGTTTTGTAGGAAGTATTTGTTTGAGGAAAGGATTTATTTACCTTTTACGAGCTGTCCGAAGTATGAAAAATGACAAAGTAAGAATAACTTTTGTCGGAAATACAGGCGATAGGGATTGCAGGAAAATTTTAGAACGCGAATCCAGAGGTTTAACTATTGATATTAAGCCGGGTAATCCTAGGCCTGTTTTTTGCCAATCAGACCTTTTAGTTTTACCGTCCCTTGAGGATGGATTTGGATTAGTGGTTACCGAGGCAATGCGTGCTGGTTTGCCTGTAATAGTAACAAGAATGTGCGGATCAAAGGAGGTTGTAGAGGAAGGTATAAGTGGTTGGATTGTAAAAGAAGGTGACCCAGAGGCTCTGGCAGAACGTTTGAACTGGGCTGTCGATAATATTGATCTTTTGCCATTAATTGGTGCGAACGGCAAGCGCACGAGTGAGCAACTGACTATCCAAAAGCATGATGATGATTTGTGTCGTATGGTTTATGAACATGTAGCTGGAAAACATTAATTAATGCAATTTATCACATTGCATCAATATTGAAAAAGTTGCCTGAATTTTTTGTGCAAAAGGCCGGTTATAAATTTATTATTTTTATATGGACAATACTTTTTGGTTGTTAACTTTCATTTGTTAAAGTAAGGCAATCTGATTGCTGATAATTTATGATTAGGCTGATGCTTATTTTCACCTTTTGTTGGTTCCAATTTTTTTTTAAGAGCTTCCCATTCGCATCTTAATTACTACCTCTACCCTATCAATTGTCGGTGGTGCCCAAACCTACATCCAGGCACTGCTTCCTGCGTTGGTTGAGTCGGGGCATGATATAGCGGTTTTGCATGAGGGCCCGGCAAATACGTCTGGACCTTCTATTGTTGATGAGGTACCCGGGGTTGTTTCATGGAGCATTTCAAACAGCAACCTTTCTCTAGTTCTCGACCAAGTAGCTACTTGGAAACCAGACATTGCTTACAATCACGGAATAAATGAACTGGTTATTGAAAGCGAAATTGTTAAACGCTGGCCCAGTTATTTGTTCGTGCATAGTACCTCGGGGACTTGCATTAGTGGAACCAAAAGCTGGCGCCGGCCCAAGTTGGCAATCTGTGAGCGGGTTATTGGTCCGGGTTGTTTGGGACTTTATATGCCCTTGGGCTGCGGGGGTAAAAGTCCACTTACGATGCTGAATTCATACAGGCTGGCCCGATCCAGACAGCGATTATTTAATTATTATCAAGGTATTTTTGTATCTAGTGATTTTATGTTTCAGGATTATTTGCGGCATGCGATTCCCGTTAACCGGCTTCATTTAGTTCCTTATTTCCCACCTGGTTGTCAACCAGATCTTGAGCCACCCCTTTCCAGAACATTTACCAATCGGATTATTTTTTCGGGCCGCATGGTGCAGAATAAAGGCTGGCGACATGCTTTTTCTGCAACTTCCCTGGCCGCTCGTGGCCTTGGGCGTGATTTGCATTTGGTAGTTGCCGGGGATGGGCCTGATTTACCTGAAATGCGAAGAGTAGTTGCGAATAGGGATTTTGGAATTAAGGTACAGTTTTTGGGTTGGATTAATCGTCAAGCCATGCAGGTGGAGATGCGCCAGGCTGACCTGCTTTTGATGCCGAGCTTGTGGGCTGAACCTTTTGGCCTGCTGGGAATTGAAGCTGGTTGTGTGGGTTTGCCTGCGGCTGGTTATGCGGTAGGTGGTATTCCTGATTGGTTGGTTCCCGGTAAAACAGGTGAATCTGGTACTTCCGGGCGAATGGTTATCGGTGAATTGGCATCAGCCATTGAACGTGCCTTGAATGATCAAGATCATTGGCAGAAATTACGGGTTGGTGCTTGGAAAAAAGCCCAAGATTTTTCGAAAACCCGCCACATCGGGCAGCTAAACCAAATCTTCGCGACCTGCAAATCTTGAAAATTGCTTTTATCGTTCATGACTATCATCGTCATGGGGGTCATGCCCGCTATGTGGCGGAGTTGGCTTCAAGGTTCAAGAAAAACCATGAAGTTCACGTTTTCGCCTCCATTTGGGAAGAGCCTAATTCAGAGGGGATTCATTTTCACTACATACCTTCAATTCGTTGGACTGCATTAACCTCCATCATTTCCTTCATCCTTCCTTCCTCGTTTATTCCTTTTCGCCAGTTTGATATTGTTCACGCTCAAGGTTTGTGCGGTCTTCGGCAAAATGTGGTTACTGCCCATATCTGCAACAAGGCTTGGTACCAAGCCGCCGAGGAATTCGGTGGGTTCCTCCCCCTGAAAAAGAAAATTAACAAATGGATTGTTACCGCTCTTGAGAGACTGACTTTTCGCAAGGGGGGTGCCAAGGCTTTTATTGCTGTTTCCGATAGGATCAAGCAGGATTTGATTGGAATTTATGGCATCCCGGATAAACAGGTTGCTGTAATACATCATGGCGTCGATTTGGCCACCTTTAGTGAAAATCATAAAGGATTGTTCTGTCAGGAAATCCGCCAAAAATTTGGTTTGGCTGCAGAAGACCTTGTTTTCCTCTACGTCGGCGATTGGCAGAAAGCCGGCCCTGCATTAACCAAAGCTATGACTAAGCTCGGGGGGGGGAAACTGGTTGTGGTTACCAAGACCGACCCAGCGGTTATCCAGTCTGATCTAGAGGAAAAAACCCTGACGGCCAGGGTAATTCTTTGTCCGCCAACTCGGGAAATTGAAAAGTTTTACGCCGCTGCTGATGTTTTCGTTTTCCCTTCCTATTATGACAGCTTTGGCATGGTGGTTACCGAAGCGATGGCCAGCGGCCTGCCCGTCATCACCAACAAACATGTGGGTGCCGCCGAAGTCCTTGCCGATGGTATCAATGGTTTTCTTACCGGAAGGGAAGACCCGTGGGATCCAGAGGCTCTCGCCGAGGCTATGGGTAGATTTTTGGCTGATCCTGGTCTTGCCATTAAGATGGGCCAGGCGGCAGCGCAGACGGTGGAAAGCATGACTTGGGACAACTGCGCTGCCAAAACCCTCGAGGCTTACGAACGGGTGCTGGATCGACCGGGAAAAAGCCCATGAGAGTTTTGTGCATCGGGCATTCCTATGCTGTGCCGATCAATCGTTCCATTGAAAACTGGATCGCCAGCAATTCGGAAATCCGGGTCGGGGTTGTAGGACCAAATCAATGGCCAGGAGACTTGAGAAACCTGCAATTTGAACATCTGGGTCAGGGTTCAAAATTGAACGAGTATCATGTCACCACACATTTTTCCAAATGGGTGCACTTGTTCCATTATGACAAAAACCAGATCAGGAAAATCCTGCAGGAAGGATGGGACGGTGTCCACATCTGGGAAGAGCCGTACCTCCGGGCGAGTTGCCTGCTTGGGCGTGAGATCAGGGCCGCCGGACTGCCCTATACGTTTTTGACCGACCAAAATATCGCCAAGCGCTTTCCGTGGCCCTTCAACAGTTGGGAAAGGGAATTCGTGCAAGGTTCCAGGGGATGGGCAGGATGCGGAAAGCAGGTGTTAGAGGTTCAAAGGGAAAGGGATTATCCGGAGGAAAATGTCGCGCTCTTGCCCCATTGCGTTGACACCACACGGTTCAAGAAGCCAACCGAGGGTGAGAAAAATGCCATCAGGGAAAAATGGGGACTGAACGGACCTGTTATAGGCTATGTGGGCAGGTTCGTTGAGGAAAAGGGAATACCCTTAATCCTAGAGGTTCTTGGCAAAATTGACAGTAAGTTGTGGGGTGGTCTGGTCTTTCTTGGCAGTGGCCCATTAGAAAGCAGCATCAGAAAATGGGTCAAAACTCACGGGCTTAGGGATAGGGTCCGTATACAACTTGTAAAACACGGTGAAATGCCGAATGTTCTTCCGGGAATTGACATACTATTTTCTGCGAGCCAAACACGGAAAAACTGGAAGGAGCAATTGGGGAGAATGCTAATCGAGGCTATGGCCTGTGGAATACCTAATGTCGCCTCTGATTCGGGTGAAATTCCCTATACTGTAGGTTCTGGAGGGATTATTTTCCCTGAGAAATCAGCGGAGGCCGGCTACTCAGCTTTGGATAAATTGCTCAAGGACGCAAAGCTTAGGAATGAAATCGGCGACAAGGCCCTTTTGGAATCTCGGAGATTCTCTGTTTCCAGGGTTGGTCAGGCAATGCGAAAGTTCTGGCTTCAGGCTTTTTCCGGATGAAAATGGTGTTTGTGCCTAGATATTTGGGTGTTGGACGATGTAACTTGACCAGTCCATTTTATTGCCGTGGATTGGGAAAAAAATAACCTATGTGCGGGATTGCCGGTTACCTGGGAGAAGTTGATAAACACCGAAGTATTTCCCCGGAAAATGTTATCCGGGCTATTAGCCACCGGGGCTCGGATGGTTGCGGGTTTAAGACCGTCAGGGGGCGCTCTGGGAATGCTTTTTTCGCTCACACCCGATTGTCTATTATCGAAACAAGTTCTGCTGGTGCCCAGCCGATGTCTGCCGGCAACGAGACCATTGGCGGCTCCTGGGTGACCATTACCTTCAATGGTGAAATCTATAATTACCGGGAGTTGCGCCAGGAACTTTCTGGATTAGGGTTCCAGTGCCTCGGCGGTTCTGACACCGAGGTGATCCTTCAGGCTTACCTCGCTTGGGGGATTAACTGTTTCGAGCGATTGAGAGGCATGTTCGCGCTCGCCGTAGCTGACCCTAACCTTGATCGGGTGTTTTTTGTTAGGGATCATCTGGGGATCAAACCCCTTTATTTTCTTCAGGTGCAGGAAGGGGGTCTTTCGTTTGGGTCCGAGGTGAGAACCTTTCGAGTTCTTCCTGGTGCGGAACAGGCTTCGAGGATTAACCGAGATGCCCTGCATGGATTTCTTTCGTTGGGAATGGTTCTGGGAAACGCTGCGTTTGTCCAATGCGTGGAGGAATTGGAACCAGGGCATATTTTAATTTTGAACTTTGCGGGAAGAATCCAAGAAAAGAAAACCATCTTGCCCCCGAGGGCCGCTTATTTCACATCCTCATACCACCGTTCCGCAGCGATTGCTGACATCCGGGAATCGCTTGCGCTTTCGGTTGACCGACACCTAGTCGCGGATGTGCCGGTTGGAATTTTCCTTTCCGGGGGAATTGATTCAACCGCCTTGACCGCTGTGGCCTCGGAATCGCATTCGGACCTGCGCACCATCAGCATCGGTTTCGATCATAAAGAAGCCGACGAATCATGGGAGGCTTCCTCTATTGCCAATCAATTTGGGGTGCACAATGAAGTTGTGACGCTTACCGGGGCTGGCATAATTGCCGATTTGGAAATGGTTTTCCAAGCCATGGACCAGCCGACTGTGGATGGTTTCAATACATATTTTGTCTCAAAGGCAGCTAGGGAGGCGGGATTGAAGGTTGCTTTGAGCGGTTTGGGCGGAGATGAGCTTTTTGGTGGATACGCCAGTTTTCGCGATGTTCCAAGAGCAAAAAGATTTGCCGGCTTGGCTGCCTTTGGTGGTATTGGGGAACTGTTGGCGGGTGTTGGCAAAGTTTTGGGTTACAGATCAATTTGGAAGGCCGGGCGTGCCGGAAAATATCCGCCAGGTTTTGCCGCCCTTTATTTTCTCCGACGCGAACTTTTCTCCCCCGAGGACAGGTTGGACCTTCTGGGGAAACCGTCACTTGAGGTAGAACCGATAACCGGAGCGCCTTTTGTTTTGCTGGCCAATCTGGAGAACAAGCTTTCCGGGCTGGACCCGGAAAATACCGTGGCGATACTTGAACAGCAAATTTACATGCGTAATATGCTTCTGCGGGATTCGGATGTTTTCAGTATGGCCAATGGTTTGGAAATCAGGGTACCGTTTCTGGATCAAGATTTAGTGGGTCTGGTTAATCTTATGCCAGGAGCTTGGAAACGGCCTGGGGCAAGTGCAAAGACTCTCTTGATTGATGCCGTCGGCAAGCGATTTCCAAGGCGGATTATAGGAAGGAAAAAACGAGGTTTTTCATTTCCTTGGGAAGCTTGGTTTCGGGGTCCCATGAGTGCTTTTGCCAAAGACAGGTTGCTTTGTCCTATTTGGAAAAACCTTGGGATTCCATTTGAAAAAGTTGAAAAAATATGGCTACGGTTTATGGCAAAAGATCCTACTGTGACTGCCCTTCATATCCTTGCTTTGGTATCTCTCACTGATCTGGTTGAAAGGCAGGACCTTGCACTTTGAAAATCCTTTTTTTAAATCCTGTCGGGAACATGGGAGGAGCTGAAAGAAGCTTGCTTGAATTGGTTGCGGTTATTGGCGGTAGTCGTCCCGATTGGGATTTGCATTTGATAACCGGAGATCATGGGCCATTGTTGCAAGTTTTCAGGAAATCCGGATTGATTGCGGAAGTATTGCAGTTGCCGTCCGGAATTCGGACTCTTGGTGACTCGGGTTTATCTGGGAAATGGAGTTGGATAGGTTTATTTGGTTTAGTATTAAAAGCTCCGCAGAGGGCCTTTCAACTTTGGGCTTACCTTAGGAAATTGTACCGAAGGATTGATCAGCTACAGCCAGACGTTATCCATTCCAACGGTTTTAAATTTCATATTATTATTGGACTGATGGGCAGACCCAGTGCTAAGGTTATCTGGCATGCTAGAGATTATCTTTCCAACCGTAAATTGGTGGGGAAGATGCTGAGAAGATTGTGTCGCAAGCCGCATTTGTTAGTTGCCAATTCACTTTCGGTTGCGGAGGATTGGGAAAGATGTCTGCCCGGCTTGCATAAAGCCGTTTTGCATAACTGCGTTGCTATGCCTCGAATGGGGACAGATGCAGACCAAGCTGATAGTCTGTTCGGATTAAAAACATACGGGCAAGTGAGGGTCGGCTTGGTTGGTTCATACGCTAAGTGGAAAGGTCAGGATATTTTCCTGCAAGCAGTCAAAAACCTGAGTTCAGAATTTTCAAAGGATCAAGCGTTTTTTTATATTGTGGGTGGACCGCTGTATTCGACAGGCGGATCCCAATTTAACCGCAATGAACTTAAAGCTCTTGCTGATGAATTGGGAGTGTCCGATAGAGTCGCGTTTTTTCCTCATCAGACAAATATCACTCCGGTTTACCAAGGACTTGATATTGTTGTTCATGCCAGTACCAAACCGGAACCTTTCGGCAGAACCATTATTGAGGGGATGGCGCACGGAAAAGCAGTCGTAGCCGCCTTAGACGGCGGCGTGAAGGAGATCATTTCCGATGGCAAGGATGCGCTGGCGTTTATCCCTGGGGATCCTACAGATTTGGCCAGAAAATTAGCATTGCTTGTTCAGAATGGGGAAATGAGGTTACTATTGGGGAAAGCTGCACGTTATAAAGTTGAAAGTTTATTTTCTAGGGAAGCGTTAAGAAAAAGAACTTTGGCTATTTATGATTCCCTGACGGAAGATTTTATTTGATCACAGTTCTACCGGATTTCCGAGAAGAAGGTTGGCACAGCATGGACTTGTGCGCGGACATGCTGGTTAGGCATGCCCCTTCGGATGCACATTTTGAAGTGTGCCTGCCGGCTTATCAGAAACGATTCGGGTGGTTGCCTGGAAAGCGGTGTGAGAATTTTGATCGCTGGCGCAACCGCTGGAAAGTTTATCCGCGCTTTTTGAAAAAGCTTCCACCCCGGGATGGATTTTACCATTTGGTGGATCATAGCTATGCGCATCTGTTGCACTATTTGCCTGAGCGCAAAGTCGGGGTTTATTGCCATGACCTTGATGCCTTCCGTAGTATGCTGCAACCTCATCATGAGGCTAGGCCGGCGTGGTACAGAAAGATGATGGGGCGAGTTTTCGAAGGATTTAAAAAAGCCCGAATTGTTTTTTGTAATACTTATTCTACCCGAAATAGCGTTTTGAGTTTAGGAATTTGGAATGAAGGCGAAGTGATTTATGCGCCGTTGGGTGTAGCTCCGGAATTCTCCCCGCAAGGAGAAAGGGAATTTGGAGACTATCTACTTCATGTTGGCAGTTGTATTCCGCGGAAAAGAATAGATGTGTTGTTGAATGTATTTAGTCAAGTATCAAAAAAACATAGTAATTTGAAGCTAATTCAAGCGGGGGGGATATTTTCAGAGGATCAGGAAAGACAAATTAAACAACTTAAAATTGAAAACAATGTTGACCAGCGCCGTAAACTTACACGGAATGATTTAGCTAGATTATATCGTGGTGCTAAATGCCTTTTAGTTACTAGTGATGCTGAAGGATTTGGTCTTCCAGTAATTGAGGCGCTGAGTTGCGGGACTTTGGTCATCGCAAGTGAGATTCCCGCCTTAAGGGAAGCTGGTGGGAACCTTGCTTATTACTGTCAAGTTGGAGCTATAGATGAGTGGTGCGAAAGAATTGAAGGTATTCTGGAGTCCTGCATCAAACTCGATAAATCCAAGTGCATTAATAAATTGCATTCGTGGGAAAATCATGCTGCGATTATCTCTAATTCATATCGAAAAATCTTAACAGGATGAGTAATTTGGACTAGTGCATTTTCCTTATTCAAATTTTGGATAAAGCGCCTGTAATTACCCTGGCCTTTCCCCCCTGTGTCAAAATCCCGTGAGACCCCTGGAGTTATCTGTGGTTGAATAGTTTCATGGGGGAAATCGACCATGTCCAAAAGCAATCAGAACGGCGTGAGGCGGGATCCCGAGGTACTGGTCAAGCCATCGAGGCGGATCATCGGGGACCCGGAAAAGTTGCGGATTCTTGCGGAGGTAGACCAGGCTCGGGCTACCGGAAGCAAGGTCAACGAGTTCCTGCGCCGGGAGGGGATCTATAGTTCCCAACTGACAGAATGGCGGCGGAAGTTCTCCGAGAACGGCAAGGGTTGCCCCGGGCGACCGAAGGGTTCCAAGCGCCCCGGCAGCGCCGTTGAGGTCCGCCGCCTTTCCGGGGAGAACGTCCGGCTGCGGGAGGAACTGCGTCAGGCGAAGCTGGTGATTGGCATTCAAAAAAAGTGGCAGCCCTGATGGGCCGTCCACTGGGGGAAGACGGGAAGCCATTGCCTTCCTGTTGGGTGAGATTTCGCGGCTGGCCCGGACGGAGGGGCTTAATATCAGGCTGGCCTGCCGTTGGCTGGGCTTTTCCCGGGCGACGCACTACCGACGGGGCCGTGTACGGCCGTCATTCTGCGGTCCCCGGATTCCCAGGCGGGTGCCGAGGGCCTTGAGTTCCGTGGAACGGGACTTGATCCGGTCCACCCTGTACAGCGACCGATTCATGGACCGGTCGGTACGGGATGTGTACGCCGCGCTTCTGGACTACGGGGAATATTTGGGATCCATCAGCACGATGTACCGCCTGCTGAGTCAGGACAGGGCGAGCCGGGAGCGGCTTCGGCAACGCCGCCATCGGGCGTACAAGAAGCCCGAATTGCTGGCGACTGGCATGGTCGTGTGACATCACGCTGATCCGGGGCCCGGTGAAGGGCGAGCACTATCGTCTGTACATGGTGATGGACATCTTCAGCCGGTATGTGGTCGGATAAACGCTGGCGTGGAAGGAATCGGGGGACATCGCCCGGTCCCTGATCCGGGAATGCGCGTCCAGGGAGTGTGTGGAGGCTGGCCGGCTGACGATTCACAGCGACCGTGGCGGCCCGATGGTGTCACAGTAGGTCAGGCAGTTGCTGGGGAAGCTGCGGATCGAGAAGTCCCACAGCCGGCCCCGTGTCTCCAACGACAACCCGTTCTCGGAAAGCCAGTTCAAGACACTGAAATACCACCCGGAATTCCCGGACCGGTTTGGCAGCTTCGAGGAAGCCCGGGCATTTATCCGGGCCTTTGTGGATTGGTACAACCACGAGCATCACCAAGAGGGGATCAACCTGCCCACGCCGGCGGTGGTCCACTCGGGAAGGGCGGAGGAAGTGCTTGCGGCACGGTCGGTGACGATGGACAGGGTGCACGGCAGGAACCCGGACCGCTTTGTCCGGGGCAAGCCCGTGGTGAAACCGCTGCCCAGGGAGGTCTGGATCAACCGGCCGTTAACCCTAGCCAAGCCGCCAGACACCCGGCATCATTTGGTCCAAAAGGTGCCCGCAATGAAACAGGGATCTCATTTGGGGCCGATTTATGCCTCGCTAGTAAGGGACTGGCGCTCACGGCAGCTATACCATTACCCCAAATCCGACTGTGCACTTGCCGCTAATTGGTCTCATTTGTGTTGACACTTTCCGGAATGGTCCTAAGCCAGGCATGTTAGTGAAATCTGCCGGGCTTATGAAACTTTGGGGGCTGGATAATAATGGTTCAACCGTGGTTTAAGAGGACAAATTTTTGGCGCTTGCTGCAACACCTCAAGCAGTCCCTGTCACTTGCGTTAACAACCAAAGAGATCATTAAGCACACCTATTGCGAGGAGGTTTTGAAAGTTGCGATTGAAGATCCTTTGGCAAAAGGTTGGTACGGCCATGATTGGCCCATGCTTAGTGAAATTCGCTTGCTGCGGGAAAGCAGACTTAAACACGGGGCATTGGTCTTTGACCTCGGCGGGCATCAGGGTGTTGTCGGAATGATTCTTGCTAAAAATGTTGGCGAAAAGGGAAAAATTATTATCGCAGAGCCCAATCCACATAATTTTAAAATGATCCAGAAGAATCTGGCACTGAACAAGATAAACAATGTGATTCCCCTTCAAATTGCGATTGGCGGAACTGAGGGGAGCCTTGAATTCAGTTCTGGTTTGAACGGGACCGCTGCCACAGTTTCCAAGTACGGAATCACCCAAAGGGTTCCCATGACAACAATGGACCAGTTGGTGAAAGCCCATGGAGGTCCGCAAGTTGTTTTTCTAGATATCGAGGGCTTTGAAGAATTGGCACTAAAAGCTGGAAAGTCCGCCTTCAATGGGAATTGCGATTTCTTTGTTGAGGTTCATGTGAACGCAGGTTTGGAAGCTGCCGGGGGATCTGTCGTCGGGATCTTGGATTTTTTTCCCCCCAACATGTTTGAGCGCTATGTCCATCATGACAACGGAATGAATCCGATCAAAATTGAAGAAGCTGGGTCTGACTTTTTTAAGACTAGGTTTTTCCTTACAGCTTTGGCGAAAAATCTACCTGCGGTTTCCTGAGGTTTCGTAAAAGGTCGCAAGCTTCATCACGCTTTCGCTAGGATCCTTTTCCTTTCTGCCCAAGGTTTTTCGCTCCTCGCCAGTTCTTTCGAGCATAATTGCTCGAACTGCCGCCGCCCGCACTGCTGGTGACGGGTCGTTGCTCATCTTCTTCAGCCAGATCATTGGATCAATGTCCCTCGTTGCGGACAGGTGATCCAACACTTCTAACCTTTTGACTGGCTTCGGGTCCGCCATCATCTTCCCCAGGCGGATCTGGTCTTCCCTCAATCCCCGCGCTTGTAAAGCTGTTTCGGTTAAGTGAACGATTGTCTTGTCCTCATCATGGAGGCAGGGTAGCAAAACCTCATCCGTGATGGTTTCCGAGGCGGGCCCCAAAGCCAGAACAGCCGCCTGACGCACTTCCTTGTGGGGTGATTTCAGGCAAACCGTCACATCGGTCAGGCAATCGAGTTTGGGATTCAGTGCCGTGGTGATGGCTTGGACCTGAACCTGGGAACTCTCGCTTTTGGCCCCGAGGCTGACCAGTTGCCGGATGGTTCCAATCAATTCAGGGTTTGGGTTTTGTTTCAGGATTGCTCCAGCCATTTGCAGAGCCGCAGCCTGAACCGGGTTTTCTTCTGAAAGTGAAGCCAAGTCCAGTAACCGGCGGACAGCGGAAGCTCTCCGCTCTGACATGGTTTCCGGTTGGTCTTTGGACATAGCCTGTGCCAACCATATGAGCGTTTCTGACTGAGCCATGGGCTCCATGGACTTGAACAATGAGGCCGCCTTGGCGATGTGAGGGTCCAAGCTTTCACCGATCACCGGTTCCGAAACCTGAACCAAGGCTTCGCTCAGAATCTCAGCCTCTTCGGTAGTGGAAGCCTGGGCCAGTGAATACAACAGCCAGCCAGTGGATATATCCGGGGTTTGGGCGAGACTTGCCAGCAGTTTTTGTCTTTCCTGGGTGCCGGCTTGAGAGACTTGGTGCACTTTCCAGGCGGTCAGCAGGTCTTGCTGCTTCCAGGCCAGTAAGCCCCCGCCGCATACCAATGCCAAGCCACCCGTCACGAGCCAGGTTGTCCATGAACCGCTTCGTTGTCCGCCTGCCATCGCAAACTCCTGCTCAACCGGTGGCCGAATCCTTCCGGCACATGAGGAAACTAATCCTTTTGGGACAACCACATCAAGCGCATTCCATCAGGCCGTGTGCTAAGCTGAAAGCGTATTTGAGACATTCCAAATCATTGCAGAGTAAGGGCTTGCGGCATGGATAACCCTTTGGTTTTCACGCGGCAATTTCTGGACGCCATAGCCCGTGGTTTGTCTGAACTGTTGATGGAGCCCCTTCTTGGAGTCGGTTCGCTGGAGAAAACGCTGGTGGAGTCGATTCAGACCCTGCACCAGCGTCTGGCGGATGCCCTTCCGTCCACCGAACGCCGGTTGGGGTTGGCGCAACTGACCCGCATGCCGACGGTGCTGGCCGAGGCGCAAATCCAGGATGTGCTGATCGGCATACCCGGCATTGGCAAGAAGGAAAAAGCAGCGCTGGCCGGCTACCTGGGCGGAATGGTTCAGGTGACCCGCCAGCGCTCCCGGCGGCTGGATGATCCCAAGGGGAAAAAACTCCCCGGAAGCTGGACCTTGGAGGAGCCTGAGGATCTGCTCGGGCTCCTTCCCACCCGGTCGGTGTTGTATCGCCCCGGCCAGCGGCTGGGAAATTTT
>Ga0315899_10004964_pt1 | contig 14372 bp, 14 predicted proteins | sample LakEriMetagenome_2_FD_203518 | JGI IMG/M metagenome (GOLD analysis project Ga0315899, IMG submission 203518) | Freshwater fungal communities from buoy surface, Lake Erie, Ohio, United States - Buoy 4 MA112 | ecosystem: Environmental > Aquatic > Freshwater > Lake | place: USA: Lake Erie, Ohio... | reverse complement strand
CGCGTCCTCGCACGAACTGATACAGATTAAAACTCTTTCCCTTGTACCCTATCGGGTCTCTGGTGAGGAACCTGCCCGCGATCGGGCTCTTCCACCTCGCCCTGAAGTGATGCAACCCCAGCGTTGCGTCCCATTCACGGCCGGTGTATGTGTAGCGATTGTTGATCGCCGAGGAACTGAGCACCGAAGCCGAGGCATCCAAGATCGTCGGTTGGCCATAGGCCGAATAGGCGTAACGCTCGGCGATAGAGCCCGTGGATGTCGTTACAGCGGTGATGGAGTATTGTTGGTTGCAACAGAAAGATCTAGTGCCCGTCGAAGATGACGGCCAAGAATCCCCATGCAATTCATGGGGCGAAGCGATGGCAAGGACGTTTTGAGTCGTGGGGCATGCAACATCGATGCCACTCGACACGTACGAATCTCCCGCGCGAGCATGCGCGCGATCTGCACAGAGCGATGATTTGAACGGAATCGATGAAGCGACCATGCAGTGAATTGTAAAGGATCTGCAAAGCACGGTGCAAACTTTTTTACCGGGCGACCAGAGTATTTCTAGGGTCTGACGCCCAACGCATCGCGTCCCTCTGCCGCTTGAAGCACTCCATTGCTGTTCGCTGTCAACCGACACGCCTCCGGCCAGGCCCATGGTCCCTCACCGCTCTGGCGGACTGTCGTTGACTGATGGAGCGTTAGTCTTTAGGTGAACGCTCGCTTCAATATTTTATCGTGCAACACGTTGATTGCTCAAGGTCAGTTATTGCTGGTTCAGTCACTGTTTGAATGTCAGACAGATGAATCTCTTTCAAGCCATGTTTTGCCTTAAGCATTGACAAGCCCTTGTCTGTGATAGTGCTCGTGCTAATATTTAATCCCTCGAGGCCTTGCAATTTGAGAATTTGTTCAAGCGTTTCATCGTCGACGTCTGGGAAAGGGGCATAGACATAGTTATATCTTTCGGGAAGGAAGAGATAAAAGCAGTCCGGCACTAAAGCAATCCGAGAAGACTCGACAGTTCCCCCCTTTCCGAAATCAACGTATGCCATTACCCCGCCCATCTGCCGGACGATGTCCTGAACCTCCCGTTGCTGTCTCTTTACATGCGCAAGATACGCTAGTACGCAACAAACTATGCAAAATAACATTAGCACTAACCGCAGCGATAGTTGAAAACGTAAGTTTTTCAAAAAAATCATTTAACTAGCCTATGCTGCGACTTAACATTTAACTTGCGTAAGAGACAATCTTTTGGCTCCTCAAAGGGCTTTGGCTCTGACGCTGGCGCACACGTCGACTGAGGCTCATCTGGCATCCGGTGCTTTGGAAGGTATTTTGTTCCAGGAAACGGGTGGCGACCAGGTCGCTGTCGACCGTGAGACTCCGCAGCCGATGCGCTATCAAGCCACGAGTTGCCATCATTTTCCAGCTCTTTCGCTTTAATTCCATAATCCTTCTCGCTCGTGCAAATACTACTCTCGAGTGCTGTGAGCTTCTGTGCGATATTTCTTGCCTCTTCTAGAAAATTATCAATGTGATACTGTTCGTGACCATAAACATAGATTTTGTCCCAGGTGCGATTTCTATTAATCCTGATTACAGGCCGCACAACCACAGTGCATAGCGGCCCTTTCTTGACAGTTCCGTTACAATAACCATCCGAGCAACAAACGCATCTACACTTGACAAAGGATGTTACAGGCGAAACATCCGTATCTCCCTGGATTATTGTGCGAGGACTCCCAGGAAAGTCGTGATAACACCACGGCGCGTTTTTGCTTGAGCTAGGATCTGCGTCCAATTCAGCCAGTCCCTCAGGATCCAGGCTGGATAGATTGACATTTAACTGGTGTAGGCTAACGCCATCTTCATACCCAATCGGATCCCTCCCCAAAAACCGCCCCGCGACCGAGTTCATCCAGCGAGCCCTGAAGTGATACAGTGCCAGCGTCGCATCCCATTCGCGACCGGTATACGTGTAGCGATTCGAGATCGCCGAGGAGCTAAGCACAGAAGCCGAGGCATCCAAGATCGTCGGTTGGCCGTAGGCCGTGTACGCGTAACGTTCGGCAATAGAGCCTGTGGATGTCGTTACAGCGGTGATGGAGTATTGCTGGTTGCAACAGAAAGAAATGCCAGTCGAAGATGACGGCCAAGAATCCCCTTGCAATTCATGCAGCGAAGCGATAGCAAAGACGCTTTGAGTCGTGGGACATGCAACATCGATGCCACTCGATACGTGCGAACCTCCCGCGCAAGCGTGCGCGCGATCTGCACAGAGTGATATTTTGCAGAGGATCGATGAAGCTACCATGCATTGTATTGTAAAGGATCCGCAGTGCACGGTGCAAACTCTTTCACCGGGAGCCCCGAGTTTTTCTCGGGTCTGACACCCAACGTATAGCGTCCCTCTGACGCTTGACGCACTCCATTGCTGTTCGCTGTCAACCGACACGCCTCAGGCCAGGCCCATGGTCCCTCACCGCTCTGGCGGACCGTCGTTGACTGATGGAGCGTTAGTCTTTAGGTGAACGCTTCCAAAATGATATACAGTGGGGCGCAACTGTTCATTTAGGAAAAGAATGACGTAGACCGTTGCAATGCTTGCGCAATTCAGAAATATCGAGGACTCCAGTAGATTAGGCAGAAAGACCAATTCGGAAGGAACTGAACGCAAGCAGCGAAGAACTAAGCTTGAGTTGAGCAAAATTAAGACCAATGATGCAATGAAATAAAAATACAATTTGCATTTTTTGAGAAACAAAGCGAGCGTGAGTAGCACGGCAGTCAATCTTGTACAACCTGCTAACACAAAAAAAGCAAATTGCGTCGCAGAATCTAATTGGGTAGTTCTTCCGGCTATTTGATCCAATCGATACTGATCCATCGCCCACCAACATCCTGCGAAGACGATGGCAACACAGACCAGCCTCCTTACGACGAGTCGTTTCTGCATATATTGGCATTTGCCATCGCTATCCATAGTGCTGCAATTTGGCATTTGGATTGCAACAGCGATTGAGAATGCGACAAGAAACCACAAAAAGTCGAAGACAACAAATAACGGATGCATGAATGCTGAAAGGAGACGGATTGCAGTAAGCCAAGTTATGCTCATTACAAGCGTTGTTAGGATGAATTTGTAAAACCCGTTGACTTGAGTCCGGGCACAAGCAGTTCCGAATGTTGGTCCGAGAAACATTCCAATCCCAATTGCTTCGAATTCGTAGCGATTGGGTAGCCATTCTAAAGACAAATACAGAATAGTTAACGATGCAAATAGAGGAAAAATCAAACCCGTATTGATGGTCACGATTCGACTCTCGCTTCTAAAATCCAACTGGACCGCGATTAGGTGCGATCGGGTTTGTGCTTGGAATATGGTGAAATGGAAAGGGTTGATACTTTGGACGAGGATCGTTGTAGGTTTTTGGATCGAACGGGTTGAAATATCTAGGTCCACATGGGGTGTTAAACAATTTCTTATCAAGTGTACAGGGGTCTTTGCGAACATCAGTTGGGACTTGTTCGTCCGGATCATAATATGGTATTGACATCTTCGTTGCGTAAACATCGCAGCCAGTGTTGTATGCAATTGATTTCCGCACTCTGTCGCGTTTAGCTGCGTCTTTGTCGCATCCTCCGCATGCAGGAATCACGAGTGTGCACTTGGAGCATCCATTACGTTCAAAAGCAAGCCGCAGAAAATTCTCTAACAAGACGTTAGGAAGAATAGGGCCATTGGGTCCCGAGACTCCACCGACGTTCTTGCATCCTCCTTGATGGCCTGCGATTATGACTTCGCAACATCCATATTCTTCCACAATCCGAGGGATATCGATGGTCGGATTTACAACCAATGGATTCGGAGGCGACCATGGGACAACCGGCGGAGGTGGTACGTTGACTCCACCGTTTGTAGGTATACTACCTCCTCCGATAAGATCACCGTGAAATGGATCAAACCGAAAAATGCATCGACGTGCATTATACCCATTAAAGTCGATCCAAACTGGGTGTGGATACCCGTCTACATATTGATTGGGATGCGCGTTTACAACGGGAGGTACATAGCTATCCAGCCCCAATGGATCTATCCAAAGTAGCGGCTTGTTTAAAGTATAACTAACCTGGCTATACCCCCCGCTATACCCAATCGGATCCCTCCCCAAGAACCTCCCTGCACTCGGGCTCATCCATCTCGCCCTGAAGTGATGCAAGCCCAGCGTTGCATCCCATTCACGGCCGGTGTAAGTGTAGCGGTTGGAAAGCGTTGTCGCACTGATCACGGCGCCAGTAGCATTCAAGATCGTCGGTTGGCCATACGCCGTGTAGGCGTATCGCTCGGCGATGGCACCGGTGGAGGTGGTGATGGCGGTCACCGAGTATTGTTGGTTGCAACAGAAAGAAATGCCAGTCGAAGATGAAGGCCAAGAATCCCCATGCAATTCATGCAGCGAAGCGATAGCAAAGACGCTTTGAGTCGTGGGACATGCAACATCGATGCCACTCGATACGTGCGAACCTCCTGCTAGAGCCTGCACGCGATCTGCACGGAGCGATAATTTGCAGGGAATCGATGAAGCTACCATCCAAAGCATTGTAAAGGATACGCAATGCACGGTGCAAACTTATTTTACCGTGAGACCGCAGTTTTTCTCGCATATGACACTCACCACATCGCGTCCCTCGAACGCTTGAAGCACTCGCAGGCTGTTCCGAGGAGTTCCTCTTACTCCAGTCTCACGCCTCAAGCCTCCCGCCTGTCTTCACCGCTCTGGCGAACTGTCGTTGACTGATGGAGCGTTAGTCTTTAGGTGAACAAACCAATCGAGACCGGATAGTAGGCCCAGCGCCGCGCCCGAAACCAACTTGCTTCGAATGACGACTGTCTCCACGTCCGCGCACTGGCCGAAAAAGGGCTGTTTTCACAGTCCGTTCGCAAGGGAATCGAGCATCCTGTGACGAGAAGATCAGCCATCCAAGCATAGACTCTAGCTCGTTGCTGCCTTCGGGACGAGTGGCTGGATAAGCGGCGCTGATGGCGCCGAGTTCTCGTGCGCAAGAGTGCAGAATGTTGTGACGCGGAGCACGGCTCCATGTCAAGATGAGAATCGTCTAGAGAAATATAGTTTTGACATCCACGAAGACAATAGCATACTGATCGTAACGTGAGCTATCACAATCGGAATTGTGATGTTCCAAAATTCTGGTGCAAGCAGTCCTACATACGAATACCAAACTGGAATACGTCCAAGCGAATAATCCAGTTGAAAAGCTTCGATGGTAGGCACAAAAAACGTTGGCAAATAGACGCTCAGAAAGCAAATGACGCTAACAGTTTTTGACTGATGGATAGCACCTGCCTCTTGAACATTTCCTGATTCATACGGATTTTGATCAGCCATCTCTCTTAGCCTTGAGCTAACGTATAAATTGCACGCATCAGGGCGGTCAATACTTCGGGCCATAGTCGAAATTAGGATCTCGGCGGCACGCTCGTACCCAAGGATCGCAATTCACATTTTTCAAGCACTTGAAATAACTTAGCGCATTTGAGGGAAGATCTGGACCTGGAATTCCTCCCCGTATCGAACCGGCGCAACTGTTATGACATCCCACGTCCTCCTGGCATCTTGGGCATGGTGGTGAGGAAGGACATGCTTTACTCGAATCGCTCGACACAATACCTGCATCCAGTAGCTGTCCAATATACGAGGAGCAATTTCCTCCGACCATACAATATCTCTGATGCTCGATTTGAAGCCATTTTGAAGAAATTGCCATCTCATTTAAGCAATCGATACAAATGACCGATGATGGAGGTCCGTTTTTTCTGTCATCACTTTCCAGGTGCGGACCATCGGGATACATGGAATAATAACTTCCATAGGAAGGATAATTCTCAGGGGCTGGTCCACATTTCAATGCTGAGTGGCCAGTGGAAGAAGTCAGCCAAGAGAATATGCAGCATTTTAGACCACTGGGGTCTAAGCGAGTAAAGGTTCTGCTCGTCGCAAATTCATACAGCCCCCACTCACTTCCTTCGTATCCGATCGAATCCCTACTCAAAAACCTCCCCGCGATCGCGCTCATCCACCGTGCCCTGAAGTGATGCAACCCCAACGTCGCATCCCACTCACGTCCAGTGAAGGTGTAGCGATTGTTGATCGCCGACGAACTGAGCACAGAAGCCGAAGCGTCCAATATCGTCGGTTGGCCGTAGGCCGTGTAGGCGTAGCGCTCGGCGATAGCACCGGTGGATGTCGTTACGGCGGTGATGGAGTATTGATGGTTGCGATGGAAGTACACCAACGTTCCGCCTGCACCAGCGCCTTTTCGCACCACCGGTTCGTCGATGTAGCTCGCATAGACATACCGATACGTTGGAGTACTCGCAGCACCGCCGACTGGGTAGTCTGCGATCGTCTGCTGGTCCATCTGCACAAACACATAAGATCCACCAGTGCCCGTTCTAGCGACGCGACGTCCTAGGGCATCGTATTGGAAACTCACGTCCGCTGTCCCGTTGGCGTCGATGTCTGACGATGCAAGCTTGTTATCGAAGTTCCAAGTCAAAGACAGGCTAGAGGCGGGAGGCTGGAGGCCGGAGAGAACAGCCGGGATCACCGTCATGTTCCCCTTCACATCCGTCGTCACGCTTGTCCAGTCTCCAACACTGGTCAGATTCCAGGACTGGTTGAACGTTCCGCTGGCGCAGACATAGCCCGTCAGACGATCCTCGAAGGCGTAGGTGGTTCCCCCGGAAGTAAATCCATACCCGCTCATCACGCCGGTGATCGTCTCGGAGGTCTTATTCTTGTTCGAATCCCAGGTGTAGGCCATGTCGCAGAAGGTCGCCATGTAGATTGGATTCCTATGGAAACTATGTCGTCCGCTTTCGCAATTGTGCCTGCAGTTCGGTCACCAAGGACTCAAGTTCGGTCCTCGATTTAGAGTGCAGCACATCGTCGGTCGACTGGGGCAAACTCAGTAGATTTTGCAACATGCGTATCTTGCCGAAGATTTCGCCTTCCTCACGGCCTTCCTCGCGGCCTTTGAGCTCGCCTTCTTCAAAAGCTGTTTGGATTCGAGTATTCTCGTCGAGTTCCCATTTCAACCGTGCATCGTAGTGACGGCGTTGGTCTGGCGTTCGTGAAATCATCTCTAGTACTCCTACGGCTCGTTGAAAAACGGGATCAGGCAACCGATCTAACAACTCCTCAACGCTCGAACCCTTCGCTCGTCGAAAGAAGTACATCCATTGATCAAGCGGATCGGCGATGGCAACCTGAGTATCGCATTCAAAAAATGGATGGTAATGTCAGGATACTCTGGATTACCCAGAAGTAACTTGCACGCGAAATCCACCGTTGGATCTATTCGATGAGCATTCCGATTACCCCCCATCTGCTTAACTCCGTCTCCACGCGACTAGCGGAATTGTACACGATACCCGCAAAGCCCACCCAGCTGGCAGCTCCGGTTTTTAGAATCGGCAAAACATGTCACGACTTCGGTGCATCACCAAGTTCAAAGCGGACTTTAGAATCGTGCGATGAGCAATATCATCTAAGGGAAAGCATTGGTGGAATCGCGAAACAACAACACCGCGTGCAAGCCAATCCTGAGTTCTAACTCATCGCGTCCTTCTGACGCTGAACGGCTTGGATTCCAAAAACCGGAAGTACGCTAGCGAATCGCGATGCAATTTTGCAAGGGCTTGAGGATATGCTCAATGACGTAGCTATCCATCAACTCGTGCATGTGTTTCTCAAGTCGCCCAAGCTCATCGACAAAGGACTCATCGGGAGCCAAGGAATCGAATCGGCGAACCGTAACATACACGCTGAGTAACTCCTCGGAAAACTCCGGACCTTTGGATTGCAACGACCCGTTGCGAGGTTCAAAGTTGATCCTCGCATGTGTTCGAAGCTCTTCATCCAGGGAAATCTGAACAACAGGCTCGTAGCACATCAATTGCGAACCGGGACGCTGCGAAAGTGGCTCAAGGGCCGCTGGCAATCCGAGAGCATCGCAAAGAAGTTGATTGTGATTGCCGCGATAGGTGAAATCAAAGCCGTACATCAAACTGATCGCTTCGCAATCAAGCCGACTTACGGCTAACATGTAAGGGGCTAAATCAAGCATCTCGCGATGCTGCTCAGTGGCTTCTTCCAAAGCAGTCGGGTTCACCACACCACTGCTCACGCGACGAGCCTCCACCGCAACCCAACGATACGCTCCTTGCTCCTTCTCCTCCTCGAGAATGAACTCACCGCGTTCCCGCTGATAGAAGTGTGTCAGTTTTGGAAAGCGACGCTGAAGCTGCTCAAAAAAATGAAGGATTGATTCTCGGCCACTTGGGAGATCCATCTCGGTTTGAAGCGTAACGTTCGAATAAAAATCATCGCTCAACGAGCCGTATGGATGCATGTCTTCGCTGTCTTTCAATGAATTCAAACTTGGTTTTTCCAAGCAATCGCTTCCCGGCAAGCATTCCAACCCTCACCGGTATTCCCCCTACCAAGTCCTCGGGATTATAGACAATCATCGTTGGGTTTTCTATGGCCACGAATTACCTCAAACCACCCCAATTGCCGTACCGACGAATGCTAACGAACCGACAAATCGAACGATTTGCCATCTTCCGCCAAATAGATGTGGTCGGGAAAGTGGGTACCGAGCGACCGTTTGCTTGCCTCGAGACCAATCGGATCGCGATCCTCCACCAACGGATTCAAATGGGTAAGAATCAGTCGCTCGACGCCATGGTCTTTAGCCGCCGAGAGAACGGCAGAAGTCCAACTGTGGCCGGTGTGGATCGCCATCTGACGCTCTTGCGGAGCATCGGTGAAATTGCATTCGTGTATAAGCCAATCGACACCTTGGACTTCCTTCCAATAAGCTGCACCGGTTTCGCATGTTGTATCGGTTACGTAGCCTAGCGAACCACCGGGCATATCAAGCCGAAAACCGATGGCCCCCCCGGGATGCTCGACAGGAAACCAAGTGCACTGCGTACTCCCGAGCTGAAACCTTGCTCCAAGCTCCTCCAGTGGATGAAACTCAAACGGGGGAATCACTGGAAAAAGATCGGGATGAAACAAGTGTGTCTCAACCGCCTTAAGCTTTGCGTCCGTCGCATAAAGATGGATCGTTTCCAACGGAGTGTGAGGGGCGAGCAAGTCCCAAAAGAACGTCAGCCCCATCACATGATCGAGGTGTGTATGTGACAAAAGGATCGAAAGGGACTTCGATCGCAACAAGGACTTCAAACGAAATACGGACGTCCCCGCATCAAGCAATATGGAAGGAGTGTCGAGAAAGAAGCACGACGTGTGGCGAGATTCGCTTGGGTGATAACCGGCTGTGCCCAAACAGTGCAGCTTTGTCATCGTTCGCACGTTTTATACTTTCCGCCCTAGGCGAGCGAGCACCACCAGAGATCCAACATTCTATTAACTTTCTAGAATGCTCCCATTTTGAAGAGCGGAGGAAAATATTCCAGCGATTTGGAGATTTTTTTCGCAGGTCCGCAGGATCATTTGATACCCATACCGTTTGGACGGGGACTGAGCACTCCGCGAACCCCCATCTGAGCCGGATCGCGAGCGAGTTTATCCGCCGTAACCCGGAAGTCTTCGATGACCGGTTGTAGCCGTCGCGTGAGAATTTCCACATTTCCGGAGACCAAGCGGATGCTCTCGACCGTATCGTTGACTTTGCCGTAAAGCGCCGGGTCGTCGATCAACCGAGCGAGGGTTCCTTCGGAGGCGTTCAATCGACGGGAGAATTGACGCAGATCGGTAGCGAGGGCTTCGACGTTCGAAAGCGCCCGGGTGAGGTTTTCGGCAATCAGATCACTTCTGGCCGCAATAGGCTTGGTGATCTGCTCGACGTTGATCAAGGCTTCGTCGGCATGCTCGATGGCCGACCGCACGGATTGCCCAACCCCTTTGAATTCCATTCCGATGCTCTCGAGGCTGTTGCTGAACTCTTCAAACCCTCGAAGAGTGCTTTGCAACTGCGTCAGAGTACCCTCTGCTTTGCGCATCAACCCTGGAAGCGTATTGAGGGCTTCAGCAACCAAATCCGGTAAATTCGCCCGCTCGACTTGGGTACCGATACGATTGATCGTTCCTACCGTGTTATTGATGTTATCGAGGGTTAGCTGAAACTTATCGGTCACTTCTCGAACCGGCGCGTTCCCACCCCCAAAGGTGTCTTGGGCAACCGTAAGGATATTATCAAGTTTTTCAGCGACCTTTTGTAACGAGTTCGCAAGACCGGCCATGTCACCGAAGGCTTCGAGCGGATCGGGTATCACCTCACCTCGAGCAACGAACTCCTGCTCGCCTATGACTTGGCTCGATATGAATTTCTCTCGTTCATCCAACACTCCATCGCGAGGAGTACCTGCGGAGCCGTCAAAGCGTGAGAGAAGCTCTTTCTCTTCGGGATCGACAAATTCAATGATTGAATCACCGCTGATAAGCGAGCCTGTTTTGATCCTCGGAGTCTCGCCGACAAGCAACTCGTAGTTGCGATCGATTTCCAACAACAGATCAACACCTCCTCCTCGTTGCTTGCGCAATTCGACTTTGGCAACCCGCCCGATAACCACTCCGTTCTTGCGGACCGGCGTGTCGATCCCCACGTTCGGTGCGCTCGGAAAGTTCACGGTAAATCGGTAACGTTCCATCCAAAACTTCGGAACTGCGCCGAAAAAGGCGATCAGTAGCACCCCGATGATCGCCGAAGCGAGCACCAGTACACCTACACCAAAACGGTATCCGTTGTCATCCATGATTTTTTCACTTTGATCGTTCTTGAATTACAAGCCATCTTTGCCGCAATCAACCTACGGCAAACAAAATCAATCCGCTTCTCGCCTTGCAATCGTATCGTGCAAGTGCGGCGTCTCATCGACGTGCGAAGCCGGGGTTGCGAGTAGTTCCATCAGTCGTTCCCCAGCCTCACCTCGCACGAATTGCCTTACCCGCCGATCCTTTGTCTGTTCTAGTTCTTCAGGTGGACCATCGTAAAGGATCTGCGACTCGCCGGGCAAAAGCCGGCTGTAAGGATAAAGCATGATCACACGGTCCGCGATCTTCTTCGCAGAATGCATATCATGCGTGACCACGATGCTCGTGACGGAATACTTGCTCTGCGTCCTTAAGATCAATTCATTGATCACGTCGCTCATAATCGGATCTAGACCGGTGGTTGGCTCGTCATAAAGGAGCAACTCTGGTTGCAAGATCAGGGCGCGAGCCAAGCCAACTCGCTTGCGCATGCCGCCCGAAAGCTGCGAAGGCCGTTTAGGCAATACATTCCTTGGCAACCCGACTTCGGTTAACCGCTGCTCGATCAGCGCTCTTGCCGTCATTCCTTCCGGAACCCCATGTTGATTCAGTGGAAAGGCGATGTTCTGTTCGATGTTCATGCTGTCGAATAACGCTGCATTCTGAAACACAAACCCAAAACGCTTTCGCAAGCCCGTTAACTCGACTTCGCTCATCGTCCTCAAATCCCGACCGTCGAAGCGAACCGATCCGCGCGAGACGGGCAGCAATCCGACGAGCGCTTTGAGCAACATCGTCTTGCCACAACCGCTCTCTCCGATGATCGCTACCGTCTGCCCTCGAGGTATCGAAAGGGTCAAGGCGTTCAATACAATCTGACGGCCGAACTGAATGCACAAGTCTTCCGTTTGGATGATCGGTGAATCTGGTTTTTTGGTCGTTAGGATTGTGGCAACCATCGCTTGTTTCTCAGTCTTTTTGGGACTTCCTTGAACTATCTTATTCGCTTTGCAGTCTCATTCGTTTTGCAGTCTAAGCATTACTTGGTACTCAAAGCAATTTGGAGGATGAAGACGGCCACAGACTGTAGTAGATCCCGTCGAGCAGCATGTTCAATACGATATCGATCGCAAGGATCATCACGAAGCTTTGCACGAAGGCCGCGGTCGCCGCACGACCGACCCCCTCCGCACCCGCTTGGCAATGAAACCCTCGGTAACAACTAACAATGGCAATGGTCGCCCCGAAAAATACACTTTTGAAGATCCCCGTGAAGAAGTCAAAGCCACCGACGAAGTCGCGGCTGTTCTTTAAGTACTGCGCGTGATCGATTCCGAAGACGATCACACTAAAAAAGTAGCCGCCGACGATCCCCATGAAATCCGCCATGATGGTCAGGGCCGGAATGAGCAGCACGCAAGCTAAAAAACGGGGAACTACGAGGTAATGAATTGGGTTCGCTCCCATAGCCACGAGGGCGTCGATCTGCTCGGTTACTCGCATCGTCCCGATAACTGCCGCCATCGCGCTGCCGACCCGGCCCGCAAGCATCGTCGCTGCGAGAACCGGACCAAGCTCCCGGACAAGGGACATCGTGATCACAGCCCCAAGCTTCGATTCCAATCCCATCGTCTTGAACTGATGATAGCTTTGAATCGCCAGCACCATACCAATAAAAGTCCCGGTAAGGGCGACCACAGGCAAGCTTAACACCCCTACCGCGTAGAAGTTCGGCATGAGGGTCTCGCGTCGAGGACTAGCGGTGAACATCCAAACGAGCATCCGCCATGCGAACAGGGATATATCCCCGAGTGTGAGGATTCCTTGGATTACGACGTTCCCCCAAGCGTTTGCCACTTTGACAAAGCCTGCACTGAGACGGTTGCTCAAGGAATCGGAAGTACGTCGAGGAGAATTTCCCATATCAAACTCCATCGGCCCCCGAACCTTGGGGACTTGAGTCGACTTTAACGGATAGAGCGAGAATGTCGCACCATAAAAGAGTTTATTGCTATTTTTAAGCGGTTTTCCTAAAGTATCCTTTAGACTCGGCAAATCCCCCGCCTCCCTAAGTCCCTCCGTCCACGCTCGCCCATTGCAGTTTCGCGCTTTCAAGCAGAAATCATCTTTCCCCATGCGACGCACCAGCGATTCCCAACAACGAAACGCGATGACCATGCGAACTCAAACTCTCGGTTCTCTGGTCGTTTGCTTGATCTTCCTTATCGCCAACTTAAACGGCAACTCGCAAATCTGCCGAGCTCAAGACTTCGAACAAGGCAAAGCGCTCTACGAGAAGACGTGTGCGAGTTGTCACGGCGGGAAGGGGGAAGGAGTCTCCGAACATTACGACAGCCCTCTAACGGGTGACCTTTCGATCCCCGAGTTGGCTAAAGTCATCCAAGAGACGATGCCTGAGGGAGCACCGAACACGCTCAGCAGCGAAGATGCGAATCGACTCGCAATCTTCGTTCACCATGAGTTCTATTCACCCTTTGCTCAACTTCGCAATGCTCCCCCTCGAACCGAACTGAGCCACTTGACCACCGACCAATACCGTCGCAGTGTTCTGGACCTGATGAGTCCATTTGTCAGTCGTCCCGCTCCTTGGGCACCTGCCGATGGTCAAGACGCAAGGGGGCTTACGCGCGTCGTCGCGCAAGGAGATTGGGGCAAAGACCGCAAAGAGATCGAGAAGAAAGTTGACGGTAAGCTTGTTTGGGATTGGGGTGATGGGAAACCATTGCCGGAGATCGACCACGAGAAGTGGCAGTTTCGTTGGAGTGGTTCGCTCTACGCTCCGGTAACCGGCGAATATGAGTTCACCTTGGACGCAACAATTCGGTCCAACCTCTTTGTCAACGATGAAAGCACACCATTGATCGACGCGAGTGTCGTATCGTTCGAAAAGAGTGCCAAGAGCGCTACGATTTTCTTAGTCGGCGGACATTGCTACCACATCGCCATCGATGCTTCACGGTCGAAGGAACCGAGCGCCAAGCTTAGCATTGAATGGAAACCACCCTTCGGTGTCCGGCAACCGATTCCGATTCGGTATCTATCCCCGACTTGGTCTCCACCTCAAGTGATCGTTTCGACTAGCTTTCCACCGGATGACCGAAGTGTTGGCTATGAGCGTGGAACGAACATTTCGTCCCAGTGGGTAGAAGCGACAATCACCGCAGCGATCGAGGTCGGCAACAAGCTCAATGGCAACCTCAAACGCTGGCTTCCTAAAGAAGGGAACGACCCGGCGAATGTCGATCACGTTAAACAGTGGTGTCATCGGTGGGTGTCGTTGGCTTTGCGTCGAGCGCTCAGCGACCAAGACAAGCTGCGGTATGTCGACGCCCATTTTAGCGATGCGGGGTCCATCGAATCGGGGATAAAAAAAGTAAGCCTCGTGACGTTGACGTCTCCGGAATTCCTTTACCCGGGTAGAAGTGGTACCACGGACGAAAACATCGTCGCCAATCTGGCATTGGTCTATTGGGATTCACTTCCTGAAACATGGATGCTCGAACAAGCCGGCAAGGGACAGACGCATACCCCAGAGTCCATTCGAGG
>Ga0315899_10004963_pt1 | contig 14375 bp, 6 predicted proteins | sample LakEriMetagenome_2_FD_203518 | JGI IMG/M metagenome (GOLD analysis project Ga0315899, IMG submission 203518) | Freshwater fungal communities from buoy surface, Lake Erie, Ohio, United States - Buoy 4 MA112 | ecosystem: Environmental > Aquatic > Freshwater > Lake | place: USA: Lake Erie, Ohio... | reverse complement strand
TAGTTAAAGAGATTTTTCTACTCAAATCCAATCAGCATGGAGAACAAGGTTGTCGACTGTAGTCCCACCATCCATAAAAATCAAAGAAGAAGCCAACAGCAGGTAATTCTGATAGCACCTTGTCAGCACAAAGTACAAAGGAAGCGTGACCGCCAAAATCGCGAGAAACTCGAGGGAAACAAAAGTCATTTAAATTCACCGAAGATAATCTTCTACTCCACTAAACATGCTTCTCAAAGCATAGAGATCGAGTCAAAGCACAAATCAACCATTGAAATTGCGCAGGTAATAATGTACCGTTCGTTTCAGGCCTTCAGAGCAGTCCACCCCAGGACGGTAATCGAGCAATCGATTCGCTTTGTCGATACTTGCTTTGGAATGACGTACATCCCCTTTTCGAAAATCACCATACAAAGGTTCGATCTCTGGCTTACCCAAAAGGTGCTTGAGCATATCGAATAACTCATTGAGCGAGGTTTGCTGCCCGACCGCCACATTATAAACTTGTCCCTTGGTCTCCTTACTGCCAGTTGCCGCCAACAGGTTTGCTTGGACAGCATTCTCCACGTAGCAAAAATCGCGGCTTGTTTGCCCATCCCCGTTGATCTGAACGACCTGCCCGGACTGAATCTGTTCCATCCATTTGGGAATCACTGCTGCATACGGTCCGTTCGGATCCTGCCGTGGGCCAAATACATTGAAGTATCGAAGGCCGATCGAGCGAAAACCATAGGTAGTTGCGAAAACCTCTGCGTATAACTCATTCACATACTTTGTGACGGCATAGGGGGAGAGCGGTTTGCCGATCACATCCTCAACTTTTGGTAAACCTGGATGATCTCCATAAGTAGAGCTCGAGGCTGCGTATACAAAACTTTTTGTATTCGCATCGCGACTTGCCACCAGCATATTCAAAAATCCATTAACGTTATTCAGGTTGCTTGCGATCGGATCATGTATCGATCTTGGCACAGACCCTAAGGCAGCTTGATGGAGAACGAAATCGACCTGTGAATCCACTGCTTGGCGGCAGGTTGGAAGATGGCAGATATCGCCCTCCAAGAAACGAAATCGCTTCCATTGCTCAGATGTGACACATTGTTTTACATTTTCTAAATTGGATGGGCGACCAGTGGAAAAGTTATCCAACCCAATAACACGCTGGTTCCATTGCAGGAGGGTTTCAAGCAAATTGGATCCAATGAAGCCCGCAACACCCGTCACCAACCAACTCCGTGGTGTATCTTCAAGAGATTTCCTTAGTCTATCCATGATCGGCTCAAAGCCTTGATGTTCCTTGCTCACCTTGCAACCCTTTCTGTTCGATTCCATATAGCGGAGTAATTCCCACCAAGCCCTTTGTAAATGCCTTCAAGCATCGCAGCATGACTCAAAACGAAAAAATAGATGATGCCGATGATAGGTTTGTCCCTAAGACTTGGAAAAATAAACGCAAGCCCACCAATTCCGTAGAACAGAATTTGGGCAATGAAGAAGTACAGAGCCAATGAATAATAACCACTTAACATGCCCGAACCCAAAAGCAGTGCCAGCAACAAAAGCGGATTTGCCCACCTCAAAAACTTGTGTGAGAACCACTGCGCATACGCCACGGGTTGTTTAAAAAAAATCGGGTAATACCCTCTTCGAATCGATTGAACCGCACCTTTCGTCACGCGAACTCTTCGGGTGTATTCAGCGGTCGAGGTAGGAGTGCCATTCTCATCAGCTATGGCAAGTGGCTCATAGATGATTCGAAACCCTTTTCGGATGACTCTCATCGACACCGAGAAATCGTCTAGGATCGTGTCCGATTCTAAATTCTCAAACAGTTCCCTGCGAATCACATACATGCCTCCATCAACACCCATGACCGATCCGACGAGCGACTCTCCTTTTTGCAATGCTCGCTCGTAGAAATAGTACAATCTTTCTCCATTTCCGAAATCCGATTCATGACTTGCTAATTGAACATCTCCGGTCACGGCTCCAACTTTAGGATCATGAAATCGCTCCACCATCACCTTGAGCGCATCGGGACGAAACATCACGTTTGCATCACACAAGCAAACCAATGGGGTGTTGCAGGAGGCCAAAGCATCGTTGACGACGGAGGTTTTTCCCCTCCGCTGCTGGAAATCCAATAGTCGCAATGGAAAACGGCATAAATGCTTGCGCACCAATTCTTGTGTTCCGTCGCTGGACCCATCGCTGGCAACAATCACCTCCATTCTATGGACATCGTATTCCATAGCGTCGATGTTCCGCATTTTGCTCTCGATGACTTTAGACTCATTGAACGCAGGCACTAACAGCGTCACCTTCGGAATGTCATCTTGGCTGAATCCAACATCATTACGTTTATAAGTGAAACTACCGAGCAACGCCATCGCTAACGGATAGAGTACATTGCTGTAGATCAGGAGGAAAAGCGATATCCAAATCAGGTATGTTAGAAAAATAACCATCGAGTCCTCAAATATTACAAATTTTTCAGATCCTGAATCAGACAGATCCCGAGCCAGTAGGTTTCCCGACGAAAAATTCAGAAACAACGCGAGCAATACGTCCTGCAGCCTCTCCATCCCATAGAGCCGGGCATGTACCCACTTTGTAATTCCCCGAGAGTACCTCCTCAAGCTTTTCCTCCAACAGTCTAGATGAACTGCCGATTAATGTTCCAGTCCCCTCATCGCATGTGATTGGTCGTTCCGTGTTGTCTCGCAGGGTCAAGCAAGGAATCCCTAGGGCCGTAGACTCCTCTTGTAGCCCCCCGGAATCCGTGACGATCAATCTAGCTTGCGACGTTAAGCAAAGAAAATCAAGGTAACCGAGGGGCTCACAAACAATACAACCAGATGATTCCTTGAAATAAGTTTCCAATCCGAATTGCTCCACTCTGGATCTCGTCCTCGGATGCATTGGAAAAATGAAAGGTACCCGATTGGAAACATTTTTTATAACGTCTAGAAGATCGGTCAATGTGGTTTTAGAGTCTACGTTCGCTGGCCGATGGAGCGTAACAACACCATAGCTTCCAGGGGTAAGTCCAAAACGACTGAGTGTCTGTTGTTTCTTGGCTCTCTCAATTTGGCTCCTAAGTGTATCGATCATCACATTTCCAACCAACTTGACGCTTTCATTGCTATGCCCTTCGGCCAAAAGGTTTTCTACCCCTTTGGGTTCCGAGGCTAGCAACAAAGAGGATATTGAATCGGTCAGTATCCGGTTGATTTCCTCAGGCATGGTCCGGTCTCGACTGCGCAATCCCGCTTCCACATGAATCACGGGAATGTTGAGTTTAGCGCCAGCGACCGCTGCGGCTAAGGTTGAATTGACATCTCCTACGACCATAACACCATCGAACGGGGCACCCGATTGCTGTCGTTCTAAGCACAAGGCCTCGATTGCAACCATGACATCTGCTGTCTGTCTTGCATGCGACCCGGACCCAACGTTCAGGTAAACATCGGGCTGGCGAATTCCGAGTTCTTCAAAAAAAACACTGGAAAGATTTGGATCGTAATGCTGGCCTGTATGCACAAGCGTTAGTTCGAAATTTTCATACTCTTCAAACGCCTTCATGATGGGCGCTATCTTCATAAAATTTGGTCTTGCCCCTGCGATCAGCAGCAAACGTCTTGGTAAAGCGTTCAAAGTAAATCCTCTCTCAAAAACGCAAATCGTCGAATTGTTTTAACGCAAATTCTAATTAAGGAAGTCATTTCCTCAATTGTAATAATCCGCACTCAATCACAACAAATTAATTTATCAACAACCGTTTGACCCTAAACGCTAGCTTATTGGGAAAAGTTGGATTGAAAACAACGTCGTTTGGCATCTGATTGTATATCTGTAATAATTTTTGCATCGATGAAACCAATGCGTCGCTACGTTTTCTAAGGACCACTAATCTATCGATTCTCTCTTCAACGACTGCGAATCGCTCCAAAACATGATATTCTTTACGATTTGAATAGTCATGAATCAGAACCTTGTCAACTTGACCGGAGAGGAAACAAGCTAATCCGCATGCTACACGAAATCGCCCGTCTATGAGTGCAAGCTCGTAATGGGCATTTTTATTTACAAATGGGCACAATGCGTAATTCGGCCAGAAGTGAGAATTATCTGCGTTTACAGGAATCCCCCATTCTTTACACTTTCCGATATTCACCACTCGATATTCAAGTCGATCGCTTGCAAGAGCATTTCGCACACCGGCATCACTCAGCACGCTGCTATTGAAAAACTCCTCAGAAGATTCTACTGAAAATATCCTGGAAATGTTCGATTGCGTCGCAGCAAACACAGTACTCGCACCGGCACCCCACTCAAGATACGATTTTACTAACCCAACATTTCGTTCAATACACTCAGTCTCACCTGCGGTCATTAATGACATAAAACACCAAGTCTCTAAAAAAAGTTTTTGAAGAAAAATCCTATGGCATACGTGTTGTTGATCCTAAAGCAATTCAGTTAGCCCCATTCGCTCTGCAACCTCTTCTATTTTGAAATTGATTTCCAACTGCTTTGCGATCATCTTTCGTCCTGCAATCCGCTTGATTTCGACGTAGGACTTATTTCCAATGCTTGTGCAGTGCCCTTCTCGGAAGTCTCGTTCATTTAAGTTCTGAACCTTTCCTCCGTATCTTCTGTGCCAATACATCACGCCCGTTCCATGATCATAATAGTGAGCACTCCGCTTTTTTCGCTCTTTTTCATCCGGGCAGTTTGGGTGAAACCAAAAGTGCTTCCACCATCCCGCTCCCTTGGCGAATTGATCTTCGCTTGCGCCTGCGGTTGTCATTCCTATCAACTCCCACATTCGGTATGTTGTTGGGAATAGCCTATCTCTGAGTCCACGCCCGTATTGAGGACATGCCGCCACAATCCCATCTGGTAATGTTTCAAAAACACCTGCGGTTTTGGCCATTAATGGAATTCTTACCAATAGGTCGGAATGCCAAAAAGCTAAACGTTCAGTCCATAGAAATGCGAATTCCAATGGGAAATGCATGTACATCTTCTGAAAACCAAACTGTTCATTGAAATTTATTGTTATACAATCATTGAATTCCGGTTTTTTTGTATCTCCGCAATCCGGATCGTATCCCACTATTGGAGTCCATCCGATCTGCTTTACCAAATTAACCTGCAATCGAGTCCATGGTTCAGAGACGTGCCAACACAACCAAGGTTTCTCTACTCCCTTTAACGCGGACTTCCACTCAGTCGCTGCCTGATAAACCATTTCCATGGGTAAATCGAAAAATTCCCAATCACCAATTCCACGTCGTATTTCCATTTCAAAACCTCAAATCAATTGCAATTACCGGGTTTGGAAGATATTTGAATATATTGCCTCTTGCGACTACCAAGCATCGCTGGATCCTGTGATCACTCGGGACGATCGATGTCCGAGTCCCCTAAACTGATTAACCAGTCGGCGATTTGGAGACCAACAACAGACTCTAAAAGTCCCCTAGATGCATACAGGAATCGAGTGGATTCCCTTTGCACAAAACCTTGCGATACCAATCTGGACTCAATCAATCGATGGGTCAGGTGAACCGAAATAGCATCCGCATGAATCGATAAGCACGCGGATATGCAACCTTGAATCACGGTATCGACGGATTCAGCCTGCATGGCGCATACCAAATCCACCAACTGGCTTCGTCGATACCCATAGACCGAATTCGGTTCCTCGGTTTTGGTCACAAACACCCCTCGCAATTGACCGGAACGGTAAACTTCCCAGCAATCAAAGTGCTGACCTGGCTGGTCGATGTACTTCCAATTCAAATAGTCGCTATCTCGCACCGCTAGGCAATCGACCCCTTGGCTCATCTGCTCCCATAGAGCATCATGCGACTTATCGAACCGGTCAATTTTACGAATCTTTAGTTCAGGCGATCTACTTGCCTTCAAGGCACTTCGTCGCGCTGGTTGGAACCCCAGGTAAGTCGCGGCAAGGCGATTGATGCCCAAGGGCAACTTGCCTCTCAGAACCCGCTCTGGCTTGATCATGAATAGATGGATATGCAATGGACAGATCTGCTTCCAACCCAGCGAGTCGAGGATCCGTCGTATCTCGGCCGTTTGGCCCAGAGACAGTGCAATAGGCATGTCCTCTTCTGCTTGAAGCAGGATCTGCGAACCGATCCCTTTATGGCGATACTGCTCAAGAACCATCGTATCGACAAACCATGGCAATACGATGTCTCCTTGAGGCGTCTTGAGCGTGGTGAATTGCGATCCCATCTGACCAATAATCGCACTTCGATCCTTTGCGATCCAAACAGTAGGGGATACCCCAAGTCTTGCGGCTGACTTGAGAAACATCCAATCCCAGCGATTTTCGATCAAATCGCCTCTGCGGTTAGGCCAAGCATGCTTACAAAAATCGATCACGGGGCAATGCATCGAAGATTCGTACAACTCTACACCAATGGCATCGGATACGGTCGGTTGGTCGACCGGTGCACTCCGAGCCATCCTTGGAGCGATGACAGACTCACTCCAATCTCCAACCGTCGAATACTGCATCAGTCTCGGAGGTGCCGACAAACCTAACTGCTTTCGAATATGCGTTGCGAAATCAACCGCCCCGAGTGAATCGAGTCCAAGGTCACCCATCCGCGTCGAACCTGATACTTTCGGCCCGCTCTTTCCGATGAATCGCTCAAGTTCTCGACCGAACAGATCGATCAACCGCTCACGCTTCTGTTCATGGCTGGCCAAACTCAACAATTCACTTGCCCAGGGAGCCGAAAGGCTTTTATCGATTTCTCTCCGAGTCGCAAGTGTTTCGTTCTGTCCTCCGGTTTTGATTTCTCGTTGCGTTTGGGGCACTGAAACCAACTTGCTCTGTAGACCGTCGAGCAAACCTTTCGCGACCGATTCGACGGTCGGCTCACCGGAAAGCCACTTGCCGGCCGCGATCCCCGTCGATTTTTTGAGCCTCATCGACAATTCAACCGCTGTGATCGAATCGAGACCATGCCGATACATATTCCGATCTAGCGAAATCCTGTCCTCCTGGGATTTGAGGACTTCCGCGAATTCTTTCCGTATGAGCCGCTTGATTTCCTCGGCTTGTCCAACACGATCTAAACCTGATAACTGCAAGATCCAGGGAGGGGTCCCCACCCCAGCGGCTGCCCGAGGATACTCTGAAGGAATCATGGACCTGCCTGAGTCGGCCTGCTCATCGAGCACCGACTCAAAAAATGGCCTTGGTCTTCGCGCCGACATGACCGATGCGAATCGATCCCACTGAGTGTCCGTGACGACCGCGTGGGTAACGCCCTGTTGCAGCAACCGACCAATGCTTGCGATCGTCTGCGAAGGCTCCAAGCCATGCATCCCCACACGACGGTACTCTTCTAAGGACTTTTGATCTGCCATTCCGCCATCGGCCCATGGCCCGAAATTCAGAACCGTCACTGGCAGTTTTTGTGAAACTCGATGGTCACCCAACGCGTCGAGAAACGCGTTGGCCGATGCGTAGAGGAAACGGTCTGGAGCCCCCCATACGGACGCTATCGACGATGTCAAAACAAACTGCTTGATCGGATGGCCCAAACTCCACTGATGCAGATTCCAGGCCCCTTGTATTTTCGCCTGAGTTACCCGACGAACGTCGTCGGGCGTCCACTTTGCAATTGGAGAAAGAAAATCAACCCCCGCAGTGTGAAAGATCGAGTCAATCTGTTTTCCTTCGATCGACGAGGTCAGTCTGGCCATACCCTCTTGGCTCGAGACGTCGGCAGCTATCAATTGGACCGTAACGCCTAACGTTTTCCAGCGATCCAACCTCTGCTGTTGCTCTAGCGTCGGTTGCATGGTGCGTCCCACCAAAATGAGCTCCTTCACACCTTGGGAGACGGCATACTCAGTCATCCGCAGTCCGATAGCCCCAAGACCACCGGTGATCAGAACACACCCACCTAGCCAAGAGTCTCGGGTATCGGGATGCACTGGAGCGAACGAAAGTGTTTCCAGACGCGGTACCCAGACCCCGTCGTCGATCAGAATGACTTGGTCTTCGGAGCAGTCCCCTTGGATCCATTGAATCGCTCTTCGAACTGCATCCGGTGTATCCTTGGCATCAATCGCCCCACCCCAGATCTCAGGCAACTCGATCGATGCAACCTTGGCACCACCCCACAAGGTCGCATCGAGGGGTGACAGTACAGGTTGTTGATCGACGAGCCTTGCACCTTGCGTCACGAGCCAGAACACCTTGTTGGCTTGTGCTCCTGGGAGCATCGACAGCGCTTGGGAAAACGCATCGATCCGCGACTCGCAGACCTGCTGGACTTCGGCGGCATTTCCAAGTGTTTGTGCACCATCGCCGACGGCCAGGACGATTCGATCGACCCCAGCGTAATGGCTCGGTGCCAGCCCCCAATTCGCTTCGAGAGGATTCCACTGGATCAGCCGGACCGAAACGCTGCAGTTGTGCAATTGGCTTTCTAGACTTTTGCCCAGCGATGCATCGCCCAGCGCAAGGATCAGCCAATGCATTTGCCGCAGATCTTTTTGGGAAGTCACCGCAAGGGTTGGCTCGAAGCCCTCGGATCGTCTCCAGCGAACCTGGTACAAATGGCGATCTTCGGTCGATTGATTGCGAGTCTGATTAAGAGCCGGATCGGACTGCTCGTGGCTGGCAACCAGAGTGTCCATTTCATCGAGCCAAATACGCCGATTGGAAAACTCGTAACCTGGAACGCTGACCCGATGTCGGGCGTAAGAGGCCTCCGCGTTTTTCCAATCGATCGGATAGCCATCGACAAAGAGTTGACCAACGCTCGCAAGCAGTACCGACCAATCGCTATGTCCACGTCGAACGCTGGACAACCAACGGGTGGATTCATCGGTATTGGGCAGTTCGATCGACCTGGACATGGTCGTCAGAACCGGATGCGGACCGATCTCGATGTAATGCGAAACCGACTTGCTCGCGAGGGTCTCCATCGCTTGCATGAACCGAACCGGCCGGCGAACTTGATCGACCCAGTAATCAGCCGATGCGAGTTCTTTTTCAGCAGAATTCGCCGTGACCGTGGAGATGAATTCGATATTGGGAACCCCTAGTTTCAGTCCGGCGACAACGGCTCGAAACTCATCGAGCATCGGCTCCATCTGCTTGGAATGGAATGCGTGGGAGACTTTCAATGCTTGGGTCTTGATCCCAGCCGCCTGAGCTTTATCAACAAACTTTGCGATTTGTTCCAAGGAGCCTGAAACAACCGTCTGATTAGGCCCGTTGTAGGCTGCGATTGAAAGATCCGCTCCCGATTCGGTGAAAATCGATTCGACACTCTGGGCCGAGGCAGCCACGGAGGTCATCCCGCCACCGGAGCTCAAGCGTTGCATCAGAGCACCGCGTGCTTGAACCAATTTCAACGCATCGGCCAGTGAACATCCACCGGTGGCACAGTAGGCGGCGATCTCCCCGATGCTGTGACCGAGCACATAATCGGGTTGAACCCCATACGACTCCCATAACTTGAACAATCCATATTGTGCGATGAAGATCGCGGGTTGGGTGTATCGGGTTTGATGAATCAGCGGCTCTGCGGAATCGTCCGACTCGAAAAGAATGCTCCGGATAGGCGACTCGAGCTTGGGATCTATCTCTCCAGAGCATTGATCGACCGCTTGGCGGAACACAGGGCTTTGCTCATAGAGTTGACGCAGCATTCCGGGGTACTGTGCCCCTTGTCCAGTGAACAGGTAGGCGATGCGATTGGATTTCTTCCACAGAGCGTTCCCGCATCGAATACCCGTGTCGGACGATAATGAGTCGGGCAATTCGGTGTCGGAGTTGCTCCAGAGACCGAGTTGGCTCGATGCCGCCTGGATGTCCTCGACAGGCAAAGCCAGCTTGAACTCAAAATTTTTCCGACCTACCAGATTGGAATACAGTGCGTTTCCGATGGTTTGATTTGTTTGGTCTTGGAGGAATTGCGACCAACGCTTGGCCTGCAATCGCAGCGCCTCGGGGTTGGCAGCTTGCAATGTGAGCAGATGAGCGGAGCGCTCTGTGTCGGAGCGCTCTGCAGGAATGCTTGGCGATTCCTCTAGGATGATATGGGCATTGGATCCACCGACACCGAACGAATTGACCGCTGCGCGTCGCGGGAGCGTTTCGGTGATTTGAGTGCTTTTGCGGAGGATTTCGACAGGCTTCCAGTCCTCGGCTTTGGTTTGGATTTTGAAGGGAAGCTGATCAAAATGGATTTGGGGGTTAGGGCGGTCCGAGGTGATGCTCGGAAGGAGAGTTTTGTGATGGAGTTGCAGTGCCGCTTTGACCACCCCGACGAGCCCTGCACCGGCTTCGAGATGTCCGATGTTGGGTTTGATCGAGCCGATCCCGGTATGGGCTTGGCACTGGAGATCCTGGTCCCAGAGGGATTTATCGCAGTAAGCCAACTCCAGGCCACGGACTTCGATGGGGTCTCCCAACTGCGTCCCGGTTCCATGGGTTTCGACGTAGCCAATGGTTCTCGGATCGATGCGAGCATCTAGGAGTGCAGATCGGATAGCCAGGGATTGAGCAACTGGGTTTGGCGCGGTGAAACCGACGCTCCCGGCCCCGACACTCAACCCCGTCCCCTTGATCACCGCATAAATGCGGTCTGAATCCTTCAAGGCATCGGAAAGTCGTTTGATGACGATGGCCACAGCACCTTCCCCGATGACGGTACCATCGGCGAGGTCCCCGAAGGGTACGCACTGCCCTGATCGCGTAAGAATCCCGAGGTTGTCTAACTGCGCGATTCGAGCTGGATCAAGGATCAAATTCACTCCGCTGACAAGTGCGGTACGGCATTCGTTGTTGCGCAACGACTCAACTGCAAAATGCAACGCAGTAGCCGAAGAGGAGCATGCGGTGTCGATTGCAAGACTGGGCCCAGACACACCAAGGATCTGAGATAGTCGATTTGCGACACCAAATCCCTCCCAGCATCGATACACACTGGCATTTCGGGTCGCGATCTGATTGGCTAAGCGTCCGTAGCATTGATACATAATGCCCACGAAAACTCCCATCGTCTTATCAAAGCCAGCACTCCAGAAGCCTGCATCTTCGAGGGAATGCCATGCGCTCTGAAGGACCATCCTCATTTGAGGATCCATGTACTGGGCTTCACGAGGTGAGACTCCGAAAAACTCAGGATCAAAACTGGTAACATCTGGCATCAGGGATGCGAAATACGGATGCTGATGAACTAGTTGACCGACATAACCGTCGCGATGCTGGGGCAACGGAACGACCATGGACTCCTTGTGGAGCAAACAGTTCCAAAATCGATCCAATCCGTTACCCGCCCCGCATTGAACGTCAATTCCGACGATCGCAATATCCGAATCTGTTTCCTTCGAACTGGGAAGTTGTCGATGGAGAGCACCGCTGGGATCTAACGGAGCATCTGGAGACGATTCATGGGAGGGGTTACAAAGCCGCGAGAGTTGCTCGATGATTTCCGAAACGCTGCGATATTCGAAAAGCAATGTGGGAGGTAGTTCGGGGAATACCTTGGTCAGTGCAACCGTGATACCGACGATTTGGAGGGAATCGCATCCAAGCGCGTCGAGTCGATCCACATTTTTAATGCGATCCTCCTCGATCCCCAGAACCTTCGCGAAGGTACCCAGGACCTGGGTCTCAACATCCAGATCTGGGGTACTGATCGCATGTCCCAGGAGGGACACCTGACGAAATCGTTCCGAAATCCGGCTCCAATGGGATAGCTCTTCAACAATGCTGCGTATCTGTTCCTCGCGTACCCGAACCGATCTTTTCTTGGTACTCCGAGATTCCTTTTTCGTTTTGGTTTCCTTAGGGTTGGAATCGTCGTTTGACTCGGGAGCTTGATCCGCCTGAAATTTGATGCTTCTAAGTTGATCAACCGCGATCGATAGCTCCGTTGGTTTAGCTTCCAATGGAGTGTCGGAATTGATCTTTTGGAGAAAAAGCCTGGCCGGGGCATTTTTATCGGTCGGCTTATAAATCCAACGAACTTGTTTATGCCCACGTTGCGCTGCAAGGTTAGCGATCTGCGATGCAATTCGATGCTCTACACCTCTTCCGAGCACTCGACAACTCAGAAGAAACGTATCGACAGAGTAACCCGATGGTTGGCTTTGTGCGACGAAAAGCCCGACGATACCGTAATCGCCGAAACGGTCTTGGACCTGGACGATCCTCATATCGACATCGGGGTTTTGCTGCAGTTGGAGTATTTCCGATTCGTTACGTCGAATAGTAGTGAAATTGAATTGATTGGTACGCAGCGTCAATTGCGCCGCACGTTGGAGATACTCATCGGTCACTTCGGTGAAATCTACGTTCAGCTGAAGTGATTCTATAAAGGCTTGGAAACTCGCGGCGTTGGCCTGAACTTCCTGTCGTTGGAACTCATCGCGGTACATCCGTGTACGTTCTCGATCCTCCTTGGTCGTCGAGTGGATGTCGAGTTCCCAAAGGTGATCGATCAAAAGATCTGCTAACGCGTTGTCTTGGTACCACTGGAGAGTCAGTACGGCGGGACACGTCGCACGAACTTCGGCGCATTCGACGGGGTTGTCATCCAGAAAAACAAAGCTGTCGAGTCCCAGATTGAGTGATTTAGCCAAATCTTGAATATTATGCCCCTTGGGCATCCAATTGATTTTCGATGCAACGAATTGATCGCGTCGAAGGCCGAAATCAGATCGCTGATCGAACACGGCCCAAACATCTTCGGGCTCGTTCTTGCTGCAGAGACACAGGAGCATACCGCTTTCGGCCAACTCTGCGAGTTTCTTGTGTAAACGATGATGAACCGAGTCGAAAGCGATCCCTTGAGGTCCTAGCTCACCGACAACTCCCCGCCAGAGCGTATTGTCGCAATCCAGTACGACCACCTTTTTAGGAGCATCGAGTTTACGCTGCAGGTATCGAATGCACAGCGTGGCTAAATAATCGTAATAGGGGTCGATGTAGGGTATATGCCCGATGGTATTTCGCAAAGGATCCTGGACATCCAGATCCTTTAAACCGTAGTAGGCGTGAAATGCATCTGCACGCCAAAAGGTCAAACCTGCTAGACCTTGGATAGCATGCTCAAGTTCTCTTTCTGCTTCAGCGAACAGAGGTAAAACGCCTTGGTCGACAAATGAAGGACAAAGCAAAAACAGAGTTGGTCCCTTTGCCATCGCGCGATGCGACTTGATCGCATCGATCAGTTCTGAAACGCTGTTGTTGAGAACTTCACGAACACGACGAGCGGACTTGAGCGATTCGGGTGGCAGTTCGTGAAACCAGTCCTCTGTACGAACTAGAAAAACACTGCCGGTTGGGGATGTAGATGCCTGGCTCGTTGGATCCAGGGCCTGTTGCAAGATTTGGGCATACGGAGCGATTTTAGGCTGAATCCCAATATCGAGGATCTCGCTCCAACCTTCAAAGCCTTGGTGGATCGGATCGAGAGTGAAGCTGGCAACCAAAACCAATTCGGCTTCGGCAATTAGCTTCTTTTGAGCATTTCGGCGATTCGGAAATTTTGTGATTACCTTGAGGTTCTTGTCCCATGACTCCTGGCTGATTTGGATGAGAATTTCCGATGCAACAGCTTGCACGCTCACGGAACCAACCGCTCGTATCGGAGTGTCATTCCATGCGGTCTGGAGTTGCATGGGACGCACGATCAGACCCTTAAGCCTAGGGTTTTCCCTAGCAACAGTTCTGATGGCACCCTCCAAGGCGAGCTTCACCGAGACATAATCGCCAAAGCCAAAGGGAATCTCCTCGACAGCAGAGGAGGATATTGCCGCCACAGTTCCTTCGGAACGTTTTAACAACCCCAGAAAATGCATCAGGGGCTGCTGGTATAAAGCGATATTGCGTTGAATATAGCCTGCTGAATCTATCGGGTCTGTGTCTGCCAACTCCTTGAGTTCGGGCAATTCACAAGCGTTAAGCACCAAGTGGTCCAAACGCCCATGAGTCTGTTCGATAAGCTCAGCGGTGCTTGTGCACCAGTTCGGATCGCCGACATTCCCCAGAAGGACATGGACCTGGCCCCCACGTTGTTGAATTTGCGCCACTAGCTCGTCGGTGGTTTTGGAGCGACTTCGGCTTGCTAAATACGTAACACAGCCAGCCGAAGCCAAGGCAGCCGCGATGTCGGCACCTAGACCGCGACTAGCACCACAGACCAATGAAATTCTCCCGGCCAACGATTGCGATGCTGAATCGGGGACGATCCCGTCATAGGTCTCAAGTCGAGGCTCCAGCTTAGGAAATCTAACGTAGCATTCAATCTGGCAACAAGCCACCGGTTGCATATCACCGGTTGCGACCTCCAATTGCA
>Ga0315899_10004962_pt1 | contig 14379 bp, 19 predicted proteins | sample LakEriMetagenome_2_FD_203518 | JGI IMG/M metagenome (GOLD analysis project Ga0315899, IMG submission 203518) | Freshwater fungal communities from buoy surface, Lake Erie, Ohio, United States - Buoy 4 MA112 | ecosystem: Environmental > Aquatic > Freshwater > Lake | place: USA: Lake Erie, Ohio... | reverse complement strand
CCCCAAAACCCCAAAACCCCATTCTCGATTGATTAAAATTAATAGGTTAAAATTATTGGCTGGAATTGTTTAAAAGCTTGATTTCTGTTTGAATTATAATATATTTTTTAAACTACCATAAGTTTGAAAATGGCAACGTCTAACAGAGCTAAGTACATGCAACAACTGGTTCAAGATGCTTTCAACGCTCCCGATTCGGAAGCTATGGTAAGTCTAAAACTTCATTTTTCTCCCCCAACTTCCCATGTCCCCTCATTGTCTCATATTAACGCTTTTTTAGGGCATCTTCAGTGATACTTACAAAGAAATTTTCAACGCCTGGATGTCTGGTAAAAGTTCACCACATCTTTTCGTTTACTACCAAATGCCTTACCAGATCAACGACAATGGCGAGATAGAGGATCTCAAGGGAGCCCACAAACCCGTGTTCACGGTCGTCACCGATGGTAAGTAAAATTCAAATCCGGCGGCAAACGCTCTTTTTGTCGCTTTTATTTTAATGAAATTATTAACCGTTTCATAGAGGAAAAGTCCCAAGTCAAGCTCAGAGGCAAGGCTGTCTACTTCATCCGCAACAAGAGGCCAGGAGAAGCAATCAGTGCTACCGGCCAGAACGACAGTGAAGTCCTGTTCGGAGAGGTAAGCGAGCAAACCATCACAACCTTGAATACCTACATCAACAATGTCTACAAGCCGATGATGGATCGACTTGAAAACAATGATTGGGGTGTTTGTGAGCAAGATGCCAGGAAGGAGTACCTCTAAACTTTCGACAAGTTCGCTAAGGATGTATAGGAGGCCCTACGCTCTTTGTAGTCCAGCATAACTCTTGAACCTTTCCCCACAATTTTTAACAAACCGGCCCAAGAATGCATTTAAACTGGCAAGACCCCTACTGACCAGAACATGTTAAACGAATTTGAAAAAATTTTCAACGAATGGTCCGAAAAAATCGAGCGCACCCTAGAGGAAACTGAAGCAGAAAAGAAAGAAGACAAGGAAGCTGGCCCAAGGCAAGAGCTCGAGTTCTGGAAATACAGAATGAGAAAACTAACGCAGGTATCTGAGCAACTTCGTTCAAAAAACTGCAGAACTGTGTTCGACGTGTTGACAGCTGCCTCTTAACCAAGCAACGAAAACATAGGCAAGCCTCGTGATAAAATTTATCTTGCCACTAGCAAGTGGAGAAGCATTGAGCTTCGTGTTACCGAAGCTCTCAACGAGGCCAAAGACAATGTGAAGTACCTTCAGACTCTAGAAAAGTTCATCGAACCACTTTACGAAGGAACCCCTTAAACCATTCAAGAGACTTTACCCGCCCTTATGAACTCAATAAAGATGATCCACACAATTGCTCGTTACTACAACACAAATGAGCGAATGACCAATTTGTTCATCAAGATCACCAACCAAATGATTGCAAACTGCAAGTTCCACATCATAAACTTCCGTAAAATTAAGATGGGCATACCAATTTAAGGTGCTTTGGCAAGTTCGAATCAAGGCAAAAAAGCCCCCCCTGTAGATGATAATGCTCTTTGGGACCCAATTTAATATCCACCAGAGGAACTCATCCCTATGCTTTAGTAATGCCTAGACCTCCATGAGGCTTATGTAAAACAGTACGAATTCACCAAGGAGCGTCTTCAAAACATGCCAAAGGCAAAGCAATTCGACTTCAACCCCACTCAAATCTTCGGGAAATTTGAACTATTTAGTCGACGTGTTGGCAAGCTTATCGAGCTTTTCGGTACTATTAAACAGTTTAAGACTCTCGAAAAACACAACCTTGAGAACATTTAACCGATCGTCTCGTCATTCGAAAGCTATTGGTAACAACTTAAGAAGAAAAATCACAGGTTATTAGACTTTGTAGCTAATATTTTTGATCGTGATTTTGTAGAATTTAAAACTGATGTATCGCAAGTTGAAACTGAACTTTAAGCTTATATCGATAAAAATTTTGAGAAAATCACCAGCATTGAGGACTCTTTAAAGCTGTTGAGAAAATTCAAGAGCATCCTTCATAGAGAAAATCTTCAGAAGAACATTGACGCCAAGTATAAAATTCTTTTCTAAAATTACTCACAAGAAATTTTAAGTGTTGAGGATCAGTACACTAAGTCCAAGGCATCCCCCCCACTTGTCAGAAACTTGCCAACTGTATCTGGTTCAATCACTTGGTCAAGACATTTGCTTTTCCGATGCTGCTCTCCTATGGAACATTTCCCTTAATCTTTGATCAAGGAGAAAGACAACAAGAAACAGATGAAAACCTACAACAAGATCGGCTATACTCTGATTGCTTTCGAGTCTCTCTGGCGCACCAAATGGATTAATGAAGTTGACAAGGCTAAGGTCGGACTACAAGCTACTTTAATCATCCGTCATCCTGACAACAACAAGCTTTACGTCAACTTTGACTCTGAAATCCTGACCCTTATCAGAGAAACCAAATGTCTTTCTCGTATTGGTATTGAAATTCCAGAAGCTGCCAAGATTGTCCTTCTACAAGAAGACAAATTTAAATCCTACAACAATGAACTTCAGTTCGTGCTTAAGGAATATGACCGTATCGTCAACAAGATCAGACCCAACACTAAATCTCTCCTAGTACCACACCTTGAGGATTTAGAATATAAACTCAGACCCGGTATGGTCACTCTTACCTGGACTAGTATGAACATAGACGGCTATCTCAACCATGTTCATTAGGGCCTAGCAAAGCTCGAGCAGCTTATCATCAACATCAATGACATAATGGAGAACCGTATCGAAAATAACCTTAAAACATTGTCAAAGACTGTTCTTGTCAATTTACCAACTGAAGCTGGCACTTACACTCTCGATGACTTCGTGAAGATGCAAGAGGAGTGGATTGATGTTGAGAGCAAAAAACTTAAATCTAAAAACTATGAAGTTGAAGGTGCAGTCGAGGACCTAATTCAAACAATCTGTTCTTACCCATTAGATCAGCATGTTGAACCAATCTCTGCAGAAGAAATACAAAAACTTTCTAAATATTACAACTGGAGTATGTATTAGGCCTTGTTGCATGCTACAAAATACTCTTTAAATCAAATGAAAGAAAGAATTTGTGGCAGAAGGAACTTACCCAAGCTTATCCTAAAACCATTCTTTGAGGTAGATGTTCATCTTAATCACGATGGAACTGGTGAATGTACACTCAAGCCATCCCTTGAAGAAGTTCAATCAGCAATCAACAGAGCTGCTTCTCATGTCTTAAAAAGCACCAAACAGGTCCAAAACTGGAACTAAAAGGAGTAACCTGAGGAAGAGCGTGAGCCATTTTATGATTGGATAGCTAAAGACAAAGAAATAGTAAAAGTTATTTTGCTTCTTACTGGTTCAATTCAGGGCACTAAGAATCAAGTAAACCTTTTCCTTAAGTCTTTCAGCCAGTACTCATGGTTGTGGACAAAGAAAAGTGAGGATGAACTTAAACTTTTCAACAAGCTGAATCCATAACTTGAAGATTTCGAGCAAAAACTTGGAGAATTTGAGCACCACATTTAAACTGTTGACGGCATGAAAAAAGAAGAGACTATTGGAGCTCTTTCTCTTAAGACTGAGGGTGTTAAAATGTCGCTCAAATCTTACATAAATGCTTGGAAAGAGACATTCTCAAGAGAACTACACAAAAAAGCAAAGAATTCTCTTGAGCAACTATCTGACGAAATCAAGCAAATCAGCATTAAGATTAACAAGCCAGTCAAGGACATTGACTCTCTTGGCTCAGTTATGTTCTCACTTGAAGAAATTAGGAAGAAGTAATCTGATATCAGCTTACAATTCAAACCAATAAACGAGATGTACAATCTTGTAGAAACCTACTTCAGTGACTCTATGGATAAAGAGGAAATTTACTAGAAGGAGAATATGAAAAAGAACTGGGATCAGCTTGTATTTAAGTCAATCTCTGTCAGAAATGAACTTATGACTGAGCAGGCTGCATACAAACTTTAGTTGTGCTAAGGAATCAAATAATTGACAATTGATGTAGCCCATTTCAGAAAAGATTTTGATGAAAATGGCCCGATGGTTCCTGGACTTGAACCTAGAGAAGCTTTGGAAAGATTGAGGAAATTTAAGGAAGAATTCTCAGTACACAAACGCAAGTATGAGAGTTACTACTCTGGAGAGACCCTCTTTGGATTACCTCACACTCAATACCCGGCTTTAAAGAAAACCGAAAGTGAAATCGAACTTCTTGATAAGCTTTACAGTTTGTACAGTAAAGTTAAGGACACTATTAGCAAGTGGAAAGAAGTTCCATGGACTGAGATCACTCAAGAAATCGATAAAATGGTCGAAGCTACCGAGACATATGGTCGTGATTGTGCTCGTCTTCCAGGTCAACTTAAAGGCTGGACTGCATACAAGGAACTTAAAGGAGAGCTCGATGAAATGACTGAAGTCCTTCCATTAGTAGCTTCTCTTGCCAAGCCATCTATTGTAGAACGTCACTGGCTCGAAATTTGTGATATTTTCAAGACTGAGATTCCTTACAACAAAGAAAACTTCTGCCTTAAGGATCTTCTATAAGTCAAACTTCTTGATAAACGTGAAGACATTGAGGATATTGCTGACTCAGCAGATAAGCAATTGAAACTTGAGAACTAATTGCGTGATGATATTGGCAAAACTTGGGAAAACATGGAACTTGAGATCAAAAATTGGAAAGGCATTGACTAACCTTGCACAATCGGTGGATCTTACGTTGATGTTTAGGAGAAGCTTGAAGAACATTTGAACACCCTTAACTAAATGCTTGCTATGCGTTATGTTACTCCATTCAAGACTGAATGTCTTGAGAAGCAACAGGTACTCTCAGAAGTAAGTGACCAACTTGACAAGTGGGTTAAAGTTTAAATGCTTTGGATGAGTCTTGTTTCTGTATTCACAGCTGGAGATATCGCTAAAGCTATGCCAACTGAATCTAAGAAATTCAAGCAAATTGACAAATAGTGGCTTAAGATTATGGAAAGAGCCCATGAACAAAAGAATGTCGTCTAGTGCTGCCAGAATGATATCTTAAAGTCATCTCTTAGTGGTCTAAAAGATGGTCTTGAGCAATGCTAAAAGAAGCTTGAGAGCTATCTTGAGTCAAAGAGAGGTATCTTCCCTCGTTTCTATTTCTGCTCAAATGCAGACTTACTTAAAATTCTTTCAGTCGGTTCTGATCCTAATGCCGTCTAAGACGATTTCGAAAAGATGTTTGAACAGGGTGGTTTGAACAGAGTTACTTTCGACGATAACAACAGAAGACTTATCATTTCGATTCATGGTCCTTTCGGAAATTCTGAGGAAGACATTACCCTTGTCGAAGGAGTTCTTTGTGAAGGTAATATCGAAGATTGGTTGCTCAAACTTGAAAAAGAAATGCAACGCACTGTGAAAAATATTTGTTAATCTGGTTATCAAGACTGCTACACTAAGCCACTTAAAGAATTTACTGATGATTACATCTCACAGGTTGCCTTGTTAGGTATCTAATTTAAGTGGACTTCAAATCTCCAAGAGAGTCTTGAGAAACAGAAAGTCAATGAAAGAACTTCTGAATTAAACAAGAGACAAAAAGATGTTATGAATATTATGTCTGAGCTTACCGCAATGTGTCTTGGTGAAATAAAGACTTCTTTGATCAGAACCAAGATTGAGACGATGGTGACAATCCAAGTCTACTAACGTGATAAATTCGTGGAAATCGCTGATGCAGTTAAGGCGACTAGAATCAGGGATGCAAACGATTTTGACTGGCTTAAATGCACACGTTGTTACTGGAAACACGAAGAGGCCACAGTTGCAGTTGCTGTTACTGATGTAGAATTCATTTACTAATATGAGTTCCTCGGTGCCAAAGAACGTCTTTGTGTAACTCCTTTGACTGATAGATGCTACATTACCCTAGCTCAAGCTCTTGGTATGCTTTATGGTGGTGCACCAGCAGGACCAGCCGGTACTGGTAAGACTGAAACCGTTAAGGATCTTGGTCGTACTCTTGGTATTTGGGTCGTCGTAAACAATTGTTCAGATGAGCATAAATACAGAGATATGGCTAAAATCTTCAAAGGTATTTGCTAATCAGGTCTTTGGGGATGTTTTGATGAATTTAATCGTATTTCCCTCGCTACTTTGTCTGTCGTAGCAGCTCAGGTACAATCAATCACTGACGCTAAGAAGTAAAAGAAAAAGTTCTTCGATTTCCCAAATGCAGAGGCACCAATTAGACTGATTATGTCTTGCGGATACTTCATTACTATGAACCCTGGTTATGCTGGCCGTCAAGAGCTTCCAGAGAATCTTAAAGTACTTTTCCGTGGCGTAACGATGATGGTGCCATCACGTCCAGTTATCATGGCAGTCAAATTAGCGTCTGTAGGTTACACCAACTACTAACCTCTAGCCAAGAAATTCAACGTTCTTTACAAGCTTTGCGAAGAACAACTTTCCAAACAGCGTCATTATGATTTCGGTCTCAGAAACATTCTTTCCGTACTTCGTACTGCTGGTAACTCCAAGAGAAGTGAACCACCAGGTGCTGATGAAGAGATGATTATGGCTCGAACCCTTAGAGATATGAACCTCTCAAAATTCGTCGCCCAAGATCAACCTCTTTTCGCTTCTTTGATTAAGGATATCTTCCCAAAACAAACTAACATTCCAACAAAGAGCTACAAAGTTGTTGAGGATTAGATCGGACTCTTGAAGACTAAGTTCAACCTCAAAGATGTCAAAGCATGGAACATTAAGATTATTTAACTTTACGAGACAACTATTGTACGTCACGGATTCATGCTTGTCGGTGCAGCTGGTTGTGGTAAAACTACAATTTTCAACATTCTGACTGAAGCTCTTGGAAATGTACCAAATCATGACAAGATTGATATCAAAAAGATGAATCCCAAAGCCATTACTGGTGCGCAAATGTATGGTAACATGACCCCAACAGGAGAGTGGATGCCAGGAGTATTCTCAGAAATTTGGAAGATCTGTAACAACAAAACTAACAAAAAGATTTCTTGGATTAATTGCGATGGACCAGTCGATGCTATTTGGATCGAGAATCTTAACACTGTATTGGATGACAACAAGATTTTGACACTCGCTAATGCTGAACGTATTCCTATGTCAGATAAGTGCAAGATGACATTCGAAGTAGAAAATCTTGATAATGCTTCCCCAGCCACTGTATCTCGTTGCGGTATTATTTATATTTCTCCAACAGATTTAGACTGGCAACCACTGTTCTACAGTTTCTCAAAAGATCGTCAAGCTGATAAAATCCAATGCAACTCTGAAGAAGGTGATTGGGTAGAGCAATTTATTGTTAAGTATTTTGATAAACCAAATCTGATCATCGATTTGCAAAAACGTTTCAACTATGTTATGGCTGCCCCAGCTATCATCAGAGTTACACAAATGCTTTCTCTTTTATAAGCAGTATTACAGCCACATCAATAAAAGTAAGAGACTTTAGATAAGAAAGCTTTTGAGAATTACTACGTTTTCGCTTACTCATGGGCATTTGCAGGATTGTTTGAAACTGATGACCGCTAAAGATTCCATAAAGAAATTCTTGAAAAAATCGGCGCTCCACTACCCGCAATTTCCCCTTAAAAACAAGCTTACGACAAAGAGACAATCTTCGACTATTTTGTTGACCCAGAAACTAAATAGTGGAAGATGTGGTAAGCCGACTCGTGGACTCCTCCTCGCAGACTCTTGTTCTCTCAACTTTTGATTCCCACTATGGATTCAACAAGAACTGAATTCCTTATGAAATCTATTGGAGCTCTACCTCTTGAAAAGAGCAAACTTAGAAAAGAGTGGGGTCTTCGCAATACTCTTCTTGTTGGTGGTGCTGGTACTGCTAAAACTTCTATCGTTATTATGTATTCGAGAAATTTCAATGCTGCAGAAATGAGCTTCAAGAGAATCAACTTCTCATCTTCAACTGAGCCAATCAATTTCTAAGAGTCTGTAGAGGCTGAAATCGAAAAGAAGAATGGTAAACTTTACGTACCTATGGGTGGTAAAAACATGACCGTATTCATCGATGATATGAGCATGCCATTTGTTAACGCTTGGGGTGATTAAATCACACTTGAAATCACTCGCCAACTTGTTGACCAGAAAGGTTTCTACTTCCTAACAAAAGACGATCGTGGCTAATTCAAACAGATTGCTAATCTTTAATTCCTTGGTGCTATGAACCATCCAGGAGGAGGTCGTAACGATATTCCCAACCGTCTTAAGAGACTTTTCTTCTCACTTAACATTACTCCTCCGAGCAATAAATCTATTGAGAACATTTACGGTCGTATTCTTGAAGTCATCTTCAACCCTAAGAAGTACACAGCAGACATTGTGTCTATGAAGACGTACATCATTGAGGCGACTATTTCTCTTTGGGAAGCTGTTGCTAAAAAACTTTTACCAACTCCAACAAAGTTCCATTATTAATTCAATATTCGTGAACTTGCTCGTACATTTGGAGGTATTTGTAAAGTTGCTTAATAAGTTGACTACAAAGTCATTTAAAATGTTACTCGTCTAAAGGAAAAGGTTACACCTCAACTATTCTTGATTGGATTATGGCGTCACGAAGCAGAGAGAACATTCTGTGACAAACTTACAAATAATGTTGACAAAAAGGTATTCACCGACATCCTCAACAAGGTAACTAAAGAAAAATTCAGAGAAAACCTTGGTTTTGATGATGAGCAGCTTATGACAAGCATGTTGTTTGCTGACTGGTAACGTGATGACATCCTTGACGAATATGGTGAATTAGTTGAAAAAGCACCATTCGTATATGAAGCTTGTCAAAGTTTAGAGGATATCCGTAAGATCGCAATGGTGAAACTTGAAAAGTACAATGAGCTCTTCCCAGCTAAGAAGATGAATCTCGTTCTTTTCGATGATGCTCTTTCGCACTTGTTAAAGATCACTCGTATTATCAATACAGCTGGAGGTAATGCCCTGCTTGTCGGTGTCGGTGGTTCTGGAAAGTAATCACTTTCAAAACTTGCATCATTCATCGTTCAACAATTCTTCTTCTAGATTTCCTTGAATAAATCTTACGGAGATAACTAATTCAAAGAAGATATTAAACAACTTTACGAAAAAGCTGGACCTATGGGACAATCAGTAACTTTCTTACTTACAGATTCAGAAATCAAAAAAGAAACATTCCTCGAAGCTCTTAACTCTATGCTCGCAACTGGTGAAATCCCTGGTCTTTTCTAGAAAGAAGATCGTGATCTTATTCCTCTAACTCAAAAGCCAGTTTATATGAAAGAAGCTGGTGTCAAAGGTGAGGATCCCTCAGCTGCTGAACTTTGGAACTACTTTATTAACAGAGTCAAAGATTGCCTGCACACTGTACTTTGTTTCTCACCAGTAGGAGTTAAATTCAGAACTCGTGCCCAGAAATTCCCAAGTATTTTCTCATCTTGTATTATTGATTGGTTCCTACCTTGGCCCGAGGAAGCTCTGATCTCTGTGTCAGATAAATTCCTTAACGATTTCAAGATAGACAATACTAAATAAGTCAAATAGGAACTTATAGTTCATATGGGAAGAGTGCATAACATGGTAAACCAAGTTTGTGATTTGTTCTTCCAATAAATGCGCAGATAAGTATATGTTACTCCTAAATCTTACCTCGCCTTTATCGCTATGTATAAGGAAGAGTACACAAAGAAGTACGCATTAATTGATATTGATGAACAGAACATCAATAATGGACTTGAAAAACTTGCCGATGCAGCTAAACAAATCGAGGAACTCAAGATTGACTTAAAGAAAGAAGAAGTCAAACTTAAAGAGGCATCAGATGCAACCGATAAAATGCTTAAAGAACTTGACATTGAAAACAAGAGAGCCGATATCAAATAACAAGAAGTAGCAGCAGTCACATCTGCTTGTTAGGAGCAAAAACATACGATCTCTCTTGAGCGTGAAGCTGCAGAAAGAGATCTTGCAGTAGCCTTGCCTTATTTGAGAAAAGCAGAGTAGGCCGTAGGCAGCATCAAACAGGCTGATATTACTGAGCTTAAAGGTACTCGTAACGCAGTAGATACTTGTCGTCTGATTATGGATGCCGTAAATATTCTTTTCTAAGAACCATTAGTTCCAGTAAGCATGAAGACCTTTACAATCGCTAAAGAACAAACCAATTTCGTAACGGACTCTTATGATGAATTTACTGGTAAATAATTCCAGGGTGCATTCTTGCCAAAACTGTTAGAGTTCTCTAAGAATCAAAAGGATATCATTTCCGAAGAGACAGTTGAACTTTTGGAACCATACCTTACTCTCAAAGCTCCAAGCGGAAAAGAACTGTTTACTCCTGAAGTAGCTAAAGGTGCCTCTTCAGCTCTAATGGGTCTTTGCACATGGGCAGCTGCTATGTCAGACTATCACAAGTAATCCAAGATTGTTAAGCCTAAACTTATTTTACTTGATATCAGAACAGGCTAACTATAAGAGGCAGAATCCAAGCTTTCAGCAGCATCTGCGGAACTTGATGAGGTCAATGCTCTTAAGCAAAGACTTAAGAAACAATTCGATGCATAGATGGCTTCAAAGAATGCTTTACAAGAATAAGCTCAAAAGACTAAGAGAAAGATGGAACAGGCTTCTAAGCTTATCAACTCTCTTGGTGACAACAAAGTTAGATGGATCTAAAACTCCAACGAATTCAAAGCAACAAAGATGCGTTTGGTCGGTAATGTAGCTAAAGCTTGCGCTTTCGTCTGCTATTGTGGACCATTTAATGCTGAGTTCAGAAATCTCCTGACTGAAAATTATTTCTAGAACGATTTAGTCTCTCGTGGTATTCCAGCACTCGAAAACTTTAAGATCACTGAATTCCTTGTTGACCAAGTCACAATTGGTGAATGGAATTTGTAAGGTCTACCAGCTGATGAGCTTTCAATCCAAAACGGTATCATGGTTACTAGATCATCTAGATTCCCACTTATGATTGATCCATAAGGCTAAGCTATCAATTGGATCAAGAAGAGAGAACCAATCCTATTGGAGCGTGATTGTATCTTCACACTAAATCATCCAAATCTCAGAGATGCGATAAAGCTACCTCTCTAGGAAGGATGGCCAGTTTTGATCGAATCAATTGAAAATGAAGTTGACCCGATGCTTGATCCTCTTCTTGAGAAGTAAATCAGTGTAAAGGGTAGAAGCAAGACAATCAAATTGTCTGACCAGGACATGGACTATGATGACAAGTTCCGTCTGTACATGACCTCACGCCTCGCAAATCCTACTTACTCCCCTGAACTCGCTGCAAAGACCACTATTATTAATTTCACTGTTACACAAGGAGGTCTTGAGCAATAACTACTTGCACGTCTGATTTCAAAAGAACAAAAGTCTCTTGAAGAGTAATTGACCCAACTTTAAGAGGATGTGACAAAGAATACTAAGACTCTTGCTGAGCTCGAGTAATCACTTCTCGATCGATTGGCTAACGCTTAAGGATCTTTACTCGATGACGTTGAGCTAATAGATGTGCTCGGAACAATCAAGACCAAATCACAAGAAGTTAATGAGAAACTTATTGAATCTCGTGAAAAGGCAATTGAAATTGGTGAGAAGCGTGAGCAGTTCAGACCAGTAGCAGCTCGTGGTTCAGTTCTTTATTTCTGCGTCGTAGAAATGATCTAAATCAACTGGATGTATAACACATCTCTTTACCAATTCCTTATGCTTTACGATTATGGTATTGATAAATCACCAAAGGCGCCAGCTGTAAAAGACAGAGTTCAGAATATTATAGTTTGGATGACTCGTAAAGTTTACAGGTACATCAACAGAGGTCTGTTCGAACGTGACAAAGTAACTTTCAAGTTGATGATGGCTCTTAAGATTTTGATCAAAGCTGGTATGTTGACCCCAGCTGATGTTAGCGTGTTACTTAAAGCCGGTGCTGGTATTGATGACCGTAACAAGAAATACAACTGGATGGACCAAAAGATTTGGTTGAACATTGTTGCTCTATCAAAACACAAGTTCGGTAATGAGCACAACTTCTTCTACAAAGAACTACCTGACCGTATCGCACCCCACGAGAAAGAATGGAAGAAGTTCTTCGACGAAAATGAACCAGAGAATGCAATAGTTCCTGATTATGAGGATAAGATTATCGGAGACTAGAACATTGGTCACTTCTTGCATTTGTGTTTAATTAGATCAGTAAGAGAAGATAGAACTGTGCTTGCCTGCTAGAAATTCATCCGTAAAGTGCTTGGTGAAGAATTCACCTAACCTGTGACTGATTAGATTGCTGACATTTATGATGAGACATTGAACAACAGACCAGTTCTTTACTTACTGTCACCAGGTGCTGATCCAACAAGTAATATCGATGAATTCGCAAAGAAGAAGAAGTAATACCCAACGAATAAAGTATCCATGGGAGAAGAACAAGAGAAGCCAGCTTATGAAATGCTAAAGATTGGACAAATGACCGGTAAATGGTTAGTTCTCAACAACTGTCACTTGTCACTTGAGTTTATGCAACAGATGGAAGAACTTTTGTTCCCTAAGGGTGTTGTTTTGAATGAAGACTTCCGTCTTTGGATCACATGCGCTCCTGATAACGCATTCCCCTTAGGTCTTCTCTAGTTAGCTATCAAAGTTACTATTGAGCCACCAAAGGGTCTTCAAGCAGGTATGGCTAGAACTTTCGCTACAACTGTCAACTAGGACTTCCTCGAAAAAGTTGAGCCATATGATAAATGGAGAGCTATGGTATTCACACTCAGCTTTATGCACTCTATTGTCCAAGAACGCAGAAAGTTCGGTGCACTTGGTTTCTGTATTCCTTATGAATTCAATACCTCCGATCTTGAAGCATCTCTACTTTACATGGAGAAGCACATGACTTAGAGTCAATTAACCGGATCTCTGATGTCATGGAAAGCTATGTGCTATATGACTTGCGATGTCCAGTACGGTGGCAAAATTACGGATGATTTGGACCGTGAAATGTTCAGAACTTATGGAGATATCTGGATCACGGATGCTATATATACTCCTAACTACTAATTCAACTCATTAATTACTTCTGAGTTTGAATACAAGATTCCTGAAGTCGGAGACCACCAGAAGTTTGTTGAGTACATCAACACTATGCCTGAGAAGGACAATCCTTTAATCTTCGGTCTTAATGGAAATGCCGATTTGACCTATCGTCTTAAGGAATCAACTGAGATGATATAGACTATGATTGAAACTCAACCTAAAGAAGGTGGAGGTGGCAGTGGCAAATCTCGCGATGAAGAAGTGAAAGAGAAGATTCAAGACGAGCTTATCAAGATTTTACCTGCTGATTTCTAAGAGCTTGAAATTGAAGAAAGACTTAAATCTCTTAAAGGTCCAAAGACTCTTTCTGATGTTGGTAAAGCTATTCCCATGAACGTTTTCTTGTTCTAAGAGCTGCAAAGATTCCAACTTGTTTTGGGTATCGTACGCACAACTATGACAGACATGGTGTTGGCAATTGATGGTCAAATTATCATGACTCCTGAAATTGTTTCAGCGATTGAAGCAGTTGCCGATTTCAGAGTTCCAAGGAAATGGCAATTCGACCCAACAGGTGTTGAAATATCATGGATGACTCCTGGTTTAGCTGCATGGTTGAAAGGTTTGATCGACAGACACTACTAACTGTACAACTGGCTATTCAAAGAACGCCCTCAGTCATTCTGGCTGACCGGTTTCTTCAACCCTCAAGGTTTCCTTACAGCCATGAAACAGGAGGTTACCCGCCAGAACAAGGCAAATCAATGGTCTCTTGATGAAGTCGACTACAAGTCAGAACCTCAGAAAGAAATCATCACCGGAGATGACGGAAGAATCGAAGGTAAGAACCTCAACCCGCCAGGTGAAGGTGTTTTCATTCACGGACTTTATCTAGAAGGCTCACAATGGCACAAGTCCGAAAAGAGATTCGAAGAGTAAGTTGGAAAGGACATGTTCTTCAACTTCCCGATCTTGCATGTTACTGCAGAATCTACAAACATCCAGGACACAAAGCAAGCAGGATCAAAGAAGACCGACAAGAACGACAGAGAGAAGAACTATTACTCTTGTCCCGTCTACAAGTATCCCAAGCGTAACGATAGATATTTGATCTTCAGACCTTGGTTGAAGGCTGATGGTGCACCAGGTTCACTGAAGTTATCTTCAGGCGTCACTGCTCCACAAAACTGGAAGCTCAAGGGTGTTGCTTTGCTGTGCTGCAAGGAATGAGCGCTTTTATATTTTCTAAAATATTCAAACTTTAAATTTCTTTTTATTTATGCTGGGGTTTTGGGGTTTTGGGGT
>Ga0315899_10004960_pt1 | contig 14380 bp, 13 predicted proteins | sample LakEriMetagenome_2_FD_203518 | JGI IMG/M metagenome (GOLD analysis project Ga0315899, IMG submission 203518) | Freshwater fungal communities from buoy surface, Lake Erie, Ohio, United States - Buoy 4 MA112 | ecosystem: Environmental > Aquatic > Freshwater > Lake | place: USA: Lake Erie, Ohio... | reverse complement strand
ACCGACAACCAGCCTTTTTGGCTATCTCTACAAGGGCCACATATTGCCATGCACCATAAAATATGACAACGTCATAGCCTCCGGTTTTTAATATTTCTGTCAATTTTTTCCGTACTGGAAGAAGCGACCACGGCCGACTGAATCGAAATGAACCAATATCGTGGACAGTAGCTTCAGCCTCCAGCAATTCATTTCGAAGGCGACCGTGAAAACATACGGCAAAATCTTGAAGCATGTCGGGTGAGCATGCCTGATTTTTAGCAAAAGTTGTCAGAATTTTTTCAATTCCGCCATAGAGATTACCAGAAGCCAAATGCAAAACCTTAATGGGCTTAGGCAAATCCGCCCCGATTGCTTTAGCAAATATCTTGAGCGTTACATCAGGGCAAAATTGTTGGAGAAAAAAGCTCAAGCAATAACTTCCCCGTAAATCTCCAAACTCCTTTTCGCCATCACCCGAGCATCGAACTCCTTCTCAGCTCGCTTCCTAGCCCCATTTGACAACTTCGCCCTCAATCCTCTCTCACCAGCCATTCCGTTGGCGGCGGCCGCAAAAGCATCCACATCTTCAACTGACACGGTCAGTCCACTCACTTCATGCTGGCTCACCCAACTAACACCACTGGCGGGAATGGCTGTGTTAATCACTGGGCAACCCGCAGCCATGGCTTCCACCTGAACCAACCCAAAACCCTCACTGCGGGCAATACTGGGGAACCACAATGCCGTAACGGAATGGTACAGAGCGATTAACTCTTTTGGGCTGACATGGCTTTTCCAAATAATCCGCTCAGCTACACCCCATCGTTCCGCCTGAGCCCTTAATTCAGCCTCCAAAGGGCCGTTACCTACAATCACCAGCGTTCCTGGAACCTTGGCCAGTGCTTCTATGGCAATATGGTAACCCTTGTAATAGGTCATACGCCCAACCATCAACCAAATTGGGTCCCCGTAAACCTCTTTCAATCGCCCAGCCTCCTCTTGCTCCCTAGCACCCGGGTTAAGAAATAGTTCCGAATCGATACCCAAGGGCAAAACTTCCACCTTTTGAAGGTACCTTTTTAGAATTGTGGAGCCTTCAACGTAATTTGGGCTGTCTGAGAGAATTCGCTTAGCGGTTTCATATACCCTTGATTCGATTGGCGCAACCAAGCGTTTTAACACTCGCTGTTTGATCACATCACTATGGTGGCTTACCACCAAAGGCGTTTTGCGATTGCCAGCCAACCACCATGCAGTGAGCATAAGGGGATTTGGCGTGTGTAAATGAACCACATCCGCTCTCTCGGTTTCCGTCCTCAACTTTTTAATCAACCCAGGGCAGACTTCCAAACGACTAACACCAAACCAACGCCCCACCCGCTCCACTCGGACATTTCCATCCATCTGAGAGAAACCTGTAGTCTTAGTCCACCGTGAATGCGTGATGTTATTTCCGGATTGGTCAGCATGGTTGACGCATAAAACCGTCACATCATATCCCAGATGAGACTGACCACGAGCCAAGGTTTGAACATGGGATTCAATGCCGCCAGGGGCGGGAGGATAATATTTTCCTAAGTGCAGTATGCGCAAGCGAATCAACTTATATTTATCGGCTTTAGGCTTTTCCAACCGGGAAGATAATTTTCTTTTAGCTTACTACTTGCGGCCCAATAATTTGGCGCTTCGAAACCCTTATTAAGGTTACCCTTCTCCACTGAAATGACCCTAACCCCGGTCAATTCCCAACCAAATGAATATATAAAATATCCTTTTTGCTTTAGTAAATCAAAAACTTTGCTCGTTGGCCCTTCATGATCCTCAAAAAGAATATTCTCGATAAGTTTATCATCCAAAAGCCGTCCAGCACCCTCCAGGACCGCCAACTCATGACCTTCCACATCTAGTTTCATCAAACTGTATCTCTTATGGCTAACGGCTTGATCAAGCCTGTCCATTTGTACATTATGCGTTATCGATTTTTCGGATTTTAAATGTAGGGATGCTTGCCCGTCACTCGCCGCCCCAGGATCTTCCATCAAGGTAACTTGTCCGGAACCCGACCCGACTGCGACTTCATGTAGAAACACCTGTCCTGCCAAATCACCTAGATTCACAGACCGATTGCGCTGAAGGCGCTGGTGGACAACCGGATGTGGCTCGAAAGCGTCAACTGTCCCTCTTAAGCCGACCAATCGGGCTAACAGGTAGGTGATCCCGCCGACATTCGCCCCCACATCTAACACCGAATCGCCATTACCCACTATATGGCAGGCGACCTCCGATAAGGCTAAATCTACCACCCCAGTAGTTTTTGCGCCCCATCCAATTGTCCCGGAGATATCAAACTCCAATTGCCCGCCCCAGGCCATTGACACATTTTCCAGACTTCTTGCCTGCGGCTTTCTGACAAATAATCGACGGAAAATATTTGAGGGTTTGAATACATACCAAGGCTTAATTAAATTGAATGACACGTTATACCCCCACCGCCACCACCGCAGCCCCTAAAGCACTCCCCTCTACCACCGGCAATCTCAGCACCTTTCGCTCCAGCACCTTTTCCAAAATCTCCACCATCAAATCACTCTTGCTGATCCCACCACTGACCGTGATTTGCGTGATGGCTTGCCCGTTCCGTTCATGCGCCTGAACACCCAACGCAACGAGATTGGCCAAAGCTTCCAAACTGGCCCGGAATCGAATTCCCGGATCACTCGGCTCGGACGGCTCCCACCGAAAATCAGGCTGGGTAACTCCAATCGAAGGCTCCGCATGAACAAAAGGCCGAACCTTGTAACCGGTGCATCCAGCAGGAACCAAGCGCGCCTTGGCTTCCAGTTCAGCCCAATTAGGATTATGGCCCACTACCCGATCCAAGAACTGCGCACCGTTGGTGTAACAGCGCATCCACAGGTAAGGCCCCCAACTCAACCGCATGCAGTCCAGTTCATCTGTGGCGGGTGGCTTGTCCGCGCTGGCGTTCACCACGGCGGAATTGCCCAGGATGATAGCAACCTGCCCCGGCTGCATCGCCCCACCCCCCACCAGACCAGCCTGCTGATCATCGGAGGTGGGATACACAATCGGCGCCCTTGCCGGATCAATCCCCAAGCCCTGGCATATCCACGCCGCCAAAGGTCCGATCGGTTCATTGCCCTTCACGATCATTGGCAATTGATCCAAAACCATCCGTCGATGGTCAGCATTTTCCAAGCAGTCCAACATCCTTGGCTGCCACTCGCAGCTTCGCAGATCCATCATCCCGGTCGACGCCGCTGAGCTGATCGAAATCTTGTCGAAATTCCCGGTCATGAACCCGGAAACCAATGTCCCGTGGGGCAGGATTCGCCAGGTACGCTTCCAATCCGCCTCACTGAGTGTCGCCTCATCCTTCAACAAATGGCTCAGGCTGTACCGGACTGCCCAAGGCCCGCCAATCAGTTCCCGAACTTTGGCTTGGCCACCCAGCCGCTCCAGCCCTTTCGCGTGGTAAGGGGCCAAAGTGCCATCGTTCCAACAAATCGCCCGACGCACCGGCAACAGGTCCTTGTCTATACGACCACAGGTATGATGCGTTGCCGAGATACCGATGGCTTTCCAGTCATTAATTCGATTAATCTGCCGCAATATAGCAACCATGCCGCGCAATGCCGAATGCACCTGCCCCTCCAGCAGCGCAATATTCAGCTCACTAACGCCGCCTTCAGTCCAGAGGTCTGTTCCCAGTCGGACCTCTGCCAACTGATTGCCTTCCAAATCGAAAGCAATCCCTTTGACAGACCCCGTACTGAAGTCAAACCCAGTCACCACAGCGTTTTGTGGCAATTTGGAGTTTGCGAAAAGTTGTTTGACAGTATCCAATGCACGGCCCCGTCGGTTGCAGACCGACGCTTTCAGAATGGACAAACCGGGAATTCTTTCACCGGTTTGCGGATAATCTTACTGAACGAACCAAGAGCACTGGTTGGGACAGATTAAAACAAACTTAGTTCCAACCTAAGGCCTTGATCCTCCAGTAACTTGCGACCCATCAATCCGGCTGGATTAGCATGGCGTCGCCGTAACTCAAGAAGCGGTAAGGACCTGCCAAGGCATGGTGGTAGGCCTGACGGATCTTTTCCCCCGGCAACAGCGCATGGAGCAGCATTAACAAGCTGGTTCCCGGCTGGTGAAAGTTAGTCACCATGCCGTCCACGCAAGCCAATTGCCTCCCCGGACCTAGGGTGACCCTAGCCCAGCCTTCCCAGTTGCGCAATTTTCCATGTTCGCTTGCCGACTCCAGTACCCGCACCGAAGTCGTCCCCACCGCCACAACCCGCCCACCCCGACGCTTGGAGGTTTCGATCGCCTCCCCAGTAGCCGCCGGCACTTCCCCCCACTCCGCTTCCACCTGATGCGACAGCGGATTTTCCTTGGGCAGGGGCTGAAAGGTACCAGGCCCCACATGCAGGGTGACGGTAGCTAGCTGAACCCCTTTAGTAGCAAGGTTTTGGAACACTTTTTCCGTGAAATGCAATCCAGCCGTCGGGGCCGCGATGGAGCCCGGCCTATCGGCGATTAATGTCTGATATCTTTTTGCATCTTCCGGCCCCGCAACTCCCTTGCGGATGTAGGGGGGCAACGGCATGGCCCCCACCCGTTTCAGCCAAACCGGGGCCGGTTCAGGCACATGGGGGCTTACAAGCCACCGCCCCAGCTCGGTGAATCCCTCGATACGAAGCCGTAGCTGCCGGCACTCCGTCACCATCCACTCGCCAGGGGCGGGTTTACCTTTGGTTTTGGCCAAACATTCCCAGATGTTGCCCGCAAGCTCTCGGACAAACAGAGCTTCCCATTTCCCCCCGGTGGCTTCCCGGGCCCCTCTTATCCGGGCCGGCAGCACCTGACTGATGTTCATCACCACCACATCGCCAGCCCGCAGTTGGTCAGGCAAATCCTGAAAAAACTGATCCGCCAGCGGGCCGCCGTTTCGCGGAACGACCAGTAACCGGGAGGAATCCCGCGGCTCCACCGGCTCCTGGGCGATCCGTTCAGGCGGTAAATCGTAGTCCAAAAACAGCAAACCCGCCTGGTCTTGCGACAGGGCGGGTTTCCCGGACGGGGACTCTGGGCCGTGTTCGGTCACTTCAAACTCTTCAGCCAATCAATGAATACCTGCCGGTTCTTTTCAACAGTTTTGGCAGGGCCGGTCAACCGGAAATGGTACACGTTGTTCGGCCCCTCCCAGTGCAGTGCCACCATCGCATATCCCTTCTTTTCCTCAGTTTTCGCATTGGGATCAAAAGGCCGGGCCTTGAACTGGTAGTTGCCGGCAATATCCAGCAATTGGCCCTTGCCACCGGCTGCCTCGAAATCGGTCACCTTGGCCTTAGCTTGATCTTCCGCTCCAAAGGTCTTCTTCCACCGATCGATATTGGCCGCCGCCGAACCACCCAGACCCTTGAAAATGATCAGCTCCGCATCCTCCCCATCATCCCCCACCTTGGGGATTTTGAACTGGGCCAACCGCATCTGGTTCGTTGGATTCTCTTCCTTCCAGCCGGCTGGAACCTTGCCCTTCTTGCCGTCAATTTCCAAATCCGCGGCAATTCCGTATCCCACCAGCCCGGCAGTCAGCAACACTGCCAGCATCCTTTTCGTCCAGTAAGTCATGAGTCTGCCCTTTGGTTTTGTTGCGATGAATAGCCAGACTTTATTTTAGCGGTTTTTAGAGGACTCAAACGCAAGGCCAGCGAAATCTCCCCCAAGCCGACCTTGTGGCCAAACGAATCCCTAGGCGATGTTATCCGGTACTGAAAAGCGCACGGCGCGGCTTGCTTAGAGCCCCCAGATTGCTCAGCGGCCACGCTTGATCCTGCCGGGAGCCTGAAGATGCGACCTCTCACTGGTTTGATTTTGGTCACCGGCCTGCTGCTCCCCGCGATCCAGCCCAAAGAAGCCTTGGCGCAGGCCAAACCGCCCGCCCTGCAGATGCGTCTGGGCTCCCTCGACAGCCTGATGGAAACCTTTTACCTGCTTGCCGACCGGGTCGGACGCAAGGAAGAAGCAAAACAGCTTGAGCAAGTTCTGAAGGCAGGCACCGGCCCGGATGGCATCCAGGGCCTCGACCCCAAGCGCCCCCTTGGCCTCTACGGGTCCATTGGGCCCAACGGAGTGGATAGCGAGGCCGTGCTGGCGGTTCCCTCCCTGGATGAGGAGAAAATGCTCGCCGCGGTGACTGCCCTGGCAGGTGGCTTGGGCGGCAAAGTGGAGAAAGGAAAAAACGGCGGCGCCCATGTCCTGAACCTGGACCAGTCCCCCTTCCCCATCTACTTCCGTTTCGAGAAGAAATACTGCTGGGCCACATTGCGTGATGAATCGATCATCGCCCCGGGCAAATTGCCCGACCCCGAAGTTTTCCTCAAGGCTCCCCAGCCCGGCAGCCTGGTCTCCCTGAGGTTCGACCTCTCGGGCGTGCCAGACAACCTGCGCCAACTGGCTGTCGATCAGCTCAAGGAAAAAATGTCGGAAGCCAAGGACCAGGCTCCCCCCGAGGAAACCGCCAAACAAAAAGCCTTCCGGCTCCAGATCGCCAACGGCATCGAGGAGGGTCTGGTCAGCTTCCTGAAGGAAGGCGGGGCACTCAGCATGGAGATCGGTCACGACAAGGCCTCCGATGAACTGTTCATGGGCATGGAACTGCTTCCCAAGCCGGGCACAGCTTTGGAGAAGTCCTGGAACAGTCTGACCAACGCCGAAACCATCGGCGGAGCCATGGCTCAAAAAGGTTCCGTGCTGGCCCTGTCCATGAACATGAAGGTGCCCGATAGCCTCCTCCAGCCCTTCGGCGCCGCCCTAGAGGAAATGCGCGACCAGGCCTTGGCCAAGGAAAAAGACTCCGCCAAGAAAGAACTCGGCAAGAACATGTTTGAATCGATGATGCCTACCCTGAAGGCCGGCAAACTGGACATGGGTATGGCCTTCATCCCATCCAAGGGAGATGACCATCTCAGCATGCTACTCGGCCTTCGGGTAGAGGAAGGAACCAAGGTGGAGGAGCTGGTCCGCAAACTGGCCGCAGTGCCCACCAAGCCCGACGATGACAAAGTCACTCTGGATGTTGGCAAGTTAGGCGGCATCTCGCTGCACAAGGTCGAACCCGGCCCCAACGGCGACAAGGATGCCCAAGAGCTACTCGGCAAAGGCCCCGGCTTCTTCGCAGTCCGCCCTGACGCGGTGATCCTCGGCGCCGGCCCCGAGGGAATGAATCTTTTGAAAGAAGGCATCGAAGCCAAAAACAGCCCTTCCCCGCTGCTCTCCATGGGATTGTCTTTTTCGCAGTTTTCACGGTTCAACAACGACCGCAATATCCCCAAGAAAAAAATCGAGGAGGCCGCCAAGAAAGCCTTCGGCGACAAACCAGAATCCGACCGCCTGAAACTGTTGGTCGAATCGAAGGATGGAATGCGTTTCAGCCTACGGTTGAAATCGGCTGTTTTGACCTTTTTCAGCGAGCTGGATCCGAACAAAGCAAACTGATGGATTGGATAGATCAACCGGCCAACAAGGTTTCTACCAAACGGTTGATGGAAAAAAGCTTTTCGTAAAGCTCTTTTCCAGCCGTTCCTTTGGCTTGGCGAAGGGGCTGGTTCTCCAGCAATCGGATAGCCCTTTCAGCCAAGCCCTCGCTGTCACCAACCTGGGCCAAATCCACCACTCCCCACGCATCCCACTCCGGGTCAGTGACATGGCCCCGTGTGGCCACAAGGGGTTTACCATGTTGCAGAATTGCCATCACGCTGGTGTTGCGAGTGGAGATTCCACCTCCGTAGGCCTGCAGCATCAAATCGCAAGCTGACAACCCGATGGACAACTGGTCCAGATCCTGTTTTCCCGGCGCTATGACCCGATCAAACAGGTGAGGGTGATCCCTTCCCCATTCCGCCAGGAACTGGTCCCCGTTTTTTCCCACCAATAATGCACGGACGCCTGGAGACCTCTCGAGCACCAAACGCAACGGCTCGCCCAGCACCTCCCTGGTATGGGCGCCGAAGGTCCCAAAATGCCCTATCAGGCCCGAAGCACCCGCCCACTTCTCCCTTGCAGCTTTCATCGCATTCAGGTCATCCACCAACGGCAATGTGCTCGGCACCGGAAGCCACTCAACCTTTAGCCTTTTGGGACACCAAGGTGACAATGTTTTGATCCACAATTGATTCCCTGCAAAAGCCCTACCGGCCAATCGGAGTAAAACCCAAACCATCGTTCGGTGCACACAGGCGGCAGATCGCTGCTTGAATCCATGCTCAAACGCCAAAAACGGCTCATGCGCCATGATCCAAAGCTGATCACGCCGCACCACCACCCGCCACCAAATCCAAAGCACCAAAAACAGGTTCATCGACTTGAACCCAAATCCATGGGGCACCCATTGCAGAAACAGTCGCCTCGGCTCAGCGATTCCATCAAGGACTTTGCTTCCGCGCCAAAACCCGATCGGCCCAAACTCTCCCAAAACGGGCTGCACATCCAACCCGTTATCAATGGGCGGCTGCCCTCTGGTTGGCGCCAAAACGTTGACCTGCTGGCCAGCCTTCAACAAATGGGTTGCGACCAAACGCGTGTAATCAGCAACGCCGCCCACGGTAGGCGGATATTCCGGCGTGATGAAACACCAATGCACCGGAGCTTTTTCAGTCATGGTTCAATTCAAAAATAAAGGATCAATTATTCCGGCTTAGCATTCCACCGCGTGAGCCCTCAGCTCCTCAAGCGTTGCGAACTCCAGCATCGACATATGCGTCGCTTCCAGCACCACCTGTGGCGCCATTTCGGCGTCCAAAGCTTCCTTCCATCGCGTGGCGCACAGGCACCAGCGATCCCCCTCCTTCAACCCCGGAAAACCCCACTCCGGCACGGGGGTAGAGAGATCATTTCCCATCGCCTTGGAGAACGCCAAAAACTTGTCCGTCATCACAGCGCACACCAGGTGCAGCCCATGGTCACCCGGCCCAGTGTCACACGAACCATTGCGATACCAGCCGGTCATCGGGTTAGTGCAGCAGACTTCCAATTCACCACCCAAAACATTCCGCGCCATGCCACACCTCGGTCATTTATCTTTTGTTCAAGAGCCATCGTAGCGACCAGGGACCCTACTTCGCCAACTCCCCATACACCGGCAGCAACCACCCCGCCGTCTCCGGCCCCAAACTGTTGATCTCGCCATACGGCGCATCCTTCCGACCGTAGCTCCACGGTGCCTTCGCGTCCCAGATCCGCCGGGGAATGATGTAACCGATTTCATCCTGAGCCAACCCGATCACCAGCTTGTGCTTGGCTTTCAACTGACCCAACAGCGCCGGCTCCACCACTGCCTCCGGAAAATCCGCGCCCTCCGGTGCCGGATCGGGCACTTTGCCCAGCACCAGTTCCGGGTAAATCTCCCCGGGTACCAGCGCCACCTGAACTTCACCCAAAGTCAGCACCCCTGCACGGGTCCGGACAGCCGGCTTGGCGTCCTTGTTGGATTCATCCCCAGGCTTGGAAATATCCCCGCCCCAGCGGTGCATCTTCCGCTTCAGCGCCCCCAACTGGTGCCCGGCCCGGTAGATCATGTTGTCCACCGGCAGGTAGACATCGCGCTGGTTCAGTTTCCAGGGGGTGAGGCTAACGGGTTCGGTTTTCTCCACAGCCCGGGAGGCCCGGTCGGCGATCCTTTGGGAATAAACGCTCAAAGCTTCAAAACTGCCGCTGCGATGGGCCATGCCATCACGGGATTCCCCGGCCTTCACTTCGAGAGGTATCGGCGCCATCAAACCACCAATCGCCCCGGTGGCATAGAAAACCGGGCACTGGTATTCCTTGGCGAGCAGTTCAGTCACTTCCCCCACAAAATCCGAGGTGATCTCGGTGGTTTTGGAGTTGATGAATTCCGGGTGGTTGTGCCACAGCACAAACAAGCCCGCCGGAAGCTTCTCATTCGATTGCAGCCCATCGAACCGCAGGACTTTCAGGTCCTCCATCTTCACGTAGGGCTGCCGCGAGTCCTTGACCAAATCCCCGGCGTTCACGGTGCCGATGCTGGCTCTCACAGGGATGGTTTTTTCACCCGCCTGCTCCACCGCCAGCACCACGGTATCCTCAACCCGCTTCCAGTATTTGGGATCCACCCCGGTCGATAGTCCCGGCCCCCACAGCCCCAAGGTGTCCGGCCCGTGGTGGTTGTGTGTCACCGAGATGATCGTCTCAATACCCTTCGCCCTCAAACGCTCTTCCGCCCCGCGGACCTGCTCATCGAACAACCCGATCAAGTCCGGGCAGGCAAACGCGAGCTTCTTGCCACCGTGCTCCAGGACACACGCCCGCACCCACAGCTTGTCATGCACCTTCAGGGCCTGCCGACCCCGGCCGAACCCGGCTAGCCAGACTTTTTCCTTTGCAGGATCCGGGGTGATATCCACACGGCTGAAACCGACTTTGAGACCATCGGCTGAGGCCCCGGGTGCGTTCCCAACGGCACCAGCGGACACCGGGTCCGTCACCACCCACAGGGTGGCCACCCCCAGCAGCAGCACCGCCAACCATGCCCACCTCGGTCCCATCGGCGTTTCCCCATGCACCGTTCGGCCAACCTCCGGGAAATCCACATCGCTATCCCGTTTACTTCCCGATGAATCCTCACCTTAACCGGTGACTGCATCCCGGTGGCAGGTTTTCCCGGTGGGAAAATCCCTAGGGGAATCAGCCACACCATAGAATGGTGGGGATATTCCGGGCCGCAGGCCAACCATCCGCCACCCAACTGGAAATATACTCCTAGCCGGCCCCTCGCATCCCCATGCCGCCCACCACCCACCTCACCCTCACCGTCTCAGACACCGACCATGACCTCGGCCACGGCTCCTGGCCCCGCCGCCACCCCTCGAACACCAACGGTAAGGGCCAGTATTTCCACGGCATCGATGACCACGGCCTGAAATCCCTCTGGTTCGCCCCCGAAACCCTCGGCCGGGTCCGCATCGGCCACCGGGTGCAGATCACCACCCGGGAATGGAACGATCCGCGCCTTAGCCTCGTCAGGCCCCATGCCCTGATCACCCTGGAACATGTCCAGGCCCCGCTCCCCGCCTGGTGCCGCCTGGAAACCCCCATCGCATTGCTGCAAAGGGCCCTTGCCGACCACAGGGACCGACTGCACCGCCAAGTCTTGGCCGACTGGCTGGCCGAAAGCGGCTACCGCATGACCGCCACCCTGGCCGAAGCCATCCGGCTCAGCCTCAAAACGCCGGAGACCTACTTCCTGCCCTACATCCAGCGGCAGGTGGCAGTCCCGTTCACCTGCGCCTGGAACGGCTGGCTGCTGGGCTCCCCTTCCGATAATCCCCAAGACCTCATCCAGCATCTCTGGCTCGGTAGGCCGGAAATCCTCGACCCGCCCCGCCGTCAGGGCCGCTACCCCGAGAGCGAGCCGAATACCACCCGCCTGCGGAGCTTCCGGGAACTCTGGCGCTGGATCGACCGGAACCACCCCGCCGCCGGCTTCAGCCTCACCAGCTCCATCGCGGACCGGATAGCCCGTTCCTCCAAACGGCCCAACTACTGGACAGATTGGTCCGCCTACCTCAAAGACCTAGACATCCAGAGCCAAGTGGAAGAAGCGCTTGCCCGACCCAATCCCTCCAGCCCCAGAGACCTGCACTTCCAGTTGAGCGAACAAGCTGTCCGGGGCTACCTGAACCAACCCTACGACCAGTTGGCACAACAGATCGACAACGGGACCTTCCGCCGCGATGCAAGCCACCGGATCGACCACACCGAGGTCGAGCGTTTCCGCGAAAACCTCTGGGTGGTGGAAGACCTGAGGTAAGCCAAGAGCCTTTAGCGGGGATGGACTGTCCGAGGATAATTAGTCGTCCCTGCAAAACCCTGAAAGTCCTTTGGAATCAGGGTCAAAAGTTTGAAATGGAAGGTTAGGATTTGCAGGGCCCACTGATTACCAACTGGTAACCACCCGAAACCACTTAGGCCAGATGTCGGGATGCGGCAGGTCCAAGGGCACCTTGGTGCTCCAGGAAATAGATCACCCTTGAGGTGTCCAGATAAGCCTTCATGGATTTCCCATCAGCCAGTCATCCGTGGGATCACTTTCGCGGAGTGAATCCACGTATTTTTCCAATTCCCTGTCCTGAACCGGCCGGCTTACGGATCGCAGGCTTTCCTTGGCCTTGCACAGTGCGTCCCAAAATGTGTTGTTTGAAGGGCCAACCATCGGTGATTCCGCCCTCACAAGCACCCTGACTCGGCCTGCTGGCATATCCAGAGGTGAATCCAGCTTCAGGGAACCATCCGGCAAAATAACGCCAGTGGCTTGCACGTCGGTTTGTATCATGGTTCCAACCTCCTGGCTAAATTCCTCAAGTTTCAACTTGTGAAAAAAATCCCCCTTCGCGCCAGATCAGAAACCAAGGATCGATTTGCCCGTTCCAACTTCCCAAGGGATCGCAACCAAACAACCCTCACGTCACCATCTTCAGACAATCGGTTTGCTGATCTGGTTCTAACCAAAGGGTGATGACACTCGGTCGATCCAAGACCACCCCGCAAACATGCGGTCAGCCAGGGCCTTCCCCCACCATTCACCGCCCTACCGGCGTTCACCGCCAAAACCCCTCTCACCCCGGCGCCTCCATGGAAAACGCCAGGGTGTAGCCATCCGGCCCCCGCACGCCGAACTCCAGGGTGCCATAGGGCATCTGCTCGAGGTGCCAGACAAAATCCACCTTCCCCACAAGCGACTGGTACAGCTCCGCCACCCCACGCATCTGGAAGTACAGCACCCCCGTGAAGGCCGGGGTACCGCCCAGGTGGCTGCCGGTGCTGAGCAGCACCGCCACCCCGCCCGCCTCCAGCATGGCCGTCTCGCCCGACCCGGCCACCGGGTTCCCCTCGTCCGCGCAGCCATCCGTGGTCCGCCAAGCTAACTGGAATCCAAGGAGACCGGTGAAAAAACCGATCGCCCCATCCAGGTCCGTCACCCGCATCGCCGGCATGACTCGGCCATATTCTCTCCCCATCCTGCCCCCTCCCGCCAAACCCGCCCCCCTTGCATCCAGGAGCCTGCCTCACTCAACCGCATGCCGTTCTCCGGTAAAAGGCTAAGGAAAGAGGGAAAGGTCCATGGGTACAGGTAACCCCGCCGGTTCATCCAAGCGGCCGACCGGGAGCACTTCCCCAAGCCTGGTCCCACCGCCACCAGCCCCTGAGCCTGCCGCCTGGGAACCATCCGCAACCTGCTCGACCTGATCCTCCAAGCTGGAAAAGCCTACAGATCGCATTGGCCAGGCGAAATCGTTCAGGCTGGTGACCGTTCGCGCCATGAACTTGGGTGAAATGGTTTTGGGTTTGATTCTGGCGTCACCACCGAAAATTGGCCGGTCGATGATCCGGGGATAGGCATGGAAGCGGGTGCACCATTCTCGAATCGGCCCTAGCTCCGCACAATTTGGGACAGCGGTTCGCAGGAGGGGACAAGGTAGGCGACCAGGCAATCGGCGATCTCCTTGGCCAGGGAGGCGTCGCTGAGGGGCTTTCCGGTGGCCTCCCTGTTGGTGAACAAAGCCCTTTGGAGGAAAACCGCGAAAAGGATCCGAAAGGCCACATCGATCGCATGTTCCGGATGGGGATGCGCGATCTCCTTGCGGAAGGGCATGACCACCGCGGCGAATGCCGCCGCGAACCCAGGGTTCGCGGCAAGGCCTTGCTGACGCAGCGGGCTCTCCGTGGCACTCGTCACCACGAAAAACAGGATCGATTCCCGGTGTTTTCGAGCCGCCGGCATCGCATGTTTCACGAAAGCGGCCACAGCCCGCGCAAGGTCGGTCTGACGGACCGCCTTGCTCACGGCGGCACGGGTCTCCGCCGCCATGCGTTCCAGGAATCGCTCATGCATCGCCGCCAGCAACCCAGCTCGATCGGCAAACCTGGCGTAAAAAGCCCCGACACTGGTTTTGGCCTGGCGGACGATGGCATCCACCGTGACGGCATCCGCTCCCCCCTTGGCAAAAAGCGCCTCGGCGGCATCCAGCATCCGGGCGGTGGAGGCGATGCTCCTCGTTTGTTTGGGCGTGCGTTCCATGGCTTGGCCGATCTGGAAATCCTGAAAAAACCCGAAACAATTAACGGGGAAAATCAAGAAATCACATGATACCAAGTTTGACAGAATAGAGTAAAGATTCTATTTTGTGGATGCGTCCCCCGAATCACGCGCGGATTGCCCGGAGCCGGCCGCCATGCATCGTCTCCTCGAATTTTTTGGCCTGGACGGCTCCGAGATTGGCCGTTGGCTGTTTGGTCGCCCTCGGCGCGGGGCAGGCGGGCTCAGTCAACTGGTTCAGGTCTGCCCGAACCTGGAGTG
>Ga0315899_10004959_pt1 | contig 14380 bp, 7 predicted proteins | sample LakEriMetagenome_2_FD_203518 | JGI IMG/M metagenome (GOLD analysis project Ga0315899, IMG submission 203518) | Freshwater fungal communities from buoy surface, Lake Erie, Ohio, United States - Buoy 4 MA112 | ecosystem: Environmental > Aquatic > Freshwater > Lake | place: USA: Lake Erie, Ohio... | reverse complement strand
TGGGATCGTATTTCCAGTTCGTTACGCGTCCCAAGTGGTCCACAAGGCTGGTCATGTTACCAAGACCATCCACTCCGTAGTTGTAAGACGATATGGGGCTTCCGTCGCTCGTGGCTGCCCCCACAACTTGATTGGCTGCATTGTAATTCGTTGTGTTTTCGGTTCCATTGTCCAACTCTGTTTTGATCTCTCGACCAGCGTCATCGTACTCCATGGCTGTGGATTCCGATTGAGGATTGTCGAGCGAGATCAGTCGCCCTGCATCGTCGTAATCATAAGTTGTGACTCCTGAATCGGGATCAATCATCTCGATCCGTTGGCTCGCAGCATCGTAATCGTATTGGATTTGCTTGCTATCGGGATTTGTAAAGCTGATTAGCCGATCCAAGTCATCGTAAACCGATGTATAGGTGCCGGTCGTGTCGCTCATGGTGAGCCGATTGCCATTGGCGTCATAAGTTAGGGTAACCGCCGTCGTGTCTGCATACTGCCGACTGAGTTGTCGCCCTACTTTGTCGTAAGTATAAGTGGTCGTTTGTGTTTTAGGGTCAACGCGTTTAATTTGTCTCCCGGCGTCATCGTAGGAATAGGTTGTCTTCTGCGACATGCAATTGGTGACTGTGAGCAATCGGTCTACGTTGTCATAGGTCTTGGATGTGGAGACTCCATTTTCGTTGATCTCGGTAATTACGCGATTGGCGGCATCGTAAACGGTGGTGGTTCGTCCGTTGTCAGCATTGAGTGTGCTAACCAATCGATTGATGTTATCGTAGGTGTAGGTCGTGCGTCGATTATTTTCGTCGATCTGAACGATTCGTCGGTTGGCGGCATCATAAACCTGTGTCGATACCGAGTTCATGGCATTGATGGTCTCAACGAGCCTGCCTGCTGGATCATAAACGCTTGTAACGGTGTGGGACAATGGGTCGGTCACCGCGATCACCTGGCCTGCTGCATCGTAGGTCGTTGTGGTGGTCTTGTTTAACGGATTGATCGTTGCGATGACTCGATTTACGGCATCGTAAACCGTTGTAGTCGTTTTGTTCAATGGATTGATACTGGCTATGGCGCGTCCTGCGTCATCGTAAATCGTTTTGACCATCCCTCCTAACTCATCCGTGGTCATGGTCACTCGATCAGCTTTGTCGTAGCTAAAGTAGGTCGATTTACCTCGGGCATTGATTGTTCGTGTCGATCTCCCACCGGCATCGTAAACCGTCGTCGTGATCTCGTTTTCGGCATTCTCAACTTGGATCTGTCGATCGACTTTGTCGTACGTATACGTGGTCGTAAAACCCATTGGGTTGATCGTTCTCACGGTACGACCTGCGGCGTCGTAGACGGTCGTCGTTGTCTCGGACTCTGCGTTGGTGGTGGCGATTAAGCGGTTAGCGTCGTCGTAGCTGAATCCCGTCGAGAATCCTAGCGGATTTATGGTTTGAATGGTTCTTCCGGCTGCATCATAGACCGTGGTCGTTATCCCACCTATGGCATTGGTTACTTTCGTGGGGCGATTGGCATCGTCGTATTCGGTGTAGGTGCTATGACTTAAGGGATCGATGACTTGGATGACTCGACTGGCGGCATCATAGACCGTTGTGGTGCGATGACCGAGCGAATTTATAACTGCGATCGGACGATCTGAGGCGTCGTAAACGGTCGTCGTCTTGTAGTTTAATGGGTTGATCACGGCGATCGCACGACCCGCAGCATCATAGACGGTCGTGGTCTTTTCGCTTTCGGCATTGGTCACCACGATGGGACGATGAACGACGTCATAAGTCGTTGTGGTGACATGAAGCAGTGGATCCGTAACCGAAACGACTTGATCCAGCTTATTGTAGGTGGTGGTCGTTTTTTCTAATTCGGGATTCGTGACAGTTCTCTGTTTAGAGTTTTTATTATAGGTGTATACCGTCTCGAATGTGAGTGGATTGGTGGACTTGATCATCCGATAGGCATCGTCGTATTCGTAGGAAGTCGTCTCGACTTCCGGATTGGTACTCGCTACGAGGTTGCCCACATTGTCATAGACATTCGTCGTGATAAAACCCAGCGGGTTGGTTATTTTCGTTTGGCGATTGGCTTCGTCGTAATCGAATGCAGTTGTCTCCGATTCTCCATTGGTAAAGGAGATTTGATTACCTCGCGAATCGTATTCGAATTCATTCTCGTGGGTGAGTGGATCGATGACCGAGGTAAGTTGATGCTCACCGTTATACGTAAACGACGTTTTTTCGCTCTCGCCATTCGTAACGCTCTTGAGGCAGCCATCTCCCCAATATTCGAAAACATCCGAATGAGAAAGCGGATCGATTCGTTCTAGGATTCTGCCCAATTCGTCGCGACTGTACTGGGTAACATTGCCGAGCGGATCCTCTACCGATTCACAAGTTCCGTTACTGTTGTAAGAGAATTCTGTTTCGTTCCCCAATTCATTAGTGACTTTAATGGCATTGCCGGGTGTGTCATACTGAATCTGGGAACTCGCGCCACTCGGATCGGTAGACTGGGTCAACTGTCTGTGTGAATTGTAGGTAAACGAAAAAGTGCGAGTCTCGGCATCTTGAACCGTCTCTCGATCACTCTGCGAATTCCAAGTTAACGTGGTGGTGTTGCCATCGTAATCGACGATCTTGTTGCAGCGTCCCTGACCGTCAAAGGAAAAACTCATCGTGCCAATCACGGGTCTCGTGATCCCAGACAACGCTTTTACACCGTAAGACAAATTGGTGTAACTCAAGGTCGTGGCATTTCCCTCTGCATCGACAATAGCTGATAGCCGACTGTCGCCACCCCCTTCCCAAACAAAGGTCGTTCGAAAGCCTAAAGGATTCACGACACTTTTGACAACATTGCAGTCGTGTACCACGGTCGTGACGTTTGAAGCAGGGTCGGTTACTTCAATGTAGTGTTCTAACCCGTACGGACCGTCGATCTGCAAGTGTTTGTACTGATAAACATTCTCGCCGAATGAAAGGGTTTTTATCCGATCCGCTGTATCGTATTCGAGAGATGTCTGATTCCCTTTTCCGTCGCTAACTTGAGATAGCAGATTTTTTTCTCCGTAACCAAACGAAAAGGACGTACCATCTGGGTACTGAACCGAAGTCAAAACGTTACTTCCCCCCACGGTAAAGGTCGTGACCACTCCACCGGGTTGTGCTACCACGTAGGTTCCCCCGCTTCCCGTGATCGTGAGAGAGCGACCACCAGGCCCCTGAATGCCACTGACGAGACAATCGGAATTGCGAGTTATGGTCCAACGGTCTCCCGAGGGTTGCACAATTTTCTCAGCTAATCCATTGGGCAGATAATGCCAATCGGTCAAATCGGGTTGTCGTTCAACCCAACCACCTGACGCAACTCGCTTGAGACCGTTGCGTGTCGAAGCCGGAGCTGTTCCCCAGCTTTCCACTCCCACTCCCTGATACTCGAGGTACTTGCCGGTACCAGTAATGAGATTCGTAATGCTGCCAATCTGCTCGACAGTGGGGTTAAACAAATCCGAAACCCCATATCCTCGACCTCGATTGGATCGGGCCGCGAAAGCATTGTAGGTGAAGACGGGGATAGCGTCGTAGGCTCCGCTCGTAGGACAGGCAAGCTGGAGGACAACATTCCCTGAGGGCAAATGAACACGGATCGGACCTAACCAAATTCCCGGTACAGGGAACAATACCCGAGAAAGCAAAGCCGCGATCTCGGAGGCCGCGAAGTTTAAACCGTAATTGCGATATTGTGCAAAAGCTTGACCCGGCAGCCCTCGGAGCATGGGAAATCTTGGATTCCAACCAGAACTCGAAGCCGGAGAACATCCCAGTGATGTGGATTGCCACGCTCCACTACTGGGTACCATGATCCTGGGAAAAGAAAACGAGGGATCGCTTGGTAGCGGCACTTCTGACGGATAGGAATAGCTCGCAAGCGGTAACGCTGCCCCATATCCAAACTCAGGCGGGTTGATTATCGGAATCGGACACCCGCATATCGGTTGGCGGCTCATCGCGAACTCTCCTGATTCATGGGTGGGCTTCCCTCATCAAAACAAATCGTCCAACTATCTACCGAACCGTCTCGCTTATTGGAGCGAATCAAGAGACCGTTGTCCACTTTTTTTCTTAGAAATTCGTTCAGTACACTTACCGCATCACCCTGAGAGCATGACAAACCGTTCACTTTTTCAAGAGAACGGTAAATGAATTCTTGGAGAGAATCGGCCGATAAACCGGACAAAAACATTCTTAAGCAGTCAAGGCAAGAATGATGATCCCAACCTTTTTGAAAATGGCATTGAGCGTCGACGAACTGCTGATCCAGCAAGTGAATCATGCCATGAACATATGATGCGATAGGCAAGAGAGTATTCGGGCCTGAATCTATAGCTGCTAGCAAATCTCTAAGCTTATCGCCGCACTTACCTTGGAAATATATCTGGGTAAGTACAATCCAAGAAGTCTTAAAGTTTGCGTCCGACGAAATCGCGCGATTTAGAAAAGCGATAGCTCGATCCCGATCGCCCATCTGATCGTAAAGAACGCCGAGATTATGAAACAATTTGGTTCCATGTATGGAAGGATCTATACTTCGAAACGTAGGTTCGAGCCTTGCATTGAGGATAGCCAGATAATCCTTTTCCGCATTGGTAAACTCCGCTTCCGATTGTGAAATCACAGCGCGGCGGAATCGAAGCTCTGGATCAGCGGGGAAATGCTCGATTGCACGATCTGCAACCCATTTCGCTCGTCCGCACTCTCCTTGATGGGAGAGACACGAAATCAAAAGTGAATAGGCTTTCGGTACGTGTGATTCACTGGGATCCGAATGCTTCACGCACTTTTCAAGAAATTGAGCCGCTTGCACGTATTGCCCAGCATCTTCGAAAGTCATCCCGAGATTGAACAACACAAAGGGGTGATCAGGGCGATCAATTAATTCCAATTGTAGAATCCTCAAATCTCGCTCGAGCTTTTCCTTGCGACGAGTAGGCGATAAAACTGACCCCAGATGCTCAACGTAAATGTCAGTGAAGTTAACCAATCCTCCGGCACGCCGAATGGCTCCAAGAATCTGCTCATGTATTCTAAATTCGAATCGAAGATCGTCGCGATTGCGGAGCAGTTTGATCTGATCGACAATGGTGGTCGCTTTTTGATTCTGTCCCATGCAATGAACTTGCATTACATACCCAAAGCAGTTTGGATCATGATTGCCGTCAACGAGCGCCCGTAGTTTTGCGCCTTGGTGGGCAGGAATGGTGTCGTCAGAATCCATCCAAAAAATCCAATCCCCATTCGCTAAACGGAGCGACTCATTTCTTGCTGCTGCGAAGTCATCAATCCAGGGAAAATGGAAAACTTTCGCTCCCAAATCATCGCAAATTGTGGGAGTGCGATCTTTTGAGCCGGTATCGACAACGATCATCTCGTCAACAAACGGTCTGATACCTTCTATGCACCTGCCAATGATCGATTCGTTGTCTCGAACAATCATACAGAGCGATAGCTTCGTTACTTGATTCCGTTTTTCCGACGACGAGTGACTTTCAAAATGATCTCCTCGGGGAATTTGCTTCGTCGTATGAACTTCGCTTTCAATTTCAATCGTCCAGTCAATGATTTGCGTCTCGGTGTCAGTAAGGCACGATTGCGAGTTAGAAACCTTGTTAAACTCGCGAGAATCGAGCATCTCGCTGGCGAAAGTCGATGAAGCCATGACAAGGCAATCAAATTTCGTTGAATCGTCCGAGTCCGATCTAACACTCGATATCGAGAAATTGATCTTCGAGTTATCACTAAAGATTTCCGATTTCCGAAGTGCAGGAGGTCCACCGCGAGTGATCTTTATCCGATTTATGCAGTCGGGACCTGACTCCTCCGCAATTTGTACTAACAGTTTTAGCGATGGCATGGAAGAACAGGAGAATGCTCGTTCGTCAACCGCGATTGTCGAGCCATCAAAGTCTGTGCCGCAAAGCTTTGAAGGTTCTTTCAGCTCAATGGCGTTGCATTTTTCCTGAAGTCGCTGAGCGAGGCCATGTATCCTCGTCCAACCAATCGAATCGGTAGATGCTGGGACAACGAGAACGATGCGTTTTAGATTGCTTGGAAAGGTCTCGAAAATCCAATGGATAATCGCAGTATCGTGACGATCGCACTTTTGAAATCCATTGAGTAGTAATTGAAAAGGTCTGCACGACGGGCGCGCACGTCGTCGGAATTGAAAGACGTATGCTTCTAGGAACAATGATTCAGCAACTTCATCGTTGCAAAGATTCAATCCGAATTCCAACAATTGGATTCGAGGGCATCGGCCGTTAGCGTCCCAATCGTGGTAAGGCTCACCGGGGATCTTCCAGGTCTTATCAAGCTCTAAGTTAGCATGGGAAGCAAGACTTTTAAACTGCTCCGCTAAATCCAGATCTGCTAGCTTTTTTGAGACGGTTTCCGGATCTTGGAGTTGATCAATAAAAAGCGGATTAGGAACGAATATGAAAAGCGATCCACTTACCGAGAGTAATCGAGCGAGGGAATCAAAGTCCCTACTCAACGAAAGGGGAGAATCGAGTAAAGCATTGTGGAAGATAAGGTCAAACTTCGCATCGGGAAGCAATTCCAAAAAAGATGGATCGCATGCCTTTTTATGAACCCAGTCGAAATTAGATTCCCTTCGAGTCCACTCAACCGGGTTGCTTCCGCAGCCAATGGTTAATGAGAACAATCGTCGGAATTCGGAGGTGACAAAAGATGCGTTGTCAGAATTGGTGTCTAAGAACCAGTTCAATCCGGAAGCAACAAACGATCTAGCGACAAAAGATTTGAATTGTTGAGTTCCACAAGATAAGGCGTCATGCAGTGGGCGCATTTTGGAACAACCTACATAAAAACAAATCGGAAGGGTAAGCGGTCCTTAAAAGAAAACCCTGTTTCCAAGTTCTCCAGGATGGCTACGAGGTTCTCTCTTTGTTCAGATACGATCTTAAACTTCGAATTTTACGGTGTCAATTAAAGCACCTTTCACTCTGTGTTTTATATCTCGAACGTGATGCATGCAGCATGCGACGGAAAAATATCAGGAAAGTTGTGGACTTTCGAATGTCGCATCCCTTATGATTTCCTGTCGAGAAAATCGCTCGTGGATGGGTTGGGATTACGATCCCCCTAGACCAGTGATTGCCATCATTGTGCAGACGTCAAATACACATTCTTTTTCACGTAGGGAATAGTGGCATGCCGATCCGAAATCCAGGTTGTGATTGTGGAGATGACGAGAAATGCAACCTCGCGCCAGTGGATTGTAGTCCTTGTTGTCGTTGTATACCGCAGCGCCTCTGCTTGTATTTGAATGCACCGGGCTGTGATTGCGACGGCTTTGATGATCTCCTCTATTTAGATGAAAATCAAGAATACGTCGGTTACGTTCCATGCGGCACTGAAACAGCCGATATATTGATTCACCTTGTCTATGAAGATCTAAAGTGTTACTGGAGATTCGTGTCGGAATCGCTGGAAATCGATGAGTTATTTGAAATCGGTTCAGGTGACGGAATGCAGTCGTGCGAAGAACCAGAATTGGTTGTAAATGCGAATTTCGAGTTATGTGAAGCGACGATTAGTGTCTCTCGACATGACTTGGGAATACTCGATCCATATGTTGCCGAGTGCATTGAGGATCCCTGGTGTGGCGGGTGCGAATGCATGTGCGATGTGCTGTGTGTAGATTTTTACACGGGCACCGGCGTGGAGCGATTCGAGTATGCTTGGGATCGGGATTCGAGATCTTGGGGCAGTGTGGCTCTCATCCGCTCAGAAGATGGAACAAATTGTTTTGTTCAAATCGCTGGCTTTGATTTAATACCTCTATTCGGGTGCGGTGAAAACGTTTCGTTTTACGGGCAAAATTCCTTAGGGCATAGAGTTTCTGGAAAGTGTAAAGCTTGTTCGTGCGATAACGTATGCACTGGCTGTTGTTTGCCCATGAGATTGGAGCCGTATATTGGTTTATTTCCGGCAGATATTCCTTTCTCTGTTTCTGCTCCAAACTGTCCTGCCCTCAACGGTCATTCCAATACGTTTATTCACATACCAGCCGTTTGGGATTTTGCCGTGTGTGGAATTTGCGCTCTCTACCCTTCTTCATCTAATGTGCAGGTACTTGGGCAACGTCCGAGTTCAATCATGATGGGGTGCGTGACTCCATGTAGTTTTCGAGTTTGTTTTTATCTGCAATGCTTAACATCACCTGATGACGAGTATAGTGCGGACTGTTGCTCTCAGCTAAGGTTAGTTGTCAGCTTCACGGAGCCGTTTGAGGGAACAAATGAGGAACCAGGGCCAGTTGCATGTAATTATGGATTTAGCCTCGCTCCTACTTCATGCACTTGTCTTCCCGGGGGTGGTCTATCTGCAATATTTGATCTAGGCTCGATTGCGTTGCATTGCAATCGCATCATTCAAAGCGGGCCTTGTTATGGAATGGATGATTGTTGCTTACCATTCAATTGCGATCTTGAAGGAGCCACCCTTGTCATCTGAACAAAGTTGCCAATGCGAGAAGTGGGGCTATTGCGATCGTCGAAAGTGCGTTATCCCACAAGTTCACTGGGAGAAGTGCCAATCGGGTGAAATAGAGTCGCTCGACCTTCTTTGGGCGCAACATGGCGTAAAGAAAACTAAGTCGAACTCGAGGAAGTTAGAACCCGTCAGAAGCACTATTGGTACAGAATTGGCGATCATTATTAAGGATGCGACCGGCGAAGAAATTCAGTGCGAGGCATGTCAGGGTGAGATACTGAGACTCAACAAACTGCTACCAGAACAGGTGCTTGCGGACATCGATCAAATTTCTGACGGAATCGTTGAAAGAGGGCGTAAGCTACTGGGTTGGTGGAATCCGAAACGATGGGCAGTCAATGTTGCCCCGAATCTCGTACGTAACAGAGTGAAGGAATGGATTAGGGAAGCGATTGATCGAAGCAGTGTTATCCATGAACAAACTGAATTTGAGAAGAGCGGTTCTCAACTTATCGATACGGTGACCGAACTGCCCGCGGCGACGCCTTTGTTCAAACTTCTCCCAATTCTTGACGGAAACGCTACCTCAGCGGAAGCGATAAAAAATTTGAGAACAGAGAAAGGTGAGATTCATTCGAGATCAGAAGTTCTCAAACGCCGTTCTTTGCTCCGTGCTCAAGGAGTTTCGCTACCAAAATTGCTTCCTCCCGAGGGAAAGCTTAAGGAATTGCATCGCAAGCAACGCAATTTCTCTACGGTTTCTTCTTTGCATCGAAACACATCTCCCTTCGAACATGCATGTGTCTATTTAGGAAAATCAGAGGAAATCGCGGGTTGTGGCTGTTCGCAGCGGCAGGTTTCACGAATATTCCATTGTAATTGCGAATCTGGGCCGGAATTGTGTTGCCTTACCGAACAAGATCTTAGAAATATAAAGTCGCCGGAATTGTCGAGCCGTGTTGTATCGTGTTCTTCTTGCGCATACTTCACAGCTAGGCCTAAATTTGTAAGCTTGAAACAGCTTACGGTAGATATTCAGTCACTTTTGGAGAAAATCCCAAGTAGTGTGACGAACGTTGTTGGCGTAGCCAGATCTGGGCTGCAGCCAGCAAGTCTGATTGCCATGATGCTGCATTTGCCGCTTGATGTGTTGAGGCAGAACAAGGGTGATGTAATCAGCGGTGGAAATGGGTGGCGTCTCGGAGAAGGAGGCCCGAATCATGAAGGGGATGTACTTGTAGTCGACGACACTTGCATGACGGGCAATAGTGTGGCAGCGATCAAAGAGATCACGGCGAAGCGTTTTCCAGAACGAAACATCATAATCGCGTCAGTGTACGCTAATCCATTAGCTAAAACGAAGCCCGACATATGGGCAAAAGACCTACCATGGCCACACATACTCGAGTGGAATCTGTTCAATTCCGTATTGTTGCCCTCTTGCGCGTTCGACATGGATGGGATTCTTTGCCGTGACTGTGATCCATGGGATGACGATGATGGCGAGCGATACCAGAACTTCATAAAAACGGTGCGACCAAAATACCTAGTACGCAAGAAATCGATTCCGTTGATCGTAACTGCGCGACTCGAAAAGTATCGGTCGCAAACTCAAGAATGGCTTAAACACTGGGGTATTCAAGTGGATAAATTGGTTATGGGGCCATGGAGTGACAATGCGGAAAGGGCTGCGGCGGATATCGCTGCTTACAAGGCAAAACACTACGCGACGTTTCGCGAAAGACGAGTGATTCCAGGTCCCCATCTGTTTATTGAATCGGACCCAATGCTTGCCGAATCGATTGCCAAGCTTAGCGGGGGTATTGTCGTCTGCCCGAGTGCAGAAAGATGCTTCTTCGTAAGTTAATATCACTCAATTTCATCAATAAACCTACTAACAGATCTCCGATGATGAACCACGCCGTTTCGAATATGCAAAGTCGTATGGATGGTCAAAAAAACGAGACAAGTGATCAACTGACTTATCGTCTCGATACACATCCTGCGTTCGGATTTCTCTCGGAGTTTCTAACTATAAAAGACCTGCAGTCGAACGCGATTGTTGAAAGTCCAATTGTGGATCTTGAATATCAGCAAGTCGTAGCTGCGGCGATGGAACTATCGTTACAACGCTCAGTTCGCCGCCATTGCGTTCTAGTAGGTGAGTCGGGAAGCGGACGCTCCACAGTGCTTGAAATCCTAAATCGCAGGTTGCATCGTACGGCTTACCCTCGCCATCAATTCGTTAACCGACTTTACATTGATACCAATTGGATCGGACCAGAAGAAAGTCGAGGCTGCTTTGAAAGCATTGTGCAAATCCTAAGAGTGACTAAAAACCACCTGTATTTGTACATCGACGGACTTCATTCACTGATTCGTCGCACGAATGGAGGATCCAACATCACCTTACTTCAAGCATTGCTTGAAAGACCAAACGTTTCGTTAGTTGGGACCCTAACAGCCAATGATTTCAGGGATTCCATTGGTAACGACTCTAGGCTCCTTAAGCGATTGGAGAGGGTGCAACTCCCTCCGATAGACTTGAATTCGTTGAAGCTAGTTGTTTCTTCACATGCGCACCAGTTGACATCAAGACTAGGGATAGGAATCGACAATGAATCGATCACGAAGACAATATCTCTAACAACGCAGTACCTTTTGTCAGAGCATCAACCACAGAAGTCTATTTCCATTCTCACCCAAGCAGCTGAAGACAAAACTCTAATGTCGCCAAGTGGCGGGCAGACTTTATTGGAATTGAACAAGAATGATATCGTTCGTGTCATGTCTCTTAGGACGTCGCTTCCACAGCGTCTCTTTGATTGTGAGACGGTACACGAAGACTACCGAAAGTCGATTTCAGATACAATAGTCGGGCAGGACGAAGCTGTTCAACAGGTTTCTCAGGAGTTGCAATTAATCGCATCAGGCTTCTCTGTTCCGGGAAAGCCAGCATCGGTGATGATGTTTGCAGGAACGACGGGTACTGGAAAAACAGAATTGGCAAAGCGTATCGCATCTTTGTACTCGTCTACTGGACTTCTCCGAGTTTACCCCATGGGGAACTACACCGAATCTCATAGTGTATCTGGAATTGTTGGAGTGCCACCGGGTTACGTAGGTCATGAAAACGGTGGTGAACTCGTTAGCGACCTGCTCGCTGATCCGTACGGGGTGTTTCTATTGGATGAAGCAGAAAAATGCCATCCCAACGTTTGGAAGCCGTTTCTTACTCTTTTCGACGAAGGGTGGATTATTGATCAAAAGGGCAGAAAGGCCTTTGCTGATCGAGCCATATTCATCTTAACGACGAATGCGGGTGATCGCAGTATTTCACAGCTCACACGATCAGGAAAATCTCAGGAAGAAATCAGTCAAATTGTGAGGAAGACTCTTTCAAGAGTTAGGCAAGAACGATCAAGCCAGCCGGTATTTCCCCCTCAGTTCCTTTCACGTATGCATCGTATCATCGTATTCAATCCACTGGATCTTGACGCGATGATTGGTATTTCAGAGAGGGTTGCCTTGAAAATTCAAGAGCAATGGAAAACTGCTCGAAACCTGGATTTGCTTATTGGTGATGCCGTAATAAGGAGTATCGCTTCTCAAGGACACTCAACCAATGAACAATTGAATGGCGAAGAAGGTGGACGCATTATTCGAAAACTCTACCGCGATCAGGTTGAGCACCTCGTTTTCAAAACGTGCATGTCGAATGGGGCACGCGTAAAAGGTACAAAACGAATAAGGGTGGATTTGGTGAGCGAATCAGACTCCGTTCCCTTTTTGGTTTTCGTTGGAGAATAAGGTGATTAAACGGGGGCGAGGCGGGTTATTCATTGCCGCAAAGATGACACCTTTCGCTTATTTGAAATGCACGACAGCGAAGTAGTAAAAGCGACGCAAGTATGAATCCTGAACTTGAGTTTCAAAAAGCAATGACGCGATCCTACATGATCCCGGGAATGATTTGGCCCCGAGAAATGATCGCATTGTCCCAGTTGTTTCGTTCATCCATGCGACATGTGGAGATCGGCGTGTTTTGCGGAAAATCGTTGTATGTAACCGCTGCTGCTATGACTTTATTTGGTCCAAACGCAGAGTCTAAATCGATCGTTGCTGTGGACGATTTGAGCGAGAAAAACGCTCACGGGTCTGAGCTTGTTCCGTCCATTAGCTGGTGGAAAGCAGTGCTGAATGCCACGGTGGTATCAATTCGCGAGCAGTTTCGATTGCGTCTTCAAGTTCTGACTGAGTCTTCATCTAACGCAGCAATTCAATTGCTAAGAGCAGATAAATTTGACAGTGTCTACATTGACGCAAATCACGAGATCGAATTTGTGGGGCAAGATATCGCGAGTTGGTGGCAACACGTCAAGCGTGGAGGAATCATGGCGGGCCACGACTATTCAGCCGACCGCCCCGGTGTTATCGAGGTCGTCAACAGAGCCTTCGATTGTCACTTTCAAGTTTTTCCTGGAACGCGAATTTGGTACGTGCATAAAAACGAAACCACCGATCGCTTAGTTTCTGAATTTACCCTATCGATTTAAGCTTTTTCGACAGAGCTCATCACGAAGTTTCCATCAATCGTCGTTGACAATCACAGCCTCGGTACCGTTAGAGAATTTGATCTTTAATTCCAAGGTTCCAGAGTTGTTATTAACGAAGAGTACCGCTTTACCAGATGGCGGAGTGGGCACACTCGAACTGGGGGTGCCAACGGTGATGGGGCCGCTGACATCGAGAACAGTTATCGGTGTTTTGTTGCCGATTCCCAGTCGCTTGTTTGTATTGTCCCAGAAAAAATTGTCATTGTCCTCGTCCAGCGTTGGTTCTGAAATAGTACCTCCGACGAAGGCGACGCTTCCTAGGGATGCATCGTCTGCAATGCCCCTATCTGCAAGGATCACAAAATTCTGTTTGATATTGTTACCAGCATCACCCGAGGGATCCGGAGAGGGTAATTGAAGACCTTTGTAGTCTACCCAAGAACTCATGAGCATGCTCCTATGGATTGAACTCTCATTGCAAGAACTGAAGCTGCATTATCGGACATTTCTCGGTAATTGCAAGAAATGTTACAACAATCTAAGACTTAATGCGATTGTACTTGAATCCCATTGAATACGTGCGACCGAACGCTCTAGAGGATTGTTATTCATCCGCAACGCTTACACTTGGACGGACATGACAAAACAAAGAAAAAACAAATCCTGGCTTTGGGTCAAACTAGGGGGCAAGGTCAACTAGGCTCTAGACTCTCATACCACGTGGACCAAAACGAGGTGAGCATTCCAAGTATTGACTGCGAAACATTTCAGAGCGCTTCGTTGATCGCTTCAATCAATTCGGTTGCAGTTTGATCGCGTTGCGAAACATCTCATCTTAGATTCCGTTCTATTACATTGGATAAAGCCTCCGGTATTTCAGGGTTGGACGTTCTCGGCGAAGGAGCATTCGTGTTTAGCTTGGCTCTGATTAGTTCACTGTAGTTGGTTTGAGTGTGAGGAAACCTTCCAGTCAATATCTCAGAAGCGGACTCTGCATCGTGTGAACCGACGAGCAGCTTGACACCTCCGACTGCGTTTGTCATGGCCCAGTCCATGCTGGAAACCCATTCGTTATCGAGATAAGACGGGATCCCTTCGGATTCCAGAGCGAGTCTCGCGACGTGCGCGAGTTCTGGAGTCGTAAAACTGCCAACACATACTAGATCCTGCGGCATGGTAACCCTCAACTAATTGTGGCGAACAAAAATTAGTGGGGAATTGGAAAACTAATCTCAAAACAACTGCCTTCACCGAGCCTGCTTTTTACATTCAGCTCTGCAGTTACCAACTGACACAGGTGTTTCACAATGG
>Ga0315899_10004958_pt1 | contig 14380 bp, 20 predicted proteins | sample LakEriMetagenome_2_FD_203518 | JGI IMG/M metagenome (GOLD analysis project Ga0315899, IMG submission 203518) | Freshwater fungal communities from buoy surface, Lake Erie, Ohio, United States - Buoy 4 MA112 | ecosystem: Environmental > Aquatic > Freshwater > Lake | place: USA: Lake Erie, Ohio... | reverse complement strand
TCGGACGCATGGTCAGTTACTTCGCAAGGCACGAAGTAGACAAGCAGGGCGAAGGCTGGAAGCCTGGGCAAAAGGGCTTTCCGTCAGCCGGTCGGATTGCGTGGGCGTTGTGGGGAGGAGACGCTGGAAAAACTTGGAGCGAAAAGGTGCAACGACAGATGCAAGCAGTAGACAAAGTCGAGCGTATCGCAGCAACACCCAAGATTCAGCGAGCATTCGCAGCACCTAAAGACGGTCGAGCGGTAATTGCAACCGAGACACCAATTGAGATATACGACGAGCAACGCGGGCGCATGATTCGCCAAGTCCTATTGATGGACGGCGTCCAGTTTCGCAACTCGAAGAACCAATTGCCGATTGTCGATTCGCACAACGATAGGACAGTCCGCAATGTCTTCGGTTCGATTCGCAATATTGAAATCCAAGACGGCGAGTTGATTGGCGATCCTTCATTCGCCTCCGATCCAGAGAGCCAGGTCGTGGCGACTCGATACCAAGAGGGACATCTGAACGACTTCTCGATTGATGCGGTAATCCTCAATCGCATTTACATCCCTGAGGGGCAAGCATACACGACGAAACGTGGCGTCATCGTTGAAGGTCCGGCGGAGATTGTTACCGCTTGGGAGCCTCACAACGCGTCGATCTGTGCAACGGGTGCAGATCCTAATTCCACGGTCAGGCGGTCTTACGACCAAGCAGAAAGGCAGGATGGCATGGATGAGCAACTAATGGCTCAACTCTCGTCTCTTGGTCTACCAGAGGGTATGACCGATCCAAACGAGATCATTAAGTGGATGGCCGATCACATGGCGAAACCAGAACTCGAAGTCGAGTTGATGGAAGGCATGGACAAGCCCAAGGAAGAAGCAGTGCGGGCAGAAGGCGAAACGCCAAAAGAGCCTGAGGTTGTGCGAGCGGAAGACAAAGTCGAAAGCGAAGTTGCACGGCAACTGAAAGCAATCGACGAACGAAAGAAATCGATTTACGCGGCGGCCAAACTAGCGAAGGTTGAGCGTACCTTTGCTGATGAGTTGGTTGACTCCGGTTGTTCACTGGAAGACGCTCAGCAAAGGATTATTCGTCAGATGGCTAATCAACCAATCGGCAGCAGCGTTACCGTTACCGAATCGGAACACGACAAGTTCGAGCAAGCCGCTAAAGCGGGCTTGGTTCAGCGTTGTTTCCAAGGCAACATTCAACGCACTAAGGCACCGACTGCACAAGGCGATGCTGAATTCCGCAATGTCGGACTCTACCGACTTGCCGAAGAATGCGTGCGTCGAATGGGTATCGACCCGTTGAAGCACACCAAGGGCGACGTAGCACGAATGGCGATGGGGCACGCTGGGACTTTTAATCGTCTCAAGGTACGCAGATCCGATGCGTACCACACGACCGGAAGCTTCCAAAACATCCTGTCAGATGCGGTCAATAAGACTCTCCGAGCGGCGTACGACGAAGCCCCATTCACTTGGTCTTTGTGGGTTCGCCAAGCGGCTAGCGTCGATGACTTCAAGGCGATCAATCGCGTTCAGCTTTCCGAGTATCCAAACCTGGAGATGGTGCCAGAGGGCAAGGCTTACCCAGAGAAGGGCTTGAGCGATCAGAAGAAGAGCTACAAGGTCGATAAGTTCGGCGCTGAGTTTACCGTGACCTGGGAAACCGTCATCAACGACGACCTCGATGCATTGTCCCGCATCCCTTCGATGCAAGGACAAGCGGCTCGACGCACTCAAGAGCGAGTTGTTTACGACACCTTCTTGAGCAACCCAACGATGCCTGATGGGTTCGCGTTGTTCTCTGCTTCTCATACAAGCGGACGCAACATCACCAACACGACTCCAGCGGCCCCAAGCGTGACAACGCTTAACGAAGCATTCCGTTACATGAGTTTGCAGACTGGCCTTAACGGGTCGATCCTCAACCTATCGCCAAGAGTCTTGCTAGTTCCCCAGAACTACGCAGCGAATGCTTTAGAGTTGGTTAATAGCCAATCCTACGCACAGAGCAACGGTAACGAAGGTGTAGTAAACATCTACGGCGTGAATGGCGTACGGCCTCTGTCGGTCGTTGCCACAGCGTTGCTTGACGCGAATAGCACTACCAACTGGTACGCAATTGCCGACAACTCCCAGGTTGACACAATGGAACTCTCGTTCCTCAGTGGCGAAGAGGCTCCGGTACTTGAGAACGACTGGGATATGTCCCGCGACGTATACCTATACAAGGTGCGTCAGACCTTCGGTACAGCGGTGATCGATCATCGCGGCATCTTCGGTAATCGCACCTAAGCGATTGCTTGACTAACACGGCCCCGGCTCAATTGGGTTGGGGCCTTTTTTCCAACGAACAAACAAAGCAAAGGAATTAAGCATGTCAGATATTCGAGACTTCCAGATTTTTTACGACGACTTCAATGGAGCGGTTGCATCGCTTCCGACTTCGGCGGATCCGGCTACCGCTTGGCTAGTCGATGACACTTCCGCAGCGGGTGCGCCAACTTTCACGAAGGGGACTTCGGAACTTACCGTTACCCTTGCGGCAACAAGCGAAATTGAAAACGTTTGCCCGCATTTCAACGACGCGTTGGACTTCGACATCGACTTGATCCAGCGAGTCGAGATGCGAGTCAAGATCGGTGCAGCAACCTTCACCAGCGGATCAACTCTCTGCTTCGGTGTCGGATCCGCACGGAACGACACTCCTGACAGCGTCGCGGCTAACGCATGGTTCCGAATGGAAGGTGCGAACAGTACCAGCCTCGTATACGTCGAGACCGACGACGGGACGCGGGACAATGACGACGTTTCCAGCGGCACGACCTTGGGCACGACCTACAAGGAATTTGTGATTGACTTCACCGGCGGGAAGCAGGACGTTAAGTTCTACATCGACGGACGCCGAGTCGCTACCGGTACGACCTTCGACATGAGCGGTTATAGCTCTGGCTTGCAACCGATCATCCAGCTACAGAAGGCCGCGAATACTAACGTGGATTCGGTTGTTGTTGACTACGTCAAGATCACTTGCAAGCGAGCCTAGTAAGTGACATTGCACGACCTGATTAAGCAAGATGCCGAAACCGTATTTTGCAACGCTGACGACTTCGCTGAATCGATTGTTTACTACAAAAGGAACGGTCGATCCAGGGAGATCAAAGCGGTTGTGATACGCGAAGCACTCGGCGTCTTGCCTGAAGATGGAAATGTTGTTTACCCTCTATTCGAGGTACACGTTGCCAACGATCAGTCGAGCGGAATTGCAAGCGATGAGATAAACTTAGGCGGAGATGAATTAGCGTTTCCGAATCGCGTCGGCGAAGCACCGAAGCGAAGATCGATACTAAAACTGTTGAGTCACGACGAAGGGATGCTAGTCCTAGAATGCCGGTAGCAGTCGTTGAATCTATAGCACTTGAACTTAAGTCTCGCCTCGATGCAATGATTGGGGCCAATGGCTACCAAACCGAGATTTGCGAAGTGCAACGACCGGCTAGATTCGCAGACTTCACGCCGCGAAATAACCAGATCGTTTTGACGCAAGGACAGCCTGAAAGAGTGCCGGAACTTGATAGGCCAGGCGAGCCACCGTCGAACGCATACAAGCAGCAGTTCTTGATTCATTGCCATGTGATGCAAGATGAGCGAAACACGGACGCGATAGATTCACTGCTCAATGCGTTTCACGCCGACATTATCAAGGCGATTGCATCGGGTTCGTCAACGTGGCACACCTTCGGCGGCTATGCAACGGATGCCCAGTGGCAAACGGTCAACTACATCCAAGCGGACGGCGGGATGGACGGATTACAGGTGCCATTGAATATCACCTACCGAGTATCCGAAGACGATATGACGGAGCTAAGAGCGTGATAAAGATATCCATCGACGCAAAGTCATTACAGGACATGAAAACCAACTTGGGGCACTTCCAAGTACACTTGCCAAGGGTGTTGGCAACGGCGGTCAATCGCACTGCGAAAAGCGTACGCGTCGAGGTTGCTCAAGTCGTCGGCAAGATGATTAACCTCAAGTTGTCCTCGATGAACAAAGGCAACAGCAAGGCGATCAGCAAGGCGGCAACGCTGAAGAAAACCATACGCCAGAAGAACAAAGCAGTACCGAAGCGAGCCGAAGCGATGATCGGGCTATGGGAAGGCTATCCATTCCCCGAAGTATCACGAAGCAAAGACGTACACTCGCAAGCGAAAAGGTAAGGTCAAGTCTAGCGGCGTTGTCTACAAACCCGATATGGGCGGCGGATGGACGACCGTACTAGATGGCTTCATCGCTCGCAACTGGCGAGGTAATGTATACACGGCCGACGAAACGAATCGACGTACGCTTCGACAGGTCAAAGGCAGAAAGCCCGGCGACTACTACATTCGAGGCGGTATCGGCAAGGTGGCAGAAAACAAAGCAAGGGAGCGACTTCCAATCGAGGTCAACCGCCGTTTGCGTGACGTCATACTAGCGGCACAGGGTAAGATTAAACTAAGAGCATTGAACCAATAAGGAAGCAAAATGACGCTACTAAAACGCAAGCGAGTATTGGCAGCATCGATTGAAACGACTCCAGGTACAGCGATGAGCCTGAGCGGATCGGATGCGGCGTTTAACTGCTACGACATCGCAATTCAGACCGAAACGGAACTTGAGGCGAGGGAAGGTCAAGCAGCGTTCGGGATGCGTGCAAGCGTGCCCGGCGGGTATCGCGGCAAGGTTACTTTCAAGCACGACGCGTCTTGGGATGGTACAGCAACCGAACCTAGTTGGGCGGACACCTTTCTGCCCGCTTGCGGCTGGGTCAAAAGCGGTCAAGTCTTCACACCTAGAACGGAAGCACCTGGAAGCAACGTCAAGACGCTAACAATTGGCGTATACATCGACGGGATGCGAAAACTGCTTCGAGGTTGTGCGGGTACGTTCAAGTTGAACTGCCCGACGGGTAAGGCAGCGTTCTTCGAGTTTGAGTTTACCGGCGTTTGGTCGAGTCCGACCGATACCGCAATCCTCGCGCCGACCTATCCAGTTGCTCAATCGCTACGATTCGCATCGTCGACGACGACCTGGAATAGCGTAGCACTTGGCGTCGAGAACATTACGCTTGATAGCGGAAACACGGTTATCCTACGCGAAGACCCTTCGGACGTTTCTGGCTTCCTTGCCGGTTTAATCACCAATCGAGTCATTAGGATCACTGGCAACCCCGAATCGAAGTTGGTTGCTACTCAAGACAGATACGGTAAACTCTTGGATATGTCCGAGCATTCGCTGACGTGGTCACTCGACGGGCCTACGAATAGCGTTATGACCTTCACGGCACCCAAGGCGCAGATCATCAGTTTGCAAGAAGCAGACCGAGAGAACTTGGTTGTCGATGAAATCGAGTGGCAAGCCAATCGCAATGGCTCCAATGTCGACGAGGAATGCTCGATCACCTTTACAGCAGCAACCTAATCAGGATAGACGATGCCGATTTTCTTAGAGCCAGATCAGACGTTTGAAGTGTGCCTCGATGCCGACCAGAGCAAGCCCGTCGAGTCGCGTCCAGTATTCGTTTGCTTATCGCAATCGATGCGAGGACAACGCAGCATACTTCAGGCGGTTGATCTACTTGACGAAAAGCATTCAATCGATGAAATCTTCGACGCAACAATCAGCGAATTAAAGCGGGTTGTTGTCGGATGGAGAAACGTTGAGCGTTCATTCGTTGTCGACGACCTCGACAACTTATTGACGTACCGAGAGGCAAGGGAATTGCTTATCAAGGTGGCGTACAATCAGCGGATGAACACCAACGAAAAAAAAGACTAAGGGTCGCGGCGTTGATTAGGCAAGGCGAACTTTGCCGACGATGCAGCGACAAGAAATGCGAGGACGAGGGGACAGACGCGGAGCCTATCGAGATCGAATGCCCGGCGTGTAACGGCACAGGATGCGACGAATGCACGAACGGGAGTTGGGTTTTGAAAGGATGCCCGAATCGATACTGCGACAGTATCGGCCAGTTTGTTTCGATGGCTGATTTATTCAACGAGGGATTGCCACCTGTAGCGGGTGGAAGTCTCGATCAATCAGCCTCCTTTGTTGATGCGGTTCGGATTTTGAAGTACGAAGAAAACAGGATTAAAGCGGAGAGCGAATAATGGCCGGTGACGCCGTAAAAATCCTGATCCAAGCCGAAGACCAAGCGAGCGCAAAAGCGGTCTACGCAGCAAAGAACATTGAGAACGCGGTTAGCGGCGTTAAGGAAGTCGGCTCGAAGGCTAAGGCGTCAACGGAGTTTATCGGAGTCTTGGCGGGCCAGCTAGGCGGCACTGAGTTTGCGGCAGCGGCTCAAGGTGTTGCTGGTATCACCGAGAAGATCGGCCAGTTTTCCGAGGTGATGAAACTCGGCGGCGCGGGTGCGATGGCGTTTAAGACAGGCTTGGTTGCATTGGTCGGCGTCATGTCCGTCCAGTTCGGCAAGTCTATAGGTGAAATGATCTTCGGTATCGATGACGTTGCTGGACGCATGGAAGCAGCGGCGAAAGAGTCCGAGAACTTCGCCAATCACATGATTAAACTCGCCGGTATTAAATTTGGCGATCAACTCGAAGACCTGACGTTAATCCGCGATCCTGACAAGCAGCAACAAGCAGCGGTTGAACTCTTCAAGTCCATCGGCAAAGAAGTTGATGACGCGGTCGCATCCTTCCAGTACTACAGCGATCAAGCGGAAAAGGCAACAGCAAGCAAGCAGGGGCCTGAGGTCATTGCCGACTTGCAGAACGAAGCGAACAAATACATGGAGATTGCGGCGGCCTTACGCAATCAACAGAATCAACTTGGTGAAAAATACAGTGCCCATGCTCAGCAAGTGCGGTTGATTAAAGAGCAGCAAGCCGCAGAAGATGCGGCAGCGGCAAAGAAAGCACAGATCGATCAGTCGACCATATCGACGCTTCGCAACGTTAACTATCAGTACATCGCGTTAACGAAAAGTGCCGAAGAAGCACGGCGGGCACAACTCCAAGATCAAGGGCTAGGCGATGCGGACATTAAGCGGATTATGTTTGCGGAGAAGATGCTAAAAGCCGAGCAAGACGCCGACGCGGCGAAGAAGAAAGCCCAAGACGAAGAGAAATCCCGATTGCAACGAATCGCGGATTTAGGCAAAAGCGAATTGCAGCGACTCGAAGAACAGAAGATCCTTTTAGAGCAAGGCGAGCAAGCAGCGGAAGCGTTCAGGCTCCAGCAACAGGGTCTTGACAAAGATACTGCGTTGGCAATCGCAGCGGCTAAAGCACAGTTCGCAGAAGCGGCCAAAAAGAAGGAAATGAAAGCGACGATAAGCACCCCTGACCTAGCAGCAAAGGAATCTCGGTTGCTTACTAGGGGTAAGGCTGACGACTCGCAAAAGAAGATCGAAGCGAACACGCTCGCAACGGTTGGTAAACTCGACAAAGTCACCGAAGCGATCACCGCATTGAAGGATAAGTTGCAGCCACCGACAACCATCATTGAATTCCAAAGCCCAGGAGTCTAAGCAATGCAAAGCCCAAACGTTTTGGAAGTAACTGAAATGTGGTCGCGCCCAACGTACGACCAAAGACTGACGGACAAGTTCCGAAAACTGACGGTGAAGTTTCAACGAGCGTTTCAAGTTGTCACAACAAAGGACGCAGTTGAGTACGACATCTTCAGCGATGATAGGCTACCTGCATCCGGCTCGATCTACTCAGCGAACTATCCCTACGTTTACTCAGACGGTGTTAATACGCAGCGAGTAAGCCCGATCTACTGGATTGTGACGTACGACTACAACGGCGAACTAGCAAGCCTCACCGATGGCGGAACAGATAACCCGCTTCTGGCCCCTCCTAGAATCGATTGGGATGACGTGGAAACCGACGAGGCTATCGATGAGGACTGGGACGGAAATCCAATACAGACGGTCAACGGCGAGCCTATTGACGGCGTAACGGTGCCAATCCCAGATCAGACCGTAACGATCAAGCGAAACATGCTCGTCTTTAATTCCTACGTGCAAGCAAGATACCGCCGTGCGGTTAACTCCGACCTGTTTCTAGGATGGCCACCGGGTACGGCGAGAATTACCAAGTTCGCAGCGTCGAATGTGACAACAAAGGAGCAGGCATACTGGGAGATCACAGCCCAGATTCAGTTTCGCTTCCCGTATCGCACAACTCCAGAGAGGGCTTGGTACTCCCGCGTCCGTCACGAAGGATTTTACGAGCGTGTACAATTATCAGGGCCAGGAAACGCGGGTACGCGGATTGTTCGAGCGGTCGACGGCAACAAAGAGCCTGTAACCAAGCCCGTATTGCTCAACGCTCAAGGATTCAGGATCCAGACCGAAGAGCCGGGGCAACCAGTAACCGCCCATTGGCTTGAATTCAAGAAGTTCGATTCACTACCTTTCAACGCACTAGGATTGATTTAATATGACGACGATACCAGGAACGGTTATTATCCTCCCGCCTGAGGTAATCACCAATTACACGATCGCGGGCAATGCGGACATTGCCTATACCAAGATGGCCCAAAGGGTACTTGCCGAATCGGTTGTTCCGGTTCACTCGTTCCGAGTATGGGACGCGGTAGCATCGAATCCGGTTTCCGCAGCGGCCAACGATGACTTGGGGCTAGTAACCGGGACTTGGGGAACCAATCCGGTTCGCATAACCGCCGGGGATGTGAAAGCATCGGGAAGCGTGACGCGTCGCATTTATTTCAGCGTGCCAATTCCCTCCAACTACGAAGACGGTCAGACGATCCAAGTTCGCATCCGTGCGAAGATGGAGACGACCGTTGCCGATACGTCTTGCACCATTGATCTAGAGGCCTACGTTGGGTCAGATGGCACGCTGTCAAGCGACTTGGTGACAAGCCCGTCAACCTCGATGAACTCCCTATCAGCGGCGAACTACGACTTCACGATCAACGCGACTGGCGTCGATCCAGGGCAGTTGCTTGAATGCCGCTTAACCATCGCTAGCAACGATGCGGCAACCGGCACGGCGGTTATTCCAGCGGTGTATAAAGTGTCGCTGTTATGCGATACAAGAGGCTAAGCAATGGAAGTAGGCTACTTCACACCCAGGCAGGCCGAACGAGTATGGGAAGCAACCAAGGCCTTCGAGAAGGGAGCTAAGGGTCGAGCATCGGACGAAAGACCGATCACACCGACTCCGATATCCTTCGTCAACAAAGGGACTACTGCGATTCCCGCGTATGGTTGCATCCAGATCGTAGGCACCGAAGAGATCGGCGGTCGGAACTACTTGCAAGTGACGAGGCCATTCGACTACAGCCAATCGGTGATGGGGCCATTTCTGCTCAATGGGCCTAACGAGGTAGACGCTGACGACTTTGGAACGGCTCAATGGGGGCCGATTTACAGAGCGATCAGTGACGGATCAGCGTACACGACCGGGACTAGATTCGGCCCGCTTCCTGATGCGTATACGGTAGGCAAGGGCAGCGTCTTTACCTACCTCGGCGAAGATGACGTAGAAACGGATTGCGTTCGTCTAATCGCATGTGAAACGCCTCTATTGGCAATCGCGGGAAGTGGCGGCATACCGGCGAATTCGAGCGCGACTGTGACAGCGAAACAACCAGCTGCTGGCAACTGGACAAGCGGTAGCGTGACGTATACTGCTTGGAATCCTACTAGCGTTGCAGTGAGTTCCAACGCGGTTGTTATGATATTCCCAGTGGATGCCAAATGGGTAGCGGTGGAGGTTTGCTAAATGGGTGGGTTCGGTCGGTGCTGTTGCGATTGTTGCCTAGAGCCTGAGGAAATGCCGTACACAACGGCAACTCTTAAACTGCCTAACGCGACGACTTGCGAAGGCGAAGAGCCTAGCGAAGAGGATCCGGTCGCGGAGTTCGTGCGAGAGTCGTGCTGTTATAAAGCACGGTTCGAGTTTCCTTGTGAGCCCGCCCAGGGGCAGACGTGCGTTCTGTACGCGAAGCAGCAAGGCGAGTTCTCATTCAAGGCGGTTCTGTATCAATCGCAAACCTCGTTAATGCCCGCTGGCACCTACGACGAAGACAGTGAATTCCAGTGCGATTGCATCCCGGTGCAAAGCAGGACGGTATCGGTTCAATCGGCGGCTAGATTATTCTTCCGTCAATCGCACAAACTCAAAGCAATTAGCATTTCGGTCGGCAAGGTGCGAGTTCTTTGCAGCGGCGATACGCAGTCTGAGTGCAAGTACTACATTGCGTCATCGTGGGAGTACGAAATAACGGAAGAGATTTCGAGGGTTCAGTTGAGTTCGACAACTACAACAACTTGCACCGCAGACTACGAGCCTGGAAACTGCTCGGTGGCCAATTCTTGGGTCGATGAAGCGGGAGTTAATAGCGACAACTGCGCAGCACACGACGAAGAAGACCTAGCGTTTATCAGTGCAACATCTACGGTCACGTTTAGCAGGATGAAATTGTACGATACGCTTCCTGATGCTGGAGACGTCACAATAGACAGCGGTGACACCTTGCCGTTTTCATGCTGCGATGGGAAGACCGGATGCACGGTATCGAATTACAATTGCGGAATCTCAATTGAGTCAAACTGCCTGCCACCCTTGCAAGCGTGGCCTCAAGAGCCTGGAGGCTTAGGGTTCTTTCGCTTGATTCCATGCACGCTACAAACTACCGGAGGACTTCCGGTGGGCAATGCAACTCCAGAGCCTGTTTACCTTAACGAGGCGGGTGAATGGGTTTGCTACGAAGTGATACCGAACGGATACGAAGCACCGAGTCAATACCAAGTCGACGTCTACATCGAGGGAGTGCCTTGCTATGTTAAATCCGAGTTTGATTGCACATCGCAGGGTGTTGGGTTTGACAGAATCGGCAGGTATCGAGGACTCGACGAAAACGGACAGCCTTTGTATACGTGGTCGACCATGTGCGGAACTGCTTATGTAGACGCTTGCGACATACAGCCAGGCGTCAGCTGTAGAAAACTTTTCCCAGATTGCTTTGGCGGAGGCGATCCGCCTTTACCGGGTCTTTGTCAGTCTGACGACTGCTGCTCTGAACTGCTTCCGAATGGAGCGGTTTCGACGACTCAATGTCCACTCCTTGGGCCTTGGTGCGGATACAAGTTCGAGGACTTCACTTGCACCAACTCGACACGAAGCAACTACACGGTCGGCAATACTTGCGTATCGCTTCCCTCTGTTACGGTTGGACTTGCGTAATGTTTCCTAGAGACACTTGGGATGGATTTGAATTCACGGACACCGGCAAACAACCAAGGCCACAGAAGGTTACCAGGACGTTCCTTGGCACTGTCTACACGCCGAAAGTCAACCCTTGGAAAGTGTTGCATGAATACAGCGGGTGCGATGCTGATTGGCACATTAAATGGGAAGCAACAATTCCGCGATATGGATGCTCCTGTCGTGCGAACTACGATCATTACAAAGCCGCAAACCCTCCCGACTTCTCATCGCCAGACGCCTATTGGCTTTGGGGTGTACAATTGCACAACTGGGTTAATCGCAAACTCGGAAAGCCTGAGTTGACCGTTGAAGAGGCAAGATTGCAATGGAGTAAAGGCGATGGCAAAAAGAACGAAGGGTAGGGAGTGGGCCGAAGAGCTTTGCCGCAAGTTCGTCAGTACACCGAATTTGACATTGGCAAAGCGACTTGCGAAAGATCACCCCGAAGCGTTCACGATTGAATCCGCTCGCACCATGATTCGCGTTATTCGCGGTCAGCATGGAACTGAAAGCCGACGCTATGCAACGCAACAAAGGCCAGCGGGGAAAGCGGGTCAATTGCCACCGCTACCACCTTCGCTAGCTCAGCCTTGGAAGACATTTGAAGTAAAGGGCAAGACGCGATGCGGCGTCATCTCTGATGTTCACAGCCCGTACCATTCGGACATAGCTCTTGAGACTGCTTTAGATTGGCTTGCAAAGCATCGCATTGACACGCTGGTTATCAACGGGGACTTCGCCGACTTCTATGGGGTGAGTCGATGGGATCGAAATCCAGAGCGGGTTGGTATGAAACGAGAGTTAGAAATCGTCGATGCAATGCTATCGCATATTCGCAAGCGATTTGCGAAAGTTCGCATAATCTACAAAGCTGGAAATCACGAAGAGAGATGGAATAAGTTTGTATGGGCAAAGGCTCCTGAGATATGGGATCTCAATCCGCTTCAACTGCCCGAAATCCTGCAACTCAAAAAGCATAGCGTTGAGTGGGTTGAGGATCAGCGGCCAATCATGCTAGGCAAACTTCCAATACTTCACGGGCACGAGTTACCCAAGGGCATCTCAAGCCCTGTGAACGCAGCTAGGGGGGCTTGGATGCGTACGAAGCATACTGTATTGGTCGGGCACTCTCATCAGACTAGCGGCCACTGTGAGCCGAACATGTGGCATGATGAATGCTTTGTGTGGTCAACTGGCTGCTTGTGCGACCTCAACGCCGAATACGCTCGCATCAATCGGTGGAATCACGGGTTCGCGTACGTCGAAACCGCAGCTAGCGGTGACTTCGACGTCACCAATCTTCGCATAGCAGACGGCGGTATCGTGCGAGGTGGATAAATGCCAAAAGACGTGTTTAGCGAACTACGCGACGCTTTAAAAGCAAAGTACCCGTTGACACCCGTAAGCGTGCGACGGGTTAAGCGTGTGCCCGGTGGCTTATCGGCATTGTGCGAACGGAAGGACGATCACTTCCTGCTTCGCGTTGGCGTAGACGATCCTTTACAAGTGCAAGTCGACGCTCTTTGCCACGAATTCGCCCATGCGTTATCGTTTATCGAATGGGAAAACACCGGCCAACATGGCCCAATGTTCGGTTGCTACTACGCCGAATGCTACAACGTCTACGAAAAAATCGTATCGGCAGAATAATTTTTCCCAATGTTTTCATTGGTCAACCGCACTTTTTGACGGAAAACTACTAAGTTTATAAATTAGTAGTCTTGCAATGCCCGGCGGTTGCCGATAGTATTTAGACATCGCTAGCACGTCGCTAGCAAGTTTCTCAAGTAAAGGGTTAAGCAGATGGCAGTTGTAACAACCAAATGGGCTACAGTGGCAATCGTTGGTTATACCGGCAGCGTATCACGCAACGAAAACCGAGCGGCTCACGGCGGAGTTTGCTCGCTCCAAGTGCGAAAGGACCAGGACGGCTTGCGGCTTGGTCGCAAGGTCAATAGCAATGGAAGTCACAAGGAGATTGGCGAAGCGTTTTTACTCCACGAAGAGCGGTTAGCACAGTGGGAGCAAATTGCGAAGGCATCGCGTTAGCCCACTGATGATGACCGGAAGGTCGAAACGCCGCAAGGCGTCTGGGTTTTAGTCTTTAGTTTTCTTGGGAGGTAATGCGATGAGTAGTCAAGATAAATACAGAGTGGTTTTTCGCAACAATGAGAAAGTTGTCTCGATATACGTCAACGCTTCGTGCGTAGGCAATGCGAAGGCTATGGCGTGGATGAGGCTCGAAGACGATCACGGCACAAGGTCGGGTTGGTCGATGACGGCTTATTGGGTTGTTTAGTTTTTCTGGGAGTCAATGCGATGAAATTTGATAACGAGTGGGTTGTAATTTGTGGCAAAGAGTTCGCACGACACGGCAACAAGATCAGAGGGCCGTTTCGTGTGATTGCCAAGCTTGCTAAGAATGGCTGGTCAGATCGTTCAAAGATCGTCGCAAAGATCACCAGCGATGGCGACGTATGGCACGAGGTGGAGTTTCGCACGATTCGCGAAGCGAAGTCGGCGTTTGCGACATTGCGAGACAAACGAGGTGCGATGAGTGCCGCTGAGTATGTTCGACGTTGCCGAGGTGTTTACGGCGTCGAGGTGGCCTAATGACCATCCACGACCATTACAACGCACAAATCAACACGGCGTCGATGCTGCTTGACGCAATCGGGCAGCAACTAGACCTAATGCCGGATACGTCAAAGGGCGATCACGTCGGGCACGCTCACCTCGGCAAGATGCTTGAGTTGAGTCTGACGCTTAGTAGGGCGTCGCATGAGTTGCACAAGTTTCTGGATTTTATTCGGAGAGGCGAAAAGGATGAGCAGTAACGCACGACTAGACACAACGCAGCCCGCTACATGGGTCACTGCGATCCGCAAAGCGGCATCACTCGAGGGCGTAACGCTCAGCGAGTTTGTTGGCGAGGCTTGCCTAGATCGAGCGGCAAGGGTCTCAGGCGAGAAGCCTAAAGACTTTCGCAAGCAACTAGGCAAGCGAGTGCGGCGAGGCGAGCGATGATGCTGTACAAGCCGGTTGAGCTTTACTTCGTGCGATACCTACGCAATGGTGACGACATAATCACATCGACGCGAACGATTGCAACGGGAATCCCTGCGGGGA
>Ga0315899_10004956_pt1 | contig 14381 bp, 3 predicted proteins | sample LakEriMetagenome_2_FD_203518 | JGI IMG/M metagenome (GOLD analysis project Ga0315899, IMG submission 203518) | Freshwater fungal communities from buoy surface, Lake Erie, Ohio, United States - Buoy 4 MA112 | ecosystem: Environmental > Aquatic > Freshwater > Lake | place: USA: Lake Erie, Ohio... | reverse complement strand
ATTAGGCAGAAACAAGGTGGCAGTGTTTGGAGAGTACCTGTCATCGAGCGATGCCCAGAGAAGTCTGCGTCTCAAATTTGCAGCAGTCACGCAAGTGTGCCCCCCACTTTCAGGAGTGCAGAGCCATCGTCGGACAAAAACAGCGTACCCATGCACGGAACCCCTTTACGTTTCAAATCCAGGCCCGTGGGTGTCACGGGTGCCGACTGATGCAGGCCAGTACGCGCATATTCGCAAGGATTTTTTCATGTCCGCTGCCATTTCAGCTCCCAGCAAGCCAAACATCTTTCTGACACTGGTGCACGTCAGCCGTGTCGCCAAAGCCTCTCTCGAAAACCTAAACCAGGGTGGCGATACGCTCACACAGTCAGTGCGCATGCAAATAGCCTTGATGAATTGCGGTGGGATTCCGATCTTCACGGAGGCGTCGAATCCGCATCATTCCGTGACTGGAAAGGGAGTTCGGAGCCACCCTATGTCGCTGCATGCTGTCTTTCAGTGCAACGACACGTTGCCGACAAGCTCTCGAGCGCAAATCCTCCTGGACTTTGCCACGGGCCGTTCGGACCCAGTCCAACGGCTGGGGGCCTCCGACCTGTCCCAATTTGCAGCGGGAGGAACGCTTGCAGTTGTTTTGCCAGGTCACTGGGACAGTGTCGAACAAAATGGCATGGGGGCGGGAGAGACGTTGGTGACGGTACTCCGTGTGCAGGCGAATCGTGTTGTCTGGGCACATGGAGATCTCTGTGCCGGCAGCGTGAGCGGAAGTGGTGGCGGAAGCACGATTGGGGCCTGTTCACAGGCCTCTGGCTCGGCACGGCTTGAATTCAAGTCTTCATTCGACGATGCTCTCGCAATATTGCGAGGGAGCGACTTGACATTGACTACAACAAAAGGTGCGCCCAATTTGCTGCTTCTTTTCGACTCTCCCAATTTGTTTTCAGCGGACCGCATTCCCTGCGTCACTTTCGGTGCCACTGTCAACGGGGAAGTCAAGTCTCAAAAAACTGTTTGTATGACGTATGCAGCGCAACAATATGATCCAAAGTTCAAGTTCCACAACTTTCGAATGCTTGCGCTAGTCTCCGGACTGGCAGTGGGTGCAAACACTATTGGACTGAGATATAAGACCGAGTGCGCTTTTGTCCAAGATTGGCTCAGTTGCTCTGATTCGACACCAGCCATTCAAATGCATGGCTCTTGGCGATATTCAGCAATTGCTCTCTCGGACCAGGCCATAGTTAGTACTGTCACTGCAGCCGGTAATGCGACATGCGCATGTGAGCGCGCTTCAACATGGCGGAAGATTCCGGGTTTGGACATTTTGAATTTAACCGTGACCTCTCCGCAGGAACTAGTGCTGATGGCAGACGTTGGATGGGCGGAAACATGTGGGAGCGAGGGAAGTATCGGTCTGCGCATTGTTAGAATCGCACATAATCAGATGATTGAAGTGGTAGCGCAGACGTACTTTTGGGGATTTTTCGGAGCAAACCCACCTCTCTCGCGCACGCAGGTTTGGCAGGGCACGTCACGCGTGAGTGCAGGCCGTCATATATTTGCAATTGAGTTCTTGACCAACACGCATGACACGCAAGTGGGAGTATTGTTTTGCACTGCCGAATTCAAAGTGGAGCACAAGCTTGTTGCTCTTACAATGCCAGACTTTGCGGTGACGGCAATAGACCCGCAAACATTGCCTGAATTCCCCAAATCAGACGATACGAAAGCGGTATCAGTAGCAGGATTCAATTTTGGCACCGGAACAAACAATGTGACTTTGCGAATGGGGTTTACATCGTGCGCCAGCACCGTATGGACGTCGGAGACATCTTTGTTTTGTCAAGCTGCTGCTGGTATGGCAAGTAACGCAGCTCTCACACTTACCGTGGATGGTCTCGGCATCAGGACCAAGGTTGCTGCCTTTGATTATGCGCGTCCAAGCATTGCTAAGTCTCGAAACTCGCCGGCAATATCCGACAGACAGCTCTTACACTTGCAGGGCTCAAGCTTTGGACTTCACGACTATAGCCCCACTGTTTCTCTCAGATTCACGGTCTGCGAGCGCACGGTGTGGATCGCCGCCACATCTATCAACTATTTACCCTCGGGTGGCGTTGGTGCACCAGCCATTCTGGTCAACGTATCAAACCACGCCAGTACTCCGTCGGCTGCGCACAGCTTCGACCGACCCGTTGCAAGGTCTGTGCACCCACGGGGCGGTAGCATGGCTGGCTATTTCAGCTTAACCCTTACTGGCACCAACTTCGGGGCGGTCGACTACACTCTGTCTGCCCGTCTCGGGAACAGCAAGTGCCTGGTTGCCACGTGGACCTCAGATAGCTCCCTGACGTGTCTTGCTTTGCCTGGGGCAGGCACTGTAGGCGCCATGCTATTATCCTTTTCCGGGGAGAACACCAGCTCTTATGTACACGATGATTGCGGAGTGGGGTGTCTGAGCAAGGCTTTCACATACGATAGACCCGAGGTCGCGTCCTTGCTAATGCGGTATGCAATCACACCCGAATGGGTCACGATGATAGGAAGAACAAACGGTCCTGTCGCCCAAGAAACCACTATCAGCATCTTCGGGAACAACTTCGGACCGACGGCGCATACTAACTTGGGTGGACGCGTAGGAGACACAGCATGTCTGGAAACACAATGGGGCTCCAACACAAAGCTGACTTGCCGCGTCGCACCAGGCCTGTTGCCTGAACAGCCAGTGGTGGCAACAGTATTTGGTCAGAGTGGAACTCAGGAGAAAGCATTTTCCTATGACCCTGCCAGTATCAGAATTGTAGGTGGATTTGTGAATCCGGGCTTTAATGGTCCAGTTGTTCCCATGTCGTTTGTGTCGTTGCAAGGTGTAAATTTTGGGAGCAGCGACTTCAGCCCTTTTGTAAGGTTGCAGGAAACTGCGTGCGCTGTCACCCGGTGGATTTCAGACTCGAGCGTCAATATCAAAACACCCGGGGTCCTCTCGTATGGGCGTGACCTTTTTCTCAATTACAACTACTCAGCCAAATATTCAAATTACTCCCAGGCGCTGAATTTCGAGTTCTCGATGGACATTCCCGAAGTTGAGCGTTCTGCAACGTCCAACCTGTTTGTGGGTATGGGATTTCTGAATATCAGCGGTGCCAATTTCGGGACATTCGATGCAACAGTAAAAGTAAATATTGCTTCAAGTGACTGTGAGGCGACTAGGTGGAATGCAGACATAGCGGTCAACTGCAAGGTTCCAGCAGGAGTGGGCGAGCGCAAGCAAATTGCAAGCACTGTGGTCTTGCAGACGTCAAAGAACATGGCGCCCGTGAGCTTTGACAACCCTCAGATCAGCAGTATTTTCCCTGTCAATGGCATCCCAATTGGTCAGTCGGAGATCACCATCTGGGGGCGAAATTTCGGCACGGTCGACTACAGTCCCCAGGCCTTTGTGGGGTCCCGCAAATGTCGAAGAACTACCTGGGTCAATGCAACAATGGTCACATGCAAGACACCGGCCGGCCTTGCAGTGGAAGTAGATGTGACGCTCAAAGGTCATGAGGCGCCGCATCTAGCTTTGATCACTGCAGTGTTCACATATGATGGTCTCATTCCGCCGGGTGCTGGAGTCATCAATTTTTGGAGGAGCAATGGGCCTCCGAGGGGGCAAGGCCGCATGGTTATGACAGGGACGTTCACAGCGCCGGAGTCGCTCCTGTTGCCTGACGGCGAAACACCATGCGAAAAACGTTGGCCTCCGGAATTGCCAGGAAGCAGTAGGTGTCCGTACATGGAGCATAAAGATGGCATCTATGAGGTCTACGTAGGTCGTAGTCAGAGGGACAAAACGGCATGCCTTTCAACAACATGGATGGCCGAAAGCACAATTATATGCTTCACGCCGCCAGGCGTTGGGGATAATCGAACACTCTTTGTTCGCACCCGCGTTCCCGAACATGTTACAAACTACGAAATCATGGAATCATATGGCATATTTACAAATGTCTACTCATATGATGCACCGATCGTGAGTGCGTCAACACAGAACGTCGACAATCACTCGCCTCGCAGCATCGCTATTGCCGGAGCAAATTTTGGCACATTTGACACAAGTCCACGTATTCGCCTAGCGCTCTCAGCTGCTGAGAGCACGAGGTGGGTGAATGATGTGTCTCTCGCTGCCAATACGGCGTCAGGCGTGGGTAGCATGCCGTCCCTTGTCCTCACGATGTCGCAGGTTGATTACCTTCAAGTGTACACAGTTTCAAACTCGTTTCGGTATGATTTGGGAGCTTCTTCTGGTGTCGTCAATAGCAACTGGCCACCTTCAGCCACCAACATTGCACTGACATTAGCTGGTTGCAACTTCGGCCGTGCTGACTACTCGGCTAAATTGACGTTAGGCCACACCGTTTCGCCTAGCTCAAGGTGGTTAAACGACTCGTCTGTTGTTGCCCTCGTCCCGCAGGGCGTAGGTGGCAACATTGCTCTGACCCTTGCCTTTGATGAAGCCCCTGGCACTCCACGATCGGTGCTGAATCACAGCATTTCCTATGATGTGCCAATAGCGACAGACATCGTCAAAAACATGTCATATTCTCCCTTCGGAGGCACTCGCCTCAGCATTACAGGCTCGAATTTTGGTGCGAGTGATTACTCTGCGCGTGGATGGGTTGGAGATACAGAGTGTGTCAGCACAGTCTGGAAGGCCGATTCGTCGCTTCTTTGCACCACTCCTGCCGGCACACATCACGGGAAAGGCCCAAAACTTGCGCTTGCAGTCGAGGTTGCTAGCCAAGTGGTCTTCAATCAACCCCTGTCTACTTTATTTCAGTATGACCGATTTGGTGCTGTAGGGTTTTCATCATCTTGCCCTGAGTGTGTAGATATCGGGTCATCAACGAAAGTTGTTTACAACACTTTTGACTACCCTCTCTTGAAGCAGCCTGTGATCGAAGCCATAGATCCGTTTGGCACGCGTGTGCCCTACTACGCGGGAATGGTGACTGTGAATCTGGTGCGAGCTGACGGTCGTGACACGTTACTGCAGCTGTCAGGCAGTACTGTGAGACCAATTGAAGATGGACTCGTATATTTCACAGACTTGTATATCAATGGCACTTTCTCCCGAGGGTCATACCGATTGGAATTCCGTGCCTCCAACATGACCACGTTGTACGGCGGTTGTTTTGACATTCTTAAGGTCCAATGCTCCACTGCTATGGTTGGCTTTAGCCCGAAATCGCTGAGCATGCTCGGTGGCGAGAATCTGTTCGTGACACTTGCCAATTTTTTCCCAACCGATTTCAGCGGTGGTAGAATATCTTTTTTCTTTGAGGAAAATTTACCACCAAGCGAGTCTCGTGCGCCCGCGCGCATGAAGGGCGAATTAGTCCAGTCCCAAGTCATCGATTCACCCATTGAGCAACAGATCAACTTCGTCCTCAGAGGTCCAGTCTGGACTCACTACCCCGTTACAAATGTCTTCATGAACACAAGTTCTGTGCCATGTTTCCAGATCTTCTTGATCGATTATTCGCTGCCAAGAGTACAGTCTCTGACACCAGCTATTTTGACCACGGATGGAAACGCGCCGATTACACTGAGCTTCATTGACAGAAGTCTTAAATACACTGCTGAAGAAATTTCTAGGTTTGAAGTGCAAATTTTAGATGGCAGTGGCCAAGTGATCGATGGAGGAAGGAAGCCATTAAAGATTCAGAGTCAGCTGCCGAATGGTGATTACGGCCTTGTTTTCGAAACTCCTTCTGTCCCACAACCCGGCTACTACGATCTGAAGTTGTTTGCTGGAAGCCTGAATGCTCAATTGGTCTGCTGTGCGCTTCAATTTTATGGTCCCCAAAGCGGCATGCGTATTTTCTTTGAACCACCGCAGGCCCAGGTCACCCCATCAAATGTAATTCCTCATATCACCGCATCGAAAGTTGAGGTCCAGCTCTTCTTCTACAAGTTCAAATACGGGCTAAGCTCTTTATCTAACGTGTCGTTAATTACCTCTCAATGCAAGTTATTTGGTAATGGTGCACCCTGGGCGTGGGATGACACAACAGCTCCCACGGTGTCGATCCCCGCCAAAGGTGGTGCCAAAATCCATGCGCTCCTGCCACATTCAATCGAGTCAGCTGGCAATTTGGCCTACCCGCTTGTTGTATCCCTTGCAATAGACTGCAGTGGCACTGGATTTTTGAAGGCTGTTGACACTGGGGCTACACTATTTGTTTCTTACGTGCCTTCGGTTGACGTGAACAAGATTGCTCCTCAGCAGGTTGAAGTCTATGGGGGTGATGTCTTCGTGCACATTTCTTACTTTCCTTTCCCCCTCACAGTTGATTTGCTGAAAGTCGTATTGGAAATGCCGTCGGGGGAGAAGGTTCCTCCTGTAGGGATTTCGATTGTTTTCCAATCGGCATATTCTACGGCCCTGATCATCAAATTGCCTATGTCTGCGGTTCCAGGACAAGTGCTGATTCGTGCAGAGCCTCAACAGGGGCCCAAAGGCGTTCCTCTCAGTGTCCTGATAGCAAGCGCACAAGTTATGTACTTCCAGCCAGATCCCGAGATAAAGAAAATGTTGCCGGGCGCAGCACCTATGGACGGGCCATTAGATGTAGTTGTGGTTTTGAGCAAGATTTTATTCGTGGGTGGTGCATCAAGCATCAAGGTGTGGCTAAATGAGACGGAAGTCAAACCACTTGTCCTGCAGTCAGACCTTCTCAGCACAATCATCGTTTTCACATCTCCGATTGTGGACCAACCGGGTCTTGTTTCTTTTAAAGTCGCCCATGCAGATCTACCGGAGAAAATAGGAGCCTCGTCCTTCAGTTTCACAAAGAAGGGCATCAAGGCAGAGTGCAGATTCTCTAGTTCTGCCAGCATTTCAGCACAGAAATGCCCAGCGTCTACAGACGGTAGTACGATTTTCGAAATTCTGCTAGAAGGATTCGATGTAAATGATTTTGAAAGCAACGGCATTGTGGAAATGGGCACGCTACGTTTGGTGTTTACAAGGGTGAGCGCAAAACCCTTTGTGATTAAGGTGGCAATTCCGGCCATGGATGAAGGTGCAGTACTGAAAGATGCCAACGGATGCTCGAAACCTGAAGAAGAGTTCTTGTTGAAAATCTACTCTCAATCCAATACCGTGTCCTCGGCCACGATATCATTTAATTATCGCACGCCCCCTTGTCTCAGCCGTGTCGCCTTCAGTGAATCTGGATCCTACGTTTTTGCTGATTTTAACCAAATTACCAACCAAGGCGGAATTTCTGGTGAGTTTCCTTGTACCCAGCTGCTCACCGTAGATGGTTCAAACTCATTGCAGTACTGGGGAAAGGGAGGCACTTGCTTCTGGGTGAGCCCGGTGCGACTGAGGATGAACATTGGGCCAGGAAGGAAGTCCGATCTTATCCAACCCGGTCAGGTCGTGTCATTGGCTCCGTGGTCGACTATTTTGTCGGTACCTGCCTTCCCAACAAAGGCAATAGGAGCACGTTTTGTCGGTTTGCCCATTTCTCCCATGGCACCCACTGCACGTATTTCTGGTCCTACAAAGGTCGGCTCATGCCCATTGGATCAGATCTGGTTGAAGGGCCAGACAACTTCCCCTCGTGAGGTCACTTACTTTTGGACCTGCAGTAACAATCGTCAACTGCACACAAAACTAGCTGCAGAAAGTGGCGCTGATATTATGCTCGAGCCCAACCTCCTCACTCCCGGCATGGAATCCATCATTCAACTGCAGGTTGTGGACTTCCTAGGTACTATAAGTACTCTCGTTTCGCATCGCATCATGCAGACTGCTGCTGACATTCCGCAAATCAAGATTGAAGGTTCTCCTCCATTTTTGGCAAGTCGGTCAAGCTACTTCATTGCAAAGGTCCGGTTTTCGCCCTGTCAAACAGAGGAGATCGCGATCCAATTTGACTGGATCGTGTATGAAAAAGACAGCAAGATGGTAGTCTTCACTTCAAATGCTCCCTCACTTGAGATACTGAAAGGAAAGTTGTTGCCTTCGACATCCTACGTTGTTTCCTTGGAAGCTGGAGGTGTTGGCCAAGAGCCAGGGTCTGCATTCTTCGAATTCGAGACAGGAGTAAGCGAATTGGTCGCCAGCATCGCCTCGGGAGATCGTATGCATCCCAGGAGCAAGCCCCTAATCTTAGATGCCGGGTCTTCACACGATCTTGATTTTTGTCAGGTCAATCCTCGAACTGGTGAAATCTTTGCTGTAGGAGATCCTTGTTTGGTTGACATCACGGGTGAACAAGAATGCAGCATGGACTGCAAAGATAAATCCATGTCTTTCGAGTGGAAATGTACTTTTGACGGGCTCGATTGTCGCTTGCTAGACTGGTCCTTGCTTGAGATTGATAAAGCCGGGCGTGTTTCTCTGGATGTTTTTAAGGTGAATATGGACCCACCTAATTCACCGCTTACCTTCTCAGTTACAGTAGCAAAGGGTAACCGCAGAAAATCCGCATCAGTCGACATTACTGTTGTTGATTTGAAAGAATTGCCATCTATGAATGTTATTGTCAAACTTTCCCGAAAGAAGGATGGAGACGGAAGAACAGTGATCAATCCCACCGACAGATTGCTCGTGGCGGCTGAAACTAATGCCTGTGAACTTGTGGACTGCAAGCTGTATGCCGATGCTGTGCAGTTCCAGTATGCAATGTATGAGATAGTGCGAGGACAAGAACAGCCAGAGCAGGTCTTAAGCGGCGGCAATCTTGCCCGTATCCCCACTGGCCTCTTCACACAGCAGCTGATCGTGAATCCTGGAGTTCTGCTTCCAGGAAAGCAATACTCTGTGAAACTTCAGCTTTCTGACAGGTCTGGCACTGTTCTGGGATTATCGGGGTTGGTCGTCTTTTTGAACGACCCGCCGAGCGGAGGTGGTTGCTTGGTGTCTCCCAGCACTGGTGTAGAACTTCAGGACATTTTCACAGTCCAATGCTTTCAATGGATGGACGAAGATTTGCCCTTGTCCTACATGTTTGGATTTGACGCTCCAGACGTTCCGCATTCTATTTTTCCACCCGTTCAGACACCCGCGCAGCTCAGTGATTCATACTCAATGAAGCTTCCCGGCGGCAGGATACAGATACGATGTACCATTTTGGATGCATTCGAGTGCAGTGGTGCACCATTTACAATTGCTCTGGACGTTTCTCCTGCCTCACCCGGCGAAAATGTTTTAAACTATCTGGATAAGATGACTGAATCGGACTCAAAGCTTGGTGATGTTTCGAATCTTGTGCAATCTACCGATGCGTCTGCCAGTCAATGCGGAGACTTAGGGAGCGGTGGTGAGCGAAGATGGGGGGCTCACCGTCATCTGTTGGCATCTTCAGCGGCGTATCGTATGCGCATGCGGCGCATGCTTTTGAAAAAAATGTCGGTGAGGTCTATAAGTGCGTGCGTGCGTGCGTGCGTGCGTGTTCGTGTGCGTTTGGGGTTTTCATTCCAAATGCTGAATGAAGACACACCTCAAGATTCTACGACATATGCACATGTCTTGTCTGTGCGTCTGCGAGTGAGTGTGTGAGAGAGTCTGTGTGTCTGTGCGTGAGTGTGCGCATGTGTGACAGTACACACACATACATTCAGGGTGCTTCAAAAGCTCTTGACTTTAATTCAGGTGTATCGGTGTTAACAACCTCAGCACGCCTTTCAGCAAAACCAGAGCAAGTCGTACCGTCGGTGGGAGACGCAGATTCATCTGTCGTGGAAGGTACGGCCAGTTTAATGTCAGCGGCCTCGAGCCTTTTGACAATCGAACAGTTGCTTGGATCAGACAATGCTGCACAATTTGCCATGTCGACATCTGCTTCTGTTGTTGATGCGGTGATGAGACTTCCGAGAAGCATGCGCACGTCTACGCTTAAAATCGTGGTGGACAGCGCTTCGCGCCTTCAGCGCATTATCGGAAGATCTATGTCTGTTTACGAGCAGAGAAAAACGTGGGTATTCAACAACCTGTGCACAACAGTGGAGAAACTACGGTATAGTAGCCCGACCTTTACTGTGGAGGGAGCAAAAGCAGGCGCAAACGTGACAGTAACACTTGCCGAGAGTACCCTGGAAAAAGTCAGATCTCAACCGATGATTGTTCAAACTATATACGTTGCTGTGCCCTGGTATGACCCTTTCCGACAGAAGCAGTCGAGTACTCGTTCAGCTCGTCCTATATCAAGCCTTTTTGGGGCTGAAATCATTGTACCTGAAACGCCTCCTCGCAAGAGAGCATATTTTAATCGACAATCTCAAGACTGGACTCAGTCCAACTATTCTCACCACGCGTCAGAAGTTGGCCCTGAGATCCGCAAGGCCCAACCGCTTCTAGTCGGTACGTCGATCACACATTCCACGTCCGTCACACCTTCCACCACATGGAGTCATTACTTGCGCAAGAGCTTGCATGACGGACGAACCTCGAGGTATGGTAGGACACTCTCGAAGGATCAGAGGAGGGCCCGCTCTTCGCTGTCTGAATATGGAGGCAACGCAAAGGTGCAAGGGATGGCGTATACTGTCAATATTCCGCTCAACCTGCAAGAAGTCAGTACTGACAATCAGGCAAATCTTGAAATTTTCACCAAGCCATTCGAATGTGTTGAGTGCTTGCGCTGGACGAGCAAACTTGATGGTGATTTTACGCGAAATGGCTGTAAACTGAACAGTGTAGACAGAGCAGGATCGTCAGTACAATGTACATGTGACAACCTGGGTTGGGTGATCGCTGTCTACACTCCACTGGAAACGCCGTTGGTAGCCGGTACATCGGCGTGGAGCGAAATGTATCATTTCATTCATCTGCGTGTGGTGCTTATGGTAATCTTTACAGGACTGGCCATTGTCGTTGCGCAACTCTCTCTACATCGAAAGTGGCATAAACGGATACATGAAGACAACACTTGGCTTCACAAAAATTTTCGTGATTGGCAGGCCTTTCAGGAGAAGACTCCGTTAAATGGAAACATCACGGGTTGGTTTGGAGGAAACATGCCTCCGCCTGCACTAGTGTTTCGTTTCTTTGAAGAAGGCAGTGTGGTCTCCGAAGATCGTAGAGACCAAAGTAGTGTGGAACTTTTTGTCCCCAGTATTCTTGTGCGAGCAGTTACATTCGCCAGGTCCGGCGCCAGCATGACGGATTATCTGCGCGAAAGCTCACTTCAGGTTTCACACTCCGTCCGGAAGCTGAGTCTTGGTCGAAGAACGCAGAATTTGCAGGAGGACACGGAGGAGATTCAGGACGGAGATATGGTCCTTAGCTTTGGTCCTGAACTTTTTGATGAAATGTCCGGACCATACACTGCCAAGATGCACACATTCATACAACATCTCCACCAGGACATTTGTTTTGACTTGAAATTGTTTGAGGGCAAGTCAATGCTGAAAATTCTGCCACCTGCAAGAGACGAGAACAACTGTGCGCTCTTTATGATCAGGTTTGCCGGAATGCCAGACGACCCGCATAGGCCAGAACATTTGGCCATGACTTTTTTCCGGAAGTGGACAAAGATGGTCAATGACTTCCGCAACGAGAATAGAATGGATGCCTTCCGCAACGTCCACAAAACTCTTATGCCCTACTTGTGTCGTGTCCAACATGTGTCTTTACGAGCACGTCTAAACACGACTGACTCCCAAGAGCGCCTTCTCGCACATAGATTCAAATCTGTGTCAAATACGACAGGAGCTCGCAAAGATAAGATTGAAGTGGACCCTCACAGCGCTCCAATGCCTCCTTTCATTGGGCTCACCCAGTCTCATCCCGAAACTCCACATAATATGTGGCAATCCGCGCAAGTACCTCCTCCCCACCCTTTGTTGAAGAATGACAATGGACAAGCTGCTTCCTCTAACCAGAAAGTGGGGGCCGACTTCACCGGTGCCGTTCCTGTATCGATGAGAGTTGCGCCCTCCGACCCTTCAAGCACACGCGATATGCTCTACATCAGCAGCCCAGCTCATGCTGTCCTGGTGGATCAAAATACATACATGGCGGCAATGCAAGAGTATTTGGGAGACCTCGACATCGGCATGAGCTAAACGTGCAAGCCACTGCACAGACTCGGAAATTGGACTTTTTCTTTCGGAGATTATTAGATTAGATATTATGAGCTAAACGTGCAAAGCTACTGACACATTCTGATGGGACTATTTTTCTTTCGGGGATTATATTGTCTCCGTTGGGTCTTCACTAATTCAAAACTAGCTTCTCCCCCTCACGTCTATATTGGCATGTCAAAATGAATTGAATTGTCTGGGATTGCGTGCGGACTATGTAATTAATCGTTCGCGTCGTTGGCCAGGCGGGGGTCGCGTAGAGGAGAGGCGCGCGGCGGTATTGTTGGAGAGTCTCCTGCCAAGAGTGCAGTGATAGCGCCTTTCAGTCCGCTCGTGATCTCTCCTAGCCTCCTATCGGAGAGTCTAGCTTCTACTTGAGACGACATGAGGTCCACGCCCCTCGTCCATGCGGCGGCTGCATGGCCCAAGACCAGTGCGCTGCGTGGTGTAGAGTGTAGCAGCAAGTTTACTGCTTGCTTGCGCGTGCAGCACCGCGTCATACACACTGTGCGCCCACACGATCCCGCGCAGCGGCGGATCGGCTGCGCTGCTGCGCTCGCCGGATCGGCCGGCGCATTTCCGCGCTGCGGCTGCGTGGAGGCGACGACGGCGCAGAAGAATACTCGACGATCTGCGACCGGATGGACGGGGTGATGCAAGCGACGATTGGGCGCGCGGTGCCGACTCCGGCGGAGCCGGCACCAGACATCCCTCCTTGGATCAGCCACTCCCTCCTTGGACGTCTTGAAAGGTGGGCCCCCTCCCTCCTTACCGGGACGCGGGGCACTCGGGCGGTGGAGCCGCCTGTTTGCTCCGCGTTCCGCGCTCGTCAAACGAGCCTGGGACGAGGTCGACCGGGCGCCCTCATCGTCGGATTCCACCGCAAACGCCGCCTGCGAGGAGTCGTCGTCCTCCTCGTCTTCCTCGATCTGGACAACAGCCTGCCCAGTGGTGATGCGGAAGTAGTAATTAGCAGAGCACTTTTTCTTTTTTTGCTTCGCAAACACTTCATAACAGAAATTTTTTTTAAAAAAAAATCCGGCGATGTAAATGACGAAGCAAATTTTAGCCTTTTTATTTTGCTTCATAAGAGAGCTAAACCCTATACTCCCCCCTTACCTACTCCCTCACCTCCGCCCATACCTTAAACCCCCTTTACTCCCCCTTACATCCATCCCTAAACCCTAACCCTCCGCCCACCCATCCGCCCACTTAGCCTTAGCGCCACCATCGTCCTCCTTCTCCCCACACTCTTCCTTGTAACGCCGGATCCACGCACGATGTAAAGTGTTCATACACGATATAAGAGACTGGCGCGCCGCCTAAAAAAAATTATGGTCAAACCATAACGCTAAATCGCTCTCTACTTCTTCTTCCTACCCTTGGCCCCACCCTTGACATCATCATTAACCTCTGTCTTGACCTGCTTATTAACTTTTTTGAAGAACTTGACGTACTGATTGTTACGGTCATAATCTTTTTTGAAAGCGCTCTTGATTTCTTCAAGTTTGTGTTCAACGTAAGAGACCTCATAAATATTAAGCGCGCTAAACCCATCGGTCAACGGCGCGCATTTCTGCACAATTTTGTTATACATATCCTCGAGTTCTGTAAGAGTAAATGGTTCGGTCGGCGAGCGCAAACCTTCGAGCGGCGCCGGCGGCGGAGGTGGCGGCGGGACCACATTGCCCATGTCATCGTCCGTCTCTTCTTGTGACGAAGTAGGGTCCTCATGAGGGTTAGGGGAAAATTGTGGCTTCCTCTTCTTCTGCTTCTTGACATCAGCAGCGCCAGCAGCAGCATCACCGCCAGCAGCAGCACCAGCAGCGCCAGCAGCAGTAGCATCACCGGCAGCAGCAGCAGCCAGAACGATAAGAGTAGCAAGCCCGGGAGCTTCATCCTTGGTATCAGCGACAGGAGCCACCACCTTATCAGCGCGGCCCTTTTGATACACGGATCGCAATTTATCAATAACGTCAGCTGCATCTTCACCAGTTACGGCAGCGGTATATGATCAGTTATATCTGTTTCAATTGCTACAATACGATTATTACTTATATCAGTTATACCTGTTTCAATCGCTACAATACGATTATTACTTATATCAGTTATATCTGTTTCAATTGCTACAATACGATTATTACTTATATCAGTTATATCTGTTTCAATTGCTACAATACGATTATTACTTATATCAGTTATATCTGTTTCAATTGCTACAATACGATTATTACTTATATCAGTTATATCTGTTTCAATTGCTACAATACGATTATTACTTATATCAGTTATATCTG
>Ga0315899_10004955_pt1 | contig 14384 bp, 3 predicted proteins | sample LakEriMetagenome_2_FD_203518 | JGI IMG/M metagenome (GOLD analysis project Ga0315899, IMG submission 203518) | Freshwater fungal communities from buoy surface, Lake Erie, Ohio, United States - Buoy 4 MA112 | ecosystem: Environmental > Aquatic > Freshwater > Lake | place: USA: Lake Erie, Ohio... | reverse complement strand
AGTGATGGTTAGTTGTGCATCAAATCCGTTGCGAAGGTGTGCGCCTCAAGCACACCTTATGCATACAACTTAGTGGACGGGGTGAAGGAGTGAGAATTTGGAACTCTTCGGTTCCGAGGGATACGAATTCTCACGAAAAACGCCCGATTTCTCGGGCGCAAAGGGTTGTATTGTTCAATGAAAGGAAAAGCTTACTCCAAAACGATGCGGTTGATGGTGATCTGCTCGCCTGTCTTCACCACAAGGCTGTAGCAGCCGCGCGCCAAGCCGGAGACATCAATCGCCTGCTGGCGTTGCGCTATCACGCCTTCCCAGGCCACGCGGCCGATCATGTCCATAAGTAGTACCGAACCACCGGCTGTATTCGTCATAAGGTGAAGCGTATGCGTTGCGGGATTCGGATAACATACCTGTTCACTGGAATGCACATTCAGATTATTCACCACAAACTCGTTCGACCAACTTTCGCAATCGCCCTCACCGAAGATTTGCGCGCGATAGACACCATCTCCCAACAATGGTAGTTCATTTCCTAAAGGTGAATTCACCGCGATGTTGTTGTAGTACCAAGCGCATGAATCAGCGCCTGACAGGAATAGGAAGGTACCCGCTAACACAATTTCACCTGTGGGAATTGCGTGTATAACAACGGGTTTGCTGTCAATCACTTCGCACACGGGATTCGAAACAGAGAGCCCAACGGTGTACTCACCTTGTCCAAAGAGGTCAGAGAATGTGCTCACGGTGGACATCAAACTGTCTTCAATATACCAGCGGTAAGTAAGGGCCGAATCGGCCATGGCCTGCAAATGCAAACTGTCGCCTTCGCATAGCACAAGGTCACCCGTAATTCCCGGAAGCTGCGCGCAATTATAGATCGTATGGAATGTTGAGTCGATGAGCTGTGTTTCCGATAAATCAAACACCGCATAGGCCTCATGATAGAAGGTGCTATCGACCGGAAGATCAGCGCGCAATTGAGCCGAATACACAGCATAGGCCATGGCGTTCACCGGGTCGTTAGTCACCGATGGCAGCTGAATGCTGTTGAATGAAAGGTCGATTGTGCCGTCATCATGTAAGCAACCCACTACGGCTGCTGATGTGTAAAGCAATTCAAAGCTGTCGGTTACGAATTGCTGACTGTTGAGGTTATGGATCACCAGCACATCCTGCGCTGTTGCTTCGGTCGAATTCAGAAAGTGCGTGCGGAAGGTGATGCGCTCACCTTGATTGACGTAGTGAAAAGCATCCGTGTAGCCGAGTGGTGTCGGGTTAATGTGTGAATCTTCGGTTTCACAACTTACCTCAGGAGTGAGTTCGAAGTACTCATCATTGACGACAGTTCCGGCTTCATCATAGAGCGTGAGGTGAAGCGAAAACGCAAAAGACTGTCCTGCATATTCCGAACCCGGTCCGGCAATGAAAAACGCGAGCAATTGCGGTTGCCAGGCTGCGAGGTTGTCGATTTCCCATGTTGCGAAGCCTGCACCCGCAGTGGTTGGCGCAACGCTCAGCGACGCTGAGGCTTGCGGAGTTAGAAGCGGATCACACGTCAGCGTCAGCGTTCCATGAGCTGCGATGCTGCCCTTATTGCGCACGAAGAGTCCCGACTCGAAACCGTTGTCGCACTGGATGTCGTGATAAAACCCTTCAATCACCGAAGCATCTACCTCCGTTGAAGGCGCTGTTTCCATCAGTCCGAAGAAGGCTACAGTGGAACCGGGGATGTCAATCGTATAGGTGTCGGGTGTCGTGCTGATCCAGTTGTCGGTTGGGTTGAGGAGTGTGTAGTGAATAGTGCCGGCAGGTAGCGGCACGATGATCATGCCTGCTACGTTGGTGTAAACGGTTTTATCTAATTCATCGAAATGCACGGGCCAATGTTGCAGCGGTGTTTCGTCGTTTTCATAAACACCGTTGCCGTTGGCATCGTTAAAGACGGTAATGAAACTCATCGCTTGGTTGCAGGTGTAGTCACACGTGCCATCGTTGACCACGGCGTTTTGATCATAGTTGCACGCGCAGGGATCCACGCAACCGGCGCAGTTGAAGTCGCACGAGCCGTCATCAACACTTGCTTCGGGCGCATAGTTGCACGCATTCGAGTTCATACAGCCGGCGACGGGAGGCATACCGAGATAGAGGGTTTCTATTTCGAGGTTTGTCAACGCACGGTTCCAGAGGCCCACTTCATCGATGCTGCCATGGAACATGAAGTTGGAGCCCAGGTCGGTGCCGCCAATGTGTAGGTCGTCGGTGCTGGTGGGTGCGCCAGGGTTACCTGTCCACGCTTGTGTCGTTTGCAGTGCGCCATCGAAGTAGAATCGTCCGCTATCAGCATCGACAGAGAACGTCAGCATGTGCCAGTGATTGTCGTAGACATCACCGGTATAATTGATGCCCGTTGCGCAGGCTGCGGTCGACACCACGCCGTTACAGTTGGGTGGCGCATTGAGCATATAGCCCGGCGCAAGGGTTTGTGTTGCTTCCCCACTCACACTCATTACCCAGCCATTCCAGGAAGCGTTGGCATAGTGCTGAATGATCATCCCGCCGTTATCGTCGTCTTCTGTGCGCACCCAAACGGAGACGGTGAGCGGAAAGGCGTTGAAAGCAGCTGAATAGGGCACCAGGATGTCAGAGGAGGCGCCATCAAAGTGAAACGCCTGATCGGGTTGTCCTTGACGGTCGGTTGTCGCAGCTGTGTTGACCGTCGAGCCGTTGTGACCGTTGCCTGACGCATCGAGTACATCACCGTTGAAGTTGTACCACGCGATGAGGTTGTCGAGCGGGGCATAGGTTGGAACCTGTGCTGACAGCAGCGACACCATCAGGGTGGAAACAAACGATAGGATGTAGTGCAGTTTGCGCATGATATAAGAAGTCCGGTCATGCGAAAATTAGGCGGTCAATACGGCCGCTTTCAAGGGTTTGTTGAGAAGCAATCAAGAGTCGGGTGTGAATAGCGATGAAGTTATGTGGGGCCATAACAAAGGGTCATGAAAAAAGCCGCCCCATTTCGGAAGCGGCTTTTCATGTTCAGTTTTCGAGAAAGATTATTTGACTACAAGGCGTATGTTCGAGCTTTTCGTTCCTTGCGTAGCACGCACTTGATACACCCCGCTCGCCAACGACTCGCGCTCGATCACGACCGTGCCTTGTTGCTGTGTCAGGGTGCGTATGCATGCTCCCGTGATGTCGTACAACGCAACATCGAATGTTCCTTGCGGTAGTTCGAGACGCGCGCCGGTGGTCATCGGGTTCGGGTAGAGGTGGAGGGTTGACCACGAATGCACGAATACTGAAGATGGTAATTCTACTTCAATCACGTCACTTATCGCGACACATCCAAACTCATTGGTGATTGCCACTTGGTAGTTACCATTTTCCGTTGCGGTAATGCTTTGAGTTGTCGCATCGACTGCGCCGTTAACCGACCATTGCCACGCCACACCATCAATAGCGGTGAGCACAAAGTTTGCGCTGTCCACTGCGGCACTTGGCAACGGGTTTACCGTTACCATCCAGTCTTCGCTGGTGCTGCAGTTACCTTCGCCTATGGCCGTTGCTGTAACGGTGAAGCTTTGATCTGCAGTGAACGTATCGCCGGTGTTTGCACCGTTCGACCATGTTACACTGCCGTTGCTTTCAGCTTCGTAGTTCCGCACTTGACCCTCGCACAACGTGGCGTCGAGCGGTAAATTCAGTTCCGGGATTTCATGCACGATAACCGTCACATCATGATTCTCCCCTTGCGGACACAACACGTTTTTCGTGTTGAGCTCAAGGGTGTAGGTTCCAACCTCCGCGGGATACTGCAGCGTATTTGCACTGCCTATCACCACGTTGTTGAGCTGCCATTCATAGGCGTCCACATAAGGCTGTGTGGCATCGAAAATCAAACTTTCTCCATCGCAGATTTCTGTATCACCCACCATTGGTGTAAACGATTCACAATCGAAGATGACGTGATATGTTTCGTTGGTGGTGATGGGAGGATTCTGTTCGAAGTAGATGAACGCTTGTGCGTTGAGTTCGGTGTTGACATCCAAGCCGTGTTTTGCCTGCATCTGGAAGAACACATACCCTTGTGAACCGTCGGGATCGCTGGCGCTGTCGGGCAGGAAGATGTCTTCGAAACTGAAGATGAGCAAGTCGGTTGCTGAGACGCCTTCCGGTAATTCATGTTCCAGCGAATCATACAGATTGAAAAAATTATCACCACTGTCGTGCAAGCAAATCACTTGCATATCCGCAGCGCGCGCCAATGGTTCGATGGTGCTCAAATCCCATACGGAAGCATCGATCGGAATGTAGATATCGATGTCTTCGGCGGGCAATGTTCCTGTGTTTTGGAAGCGCACGCGGAATTCAACCATGTTGTCGGGACGCATGAAGTGTTCGATGGTATAGCCTTCGTCATGCGGGCTGTCAAGTCCTTCAGGGTAACCCGTGAGGTCGTTCGGATCATAGGCACACGCCACGATAGGTGAAGCATCCCAGGTTTCATCATAGATGATGTTTCCTTGTGGATCGAGCAAGGTGAGTTCAAGCGAGAAGTTGAATACTGCGTTGAGGTATTCGACACCGGGACCGGGTACGAAGTAAGAAAGCAGTTCATACTCACCCGGCAGGAAGTCATCAATATTCCACACCGCATAACCGGGGCCTGTTTCAGCAGGCGGTGTGGTGAAGTAGCTGCTGGCGTTGGGTGTGAAGAGCGGGTCGCACGTAAGGGTCATGAAACCACTCACGGTTTGCGAACCGATGTTCTCCAGGTACACGCCTGATTCGTAGCCGTCGGTGCAATGCAAGATATCCCAGAAGCCCGTGAACGGACCGGCGGCCACGATGGCTTCACCGGGGATGACTTGCAAGCCGAAGGATGCGGTCGCAGGACCAGTTGGAAGATCAAGCGTAGCACTTGTCGGAGTTGTGCTCACCCAGTTATCCGTCGTGTTCAACACGGTGAACTGATAAGCACCCTGAGGCACGGCCACAAACGCGTTGCCATTGCCATTGGTCCAAAGCAACCCATTGATGTCGTTGCCGACCACCGGCCAGTTCGATAACCCGGGCTCGTTGCTTTCATGATCACCGTTGCCGTTGAGGTCGTTGTAGACAAATACACTCGCGGTGTAAAGACACCCTTCGTTCTGGTTCGCTTGCGGGTTGTAGTTGAAGGCAAGAGGATCGGTGCAACCGGGGATTGGTGTATAAATACAGGAGCCGTCATTACAGCCAGCCAATGGATTATAATTGAGCGCTAATGGATCAATACATCCAGGATAGTAACAACTACCATCCTCTTCTGTAGCATCTGGGTTGTAGTTGCACGCAAGTAAGTCTAAGCACCCGGGGATGAGTCCGGTATCTGAATCTCGGAGACAACGCACGGAAAAACCATCTTTTTTGTTACCCCCGTTATCATTTCCGGAGTTAACCATATTGATGTTTAAGAATCGCACCCACGCATTGTCTGGGCCGCTTTCACTGGAGCTCCACCAGTAACCTGTTTGTCCATACCAATTGTAAATACCACTATAACTTCTAACACCACCGGGTATTGCGGAAAAACCGCTTGAATTCGTTGCTTCTTCATTCCAAGAAGACCATAATCCGGTTCCATTAAATGAAGAGCCGGTCGACTTCATTGACCAGCCGGCCTCCCATTCACCACCTAAATATTCAATCATAATTGCCCAATCCCCGTCTGACGGAACATGCCAACCCGTTGGACATAAGTTTCTACTATCAACACAAGCAAACCAGTTATAAAGTTTGCCATATGGGCATGATATTGCAGAGTTGTCAAATTGATACGCCCAAGCACCAACGTCTGTTGTTGACCACTCTTCGTTAGTCATTCCTGTCACAATCGCATCGCCATTTCGATAAATACTCGTGTTCAAATTCTCCGCCATCCACTCTTGATCACCAATCACAATTGTCTTGTACACGTTACCTTCTTGGTCAGTCATGCTGCCATACGTAAGGCTTGGGTTGTGCACGAAGTCAGCTCCGCAGGTGTGTTCAACACCGAGTTCAATTGGTGTACCTACACAGCCGCATGATGCATCGATGATGTCGTTGATGGTGCTGGCGTTGGCGTCGTCGCAGGGACTTCCGGAGAATTGGCAGCTGCCATCATCTTCTGTTGCGCTGCTGTTGTAGTTGCACGCGAACATGTCGGTGCAGCCGGGTATGAGTCCGGTGTTGTTGTCTCTCAGGCATCGCACTGAAAAACCGAATCGCTTGGAAAATTCAGGACCCCATCGATGACAACTCCCACTATTTGAGTCGAGTACTCTGGCCCAAGCGTAGTTGGAATTGCCCTCAGTTGAACTCCACCAATAGCCAATATAATTAAGGGAACTTGAAGGCCCTAATGGGTATCGCGCCCCTCCTGGAAGCCCTGAAAACCCACTTCCATTTGCTGCGCTCAAATTAGGGTAAGTCCAATATTGAAGGCCAAAGCTCTTCATTTTTCCTCCGGAAGCGTTGGTGTTGTTTCCACCATCAGCATCGGGGTCTAAGTAGTTTACAAGTAGACTCAATTCATCATCAGTTGGAACGTGCCAACCGACAGGACACACGTTTCGAGAGTCTACGACCGTGTACCAATTATATAATTTTCCGAATGGGCAATTGAACGTTTCGTCATTATTATAAAAACAATATGCTCCGGTGTTTAGAGTAGACCATTCAGAATCATCCGTTACCAAGGGTATGGTATCACCGTTACGATAAGTAGATGTTTTAAGGTTTTCCGCCATCCACTCTTGCTCACCGATAATGATTGTCCTGTATACGTTGCCTTCCTGATCGGTCATAATGCTGTAGGGCAAGTTCGGGTTGTGCACGGAATTGGCACCGCAGATGTGAGGTGCAGCGATGTCAACAGGTATTTCACCGCAGAAGCAATTCATGATGATGTCATCCATCGTCATGAAATCACCGTCATCACAGGGCTCCCCATTGAATGCGCACGAGCCGTCATCAATGGTGGCAAGCCAGTCGAAGTTACAGGCGTCGAAGCTGGTGCAGCCAAGAACACACTCCTCATCTATTTCTATATTGCAATTGTTGTCGATTTGATCCAGGCACACCTCAGAGGCAGCGGGGTTGGATTGATTATTTGTGTCATCACAATCTCCCAAAATATCGGAGTACCCAGCCGGACAATCACACGTTTGGATGAATGTCTCTTCAATACCCCATCCGTCGTTATCCTCATCGAGATAGCAAGTGATTACAGTTTGTGCAATACTAATTGTGCGTGTGATACTTGAAGCGCATTGCCCTGCGTTTGGTGTAAAGGTGTAGGTAGTGGTCTCTTGGTTGTTGATTGCGGGTGACCAGTTGCCAGTTATACCGTTGGTCGATGTGGTCGGGAGGCCGGGTATACTGCTGCCTGCGCAATAAGGGCCGAATGTGCCGAATGAAGGCGTTAGTGTTGGGGTTATAGTAATTGTGCGCGTGACACTTGAAGCGCATTGCCCTGCGTTTGGTGTAAAGGTGTAGGTGGTGGTCTCTTGGTTGTTGATTGCGGGTGACCAGTTGCCGGTTATACCGTTGGTTGATGTGGTCGGGAGGCCGGGTATACTGCTGCCTGCGCAATAAGGGCCGAATATGCCGAATGAAGGCGTTAGTGTTGGGGTTATAGTAATTGTGCGCGTGACACTTGAGGCGCATTGCCCTGCATCCGGCGTGAAGGTGTAGGAGGTGGTCTCTTGGCTGTTGATGGTGGGAGACCAAGAGCCACTTATACCATTTTGGGAAGTTGTCGGTAGGGTAGGAATGGAACTTCCGCTACAATATGGACCGAAGAAACCAAATGTTGGCGTGTTGGATGTCTGAATACTCACCTCAGTTGTGGCTTCGGTGCTGGGACAGTAGAAGGATGCGATTCCTGAGCATTCTCCAAACGAATAGTGGGTAATGCCCTGGGTGTATGCATAACATGCGTTTGCATAGGTTTCTCCATCGCATCCGCATACTGGAAAGTATGACCCGTCGCATCCGATAATTGTATCACCGTTTTGAGTGTTTATTTGTGAACTGTCAAAACAAGCTGAACTGACCACAACGCTATATAAACCGTCAATACTTGTAGAAAAAGACGCCACATTGCCTGGGTTTGGTACTTCCGCAGGAACTAACCAATTGTACTCGTAGTTGCCTAAAGGCTCAACTATTGCTGTTATCGTCGCGACTTGTTCGACACACGACACTGAGTTGATTATGCTAACTTGAGGAATAGGAAGGATTTCTACGGTGTAATTTCCAGGATATGCGCATTGATTGATATTGGGCGTGAATGTGTAAGTTGTGGTTTCTAAATTATTGATTTCAGGTGACCAATTCCCCTCAAGCCCATTTGCCGATATTGTTGGAAGAGAAGGTATATCACTGCCTGCGCAGAACGGCCCGAAAGAGTTAAAGATGGGATGTTCAGGTATATTGATCAATGCATTAGTATCGTCGCAATCGACGTTATTTGACGAGTAGCCAACAGGCATTCCTGTGTTGGTCTCTACGCTAGAGTTTGGATCCCCAAAAGTGTCTCCGTCGTTATCCAGGTAATATGTTACGAGGGGGGAGTAATCACTGAATAATTCTGTAATCTCCTCCGCAGTAAGCGCTCGGTTCCAGATAGCGATATCGTCGAGGGAGCCCGCATAATGCGCTGTCAATGGGCTTGGGTTATTGCCGTCTTTACCAAAGGCTACAATTCCATCAGGAACATAATAAAGATTTCCGCTGATGTCGTATGAATCTACAAGCGCTCCATCCAAATAGAGATTAGAAACATCCCCGTTGAACGTGCTTGTGAGCAAGTGCCAGTTGTTATCATTAACACCCGCCGGAGTCCTAGTATCTGAACCAATTATCTCACCGTTATTGTCATGATGTGTAATTACTTGAATCGATGTCGATAGACTGTCATACCATACAACATATCCGTAAAAGCGAGAGCGCATAATAGGCCCCAATAGATTATTTCCACTGTACGCGCCATCAGCATCGATTTTAAACCATACCGATAGTGTAATTTGTTCAGAGGGTAATAGCGCAATAGAATCAGAGCTCACAGAAATGTATTCATCAGAGCCATTTAGCTCATAAGCGCTTCCCGCATTCCCAAACCGATCCTCCGTCAACGTCGCGCCATTCACCACCCCATCATTTCCATTCCCACTCTCATCATTCGCGTTGCCGCAGAAAGGCCAGTAGCCGACGAGGCCTTGTTGGAGGTTCGCCGGGAGAGGAATGCACGTCATCATTGGCGCATCGGGTGCAACTTCCAACTTCCACAAATCATTCATCACTCCACCAACAGATCCCGTTCCGCCGAATAACCAGAACTTGCCGTTGTCGGATACACATCCTTGTGCGCCTTCCTTATTGCTCGGATAATTCGGAAGCGATGAAGGGCCTTGTTCCAGATATGCTCCAAGATCACCCCCGTTTACCTCACCACCCATCCATGTCCATTCTCCCGTAGTAATGTTATAACGCCACAAATCATTGATGTAATAATTGGTGTACCCACCGAAGAGCCAGAGGTAATTGTTTTGGGCGAAGGACACTGCTTGTAAACGACCGGCAGGTCGATTATTAATCGAAGGCACACCTAACTCACCACTTGAACCAAGATCACCTGTAGTGCTTGTTCCCCCAATCCATGTCCAGTTATTAGTCGATAGATCATATTGCCACAAATCATTTAATACACCTCCCCATGCGCCGCCTGCTCCTCCGAAAAGATACAGCTTTGTTCCATCGGATGAAATCCAGTTACATGAACCCACGCGCGTACCTGGATGATTTGTTGAACTTGATGCATTAAGTTCACCATAATTTGGAGCAACGTCAGCTATGCCGCCGCCACCTAAATGTACCCATTGATTTTCCGATATTGAATACTTCCATAGGTCCTTTAAATATCCATTAGACACGTCACCCTGACCGTTACCTCCGAAAAGATACAATTCGTCATTGGAGATCCAATGTGCACTTTCGCCGCGGGTGCCGGGCATATTAGTGTTGCTAGGAACCCCCGTCTCGCCATAGTTTCCATAAATATTTACTTGATTTGAGCCACTAATCCACGTCCATAAACCGACTACCGGATCATATTTCCACAAATCATTTAAGCGCCCTAATTCGGAAGTAACGCCGTAGCCAACACCGCCGAATAACCAAAGATTACCCTGACTATCAACCCAAGACGCAGCGTCTTTTCTTGAACCGGGCTGATTGCCCTGCTGGGATTCGCCAAGAACACCATATATGCCGGGCGAGTTTGGTGATGACGAACCTGCAATCCACGTCCATTCGGTTGTCGATGTATCAAAAGACCATAAATCACCAAAGACGAAATTTGAATCAAAATTATCTCCACCGAAAAGATATAGTATACCGTCATGTCCAGCCCACATGCTGCACTTCTGCCTTCCGCCGGGATCATCCACATAATTTGGTAGTACGTTCGGTGTATTACCTCCGGTGAGCCACGTCCACTGCTGTGCATGCGCGCCGCTCACAAAGAGAAGTAGAAGGGAAGTGAAAACTGTAAAAACGTGTTTCATGATGATTCGTTTGTCTAGGTTAATCTTATTGTTTGCGCAAATCTTGCGATACATAAGCATTCGGGCATAGATCGTTCGCGCAAACGGGCGTGTTTGGTTAGTAAACGTAAAAATAGTGGCGAATGGCCAATGACGAGTGGCGAATGGCGAGTGGCGAATGTGCGGCAGGCTGGAAGGGTCGGGGATGGGTCTTCTTCGCCGCAATACACCGCAGTGCGTCGTTACCGCTGCCTTCAACACAAGGTGCCCGCGTGGCAAAGTGTAGGGCGTTCATCCGTCGTAGGGCGACGCACTGCAGTGCGTCGTTACCCCGGCTTTTGGCGAAGCACTAGTCATTCGTCATTCGCCACTCGTCACTGGTCATTATCCAAGATCGCTTCCATCGGCAAGAACAACCTTACCAACGTGCCCTCGGCCGGAACAGCCTCTTCGCTGCGGTCGATGATGGCGATGCTGAACGTGCTGCCCGACAACGCACTGAGGATGCTCAAACGCTCCTGGTTCATCTTCAACGCCAGACTTTCATGCCCCTCACGCTTGCGTCCCGCAGCCTTCTTTAATCCAATCCCGTTGTCGCGGATCTCCACCTCGAAGTGCTTACCAATGGCGCGCAGCGAAATATCAATGTGACCGCCATGATCCTTCGGCAAAACGCCGTGTATCACCGCGTTCTCCACATACGGCTGCAATAACATCGGTGGAATGGAAATATCATACTGGTGCAAATCCTCCATGCCGTGAATGCTGTACGTGAGCTTATCACCAAAGCGCAACTTCTCCAGCTTCAAATACAACTCCAAGCGCTCCATCTCTTCATCGAGCGATACCAAGGCCTCCAGATTATTCTCCAAATTCATGCGGATCAACCGCGAGAAATCCGTCAAAAACTCATTGGCCAACTCCGGCTGATTGCTGTTGATGAAATGCTGAATCGAGTTCAGTGAGTTGAAGATGAAGTGCGGATTCATGTTCGCATTCAAGGCCTGCTGACGCAACTCCGACATCTTCGCGCGCTGCACCAAACGGTCGCGCTTGCTGCGATAAAACCACGTGAATCCTAACACAAGTGCGCCCGCCAACACCAATACCATCAGGATGCGAAACCACCATGTGGCCGTGAAATGACGCGCAATCGAGAAACGCACAGGCGATGGCTCACCCCAGGCACCATCTTCATTTAAGGCACAGACCTCAAACGTATAATCACCCGGCGGCAACGCCCAGAAATCAACCGTGCGCGAATTCGTTTCTACCCATTTATCCGTCAAGCCCATCAAGCGATAGCGATATGTTGTGTTCGAACCCGTGCGGAAGTTGAAACTTAAAAAGGTAAAACGCACATCGTTCTCATCCCAACCCAGCGTAATGTCGCCGATGATGTCCATATGCTTGTCGCCAACCGACAAATGCTCTACATAGACGGGCAACGAAGCCGCACGCAAGGAGGCCGCATCAGGATCGAAAATGCACATGCCATTGCCCGTTGCGGCATAGAATTTCTCATCGTCATACAACAGGTCAAACACCTCCGTCGTCGGCAAACCCTTTTGGTAATTTACCTGGAAATACGTCCATTGTTTCGGGTCATTGCCCAATGCGTTGATACACTGCACGCCTTTCGACGTGCCCACCCAGATGCGGTTGTTGCCGTCAATCGCCATGCATTCTATGGTGTTCGACAATAATCCTTGTTCTTCATTGGCGATAAACGTCGCTCCTGCTTTATAAAACACAATGCCTTTACCACGCGTGGCAACCAACAGATAATCTCCCCATTGCAGTAGGTCGGAAATGGATGCCTTGATAAGGCTATTTACCTCGGTAATGGGTGTGGCCACGTTGTTTTCAAAGAGAAACAAACCGTCGTTGCTCCCCAGCCACAACTTGCCCGATGGATCTTCATACAGGGCAGGTGTGCGCGACTTATAAACGGCAGTATCCACGCGCTGCCAGCCAACGTTGGTGTCGTAAAATGCGAGACCATCCGCCAGGGCAAACGCCGCGCGACCATCCGACAATAAGATACTCCTACGTACCACGGCATTGGTATCCAGCGCAGCGACCAAGCGCCCGTTCATTTCCTGCAACTGCGGACTTTTGCCGCGAATTATGCGGCCATTCGGCATGAGCGTAAAGTCAAACGAAAGGCCTGTCAAATCCACCGGCGTCACGGAGCGCAAACTATCGTTATCGCCGAATGAATAAATATTACCCGCTGCATCGCAGGTGTATAGGGTGTTGTTGAATTTCTTGACCGATACAAACTTGCTTTGCTTTGTTGGTTCATCGGTTTGAATGGAAACCATATCCAAACTCGGCACGAAGAATAATCCGTTGTTGCGGTCGGCAAACCAATAGTTGCCGGCCTTGTCTTGTACCATCGCCGAGATGTATTGTCCCGGAAAATAATTGCGCGCATTGCGCATGCCACTCATGTAATCGCGAATGAGGTACGCACCGTCACCCTTGCAAATCCAGAGGTTGCCGTTGCGGTCGCGATCGAGCGACGAAAATTCTTTAAGTGTGCTGCTGAAGTAAGCTTCTACATTGCCCTGCGTGTCGAAGATGACATACGCCTCCGGGCCCGCAAGCGCCCATAAATCGGGTGTAATTTCCACACTGCACGAGAGCTTACAGCTTTGGGAAACGCGCAAAAGAAAATTGATTTTGTCGCGTGTAATGACCTGATCAGGTCCATCAGGCTCACCCGTTTTCAAGGCGAGCAACTTGTCACCGGCTTTGCGCAAGTAATACATGACCTCACGCGTGTCGCCTTGTACGGTCGGATTGAATTCAACGACGCTGTCGCCCACACTCTTGAAGAGTTGTGTGCCATACATCGTGGTGACCCACATGGTATCTTTTTCGAAAAACAAGGAGGCCGGACGTTCCTTTCCCTTGAGTTGCTTTTTGATGACGTCGTTGCCCTTGAACAAGCGAATGCTGTCGTTTTCGAGGTAAGCATATTGGGTTCCGCACAAAAACCAGACTCGGCCTTTGAGGTCTTCATGGATGAGCAACACATTATCGCTGGGCAGGCCATTCTTTGTGGTAAAAACTTCGAATGAATAACCGTTGTAACGAGCCGCCCCTTTGTCGGAGATTGCCCAGATATAGCCGCGGCTGTCTTCCAATAAGCCATTTAATCGCGTAGAAGGCAAACCGTCGCGCGTGTCGAAGTGGCGGTAGGAAACGTGTTGCCTGATTTGCCCCAATGAAATTGATTGGAGGCATAGCAATAGGCATACAGTCAAACAATGTAAACGTCTCATCAAGGCTTGAGGAATCTGTTTTTAATCGTATCGAGGAAGAGCGGCAACCTGCGCTTGGCGATTTGCAGCTTCGTGCCATCCATGAGCTCAGCCATGCCGCCGTCATCGCGCAAATACCCCTTGAGGTAAGATACATTGATGATGTGCGAGTTGTGAATGCGCACGAATTCGGTGTCATCCAAAAAATCCTCGAAGTGCTTCATGGGCTTACTTACCAGTACCTTCTCGCCATTCTTGAGGTGAATGTTGGTGTAGTTGCTGTCGCTTTCTAGGCGCACAACATCCCCGACACTCTCAAAGCGATAGCCTGAGAAATCCGGAAGTGCAATGCGCATGGGGCCTTCCTGCTTGGAAGTTTGCACCATGAGCTTGAGGGCATCGGCATAGCCCTCTTCGAAGCCCGGGTTTTTCTTCTTCAGCTCAAGCAATTGCTCCAGCTTTTCAGCCGCACCCTGCAGCTCTTTAATGCTGATGGGCTTCAGGATGTAATCGATGGCACTCGAACGAATGGCTT
>Ga0315899_10004954_pt1 | contig 14384 bp, 9 predicted proteins | sample LakEriMetagenome_2_FD_203518 | JGI IMG/M metagenome (GOLD analysis project Ga0315899, IMG submission 203518) | Freshwater fungal communities from buoy surface, Lake Erie, Ohio, United States - Buoy 4 MA112 | ecosystem: Environmental > Aquatic > Freshwater > Lake | place: USA: Lake Erie, Ohio... | reverse complement strand
GGAAACCGCCGTCCAGTATCTCTACCGCCAGCAAGACACGTTCGTCTTCATGAACAAAACGTCTTTTGAGCAGTACGAGTTGACCAAGGAACAGGTCGATGACAACTGGGTGTACCTGAAGGACGGTATGGATTGCCAAATGGTGCTGTTCAACGGATTGCCGATTACCCTGACCCCACCCAACCACGTGGAGCTCAAGGTCGAGTACTGTGAGCCGGGCGTTCGCGGAGACACCGCAACGAACGTCACCAAAACGGTCAAAGCAGAGACTGGTGGCGAGTTCGTCGTCCCCTCATTCATCAACATGGGTGACATTATCCGGATCGACACGCGGACCGGCGAGTATCTCGGCCGGACCAGTTCCTGAGCCGGTTGGCCAGCTCGTCCGACCTGACCGGCCCCCGCCCGACACTTTGGGCTGCGATCCCGGTCAGGCTGGCCGAAATGGGTTGGCCGTGAGCATTGGCTTGCAGTCTGCATCTGAATCGAGAACCGGGGAGTTGGCGAGGAGCTGAACCCCGGTGTTTTTTTGCTCTTACCAGCGACGGTAATCACGAGGAGAGTCCAAATGCATGTTCAGTTTTGGGGTGCAGCCCGCACCGTAACCGGTTCGATGCATTTGGTCCGCGTGGGTGACAAGCAGGTTCTGCTGGACTGCGGGCTGTACCAGGGGCATCGCAAGGAATCGTTTAACCGCAACCGCGACCTTCCTTTCGACGGCAGTGAGATTGATGCGGTGATTCTTTCCCATGCCCACGTGGATCACTGCGGCAATCTTCCCTCGCTCTTCAGACGGGGATTTCGCGGGCCGATTTACTGCACGGGTGCGACACGCGACTTGGCCACGATCATGCTGCTTGATTCAGCCAAGATTCAGGAAAGCGATGTCGCCTATGTCAACCGGCGGAGGTTGAGTGAAGGACAAACCCCGTTCGAGCCGCTCTACGTCACTCAAGATGCCGTGGAGACGATTCGACTGTTCCGGTCGGTCGAGTTTGGTCCGTTGTTTGATGTCGTGCCCGGGGTCAAGTGCCGTTTTCATGTAGCGGGTCATATGCTCGGCGCGGCCTCCGTGGAACTGCAACTTCAAGACCCCGACGGCGAGCGGGCCAACTTGGTGTTCAGCGGGGATATTGGCCGTCCCCAGCAGCCAATTCTTCAGGACCCGACGATGCCGACCGGGGCGGAATTCCTGATCATGGAAGCGACCTATGGCGACCGGCTGCATCCGCCCGGCGGAGATGCCAAGAAGATGCTGCTGGAGGTGGTCGAGAAAGTCTATCGCCAGCGTGGAAAGTTGATCATCCCGGCCTTCGCGGTTGGTCGAACCCAGGAGATCGTCTATCGCCTGAATAGTCTCCAGGCAGAGGGCAAGTTACCGCCGATCAAGGTTTTCGTAGACAGCCCGATGGCCGTTGATGCCACGCAGGTGTTTCGATCGCACGTCGAATGTTTCGATGAAGCGATGGTCGAGCAGCTTCTGAATGACCGCGATCAGGACCCGCTGGCGTTCAAGAACCTGTACTACATTCGCGGAGTGGAATACTCGAAGAAGCTGAACCAACTGGACGAACCATGCGTGATCATTTCGGCGTCGGGCATGTGTGAGTCGGGCCGGATCCTGCACCACCTCAAGAACAACATTGAAAACCCCCGCAATGCGATCCTGTTTACCGGGTTTCAGGCGCCCAACACACTTGGTCGCCGAATCCTTGATGGCCACAAGAAGGCGAAAATTTTCGGACAGGAGTACGCAGTCAAGGCGGCCGTCTACAAGCTGGAGGCTTCCAGCGGACACGCTGACCAGCACGAACTGATCGCTTGGGCTCAGCAAGTCTGCAAACAGGGCAAGGTCCGAAAGATTTGCCTCGTGCACACGGAAATGGAAGCGGCCACGGCACTGAAGGAAAAGTTCGCAGAGGCCGGTTTGCCCCCAGTCGTGATACCGGATCGCGAGCAGGTGATCGGTATCGATCGCTTGCGTTGAGTCGGACTGGGGCGGAGCTTCAGCGGGCCCGCGTCGGGGGCGCTAAAATTTCCGCCGCAGTTCGACTCGCAACCCGCTGATATCTTCGGTTTCGGCGAGGAAGCCGTACATTCCGTCGACTCGGAAGATCATCGAGTTGTTCAAGGGTAGTTGGTATCGGAAGCCAACCCCGCGCTGGGCTGCTGCCGCATTTCGCCCAAGGTCGTCACCCATGACCCCCAGCATGGCGCCTTCCAGAACCAGTTGCTGGCTGAAGGTCTGCGGCATCAGGCTCAGCCCCAGCGCCATGCCATAGGTTTGGTTCGCCGTGGCATCGAGCGTGGGATAGCCGGTCAGGTTGTCCGATTCAAACAGAATCCCGGTGTTCCGCAAGACTCCACCGGCGATCCCCGCCCGGCCAACGGACTGGGGACGATCGAAGCCGGCGAAGAGGTTGAAGTAGGGCAGAATGGTTGAGGGATTAGCCGTGATCAGGGAGTTTTCAGAGAGCAACAGCACGCCGTCGGCGGTGTTCTCGCCACCCAGCGTCGATTGGCCGGCATTGACCAGAACCCGGGTCGAGTTGGAGAGGAGATGTCCAAAGCGACGGGTATAGGCCAAGCCAATGTTATGGTAGCTGCGATCGCGGACGCTGTCCCGATCTTCCACGAAAGCGTAATCCGCTTCGATGTAGCCATTGAGCGCTTCCCACCAACTGGCGACGCCATACAGCTTGGCCGCATTGTCGTCATTTCCAAAAGCCGGACTGTTGAGCTTGTCCCAGCCAGCAAAGAAGGTGATGTCGTAATTGGAGATGTCCAGCAAGGGGGAGTTCTGGGCAGGCAAGGTTGCCGCCGCACCCAGAAAGGCATCATCCAGCCAGACGCCATTCTGGATCACCAGCGGCATCACGCCGAGCGCAATCGGCATGTCAAACGGAAGCGTCTTGTTGGTGAAACCACCGAGGATTGCTCCGACATCACCTTCGAAAAAACCGAAGTTGACGTCGGCATTGAATTCGCTGATGAAGTCGTCGTCGTCAAACAGGTACCGCGAGCTGTCGGCCCCCTGAGTGTTGGGCGTGATGTTGAAATGAAAACGTTCCGTACCCGTCAATCGCCAATCAAAAAACAAGTTTGACTGCCAGGCGAGTAATGACTGTGAATTTCCGCCCAACTGGTTGGCAGCGACCGCAGTCCGGAAATCACCGAAGACCAAAAACTGCTGGCTGACCGGATTGTGCAAACCAAGCCATGATTGTGGAGGAGGAAGCTGACCCAGCTGATACCAGGGACGGCCCAGCTCCAACAGCGGCCGCTGAGTTCCATACAGTCTCTTGCCCTGATAGATCTGCATGTCAGCAGTCGGATTGAACGAGTCGTAATTGGTGGGCGGAGCCGAGAAGTCTTCGATGGTTGGGGGGACCTCACAGCCATCGGTCGTGCGGGGCGGCTTGAGCGATTCAAGCAAGTAGGCCTTGGCCGGGTTATTTGTCAGTTGCCCAGAGCCACTGGTTCCGGGTGTCCCCGGTGCTGGCGCCGCAGTCGCGGGAGCAGCCAAGTCGGAAATGGCCGGAGTGCCGCTCCGGAAGTTGCTTGTGGCAGAGGGCAGTACCGCGGATGGAAGTGCCGCGGATGGAAGTGCCGCGGATGGAAGTGCCGCGGATGAAAGTGCCGCAGGCGCTGACGGGGGCCGTGGTTGAGGCGACTCGGCCGGTGCTGGCGGGCGGGCTGCTGCGAAATTCCCTGGGCCGATCGGGATTGGGCTGTCGCGGGAAGTCAGTAAGGGGGCCGCTTGCAGGCCGGAAAAGTCGAGCGAGGCCGCTGCGGGGGCCGGTCCGGCCGAGGGGCGCGGCAAATCAGCCTCTTCCTCGCCGCTCGACTCCGGCAGGGGAAACTCGGCCAGGCTGGAGGGAGAATTGACTTTGCCCATCGTTGTGCTTGCCCAGCGCCTCGATTGAACTGGTGGGACTGCCGCGGGAAGACTGGGCTGTGGCGACTCCAGTACAGACTGGAGCGGCGGGCCAGCGTCCGTTGATGTTTCCGCCGCGGAGAGGATGCTCGCGTCGCCGAGCAGCGCGGTTCCCACGACCTCGGCAGGAGCGGAGAGTGTGGACGCTGGAATAACGGAAGCGGGAATGGTTTCGGCGGGCTCGGGCAAAATTCCCTTCGGTGCCTGCGAGGACGCGGCAGTCGGAACGGTGCCTCCGCGGGTTGACTCAGGCAACTGGCTGGTGAGCATTTCGAACGAGGCCTGAGGCAGCGGGACGGCGCGAGTACCTGCGGGCTGATCCTGCAATGCGATCCAGCCGCAGGCGAACGCCAGCAGCAGCAGCGGCAAAGCGAGGGTTCGAGTTGGAGTGGATACTGGGATCACCGCTGGCAGCGCCTCTATTTGACTTCAAAGACGACGCTGTGCACGTGAAAGTCCATCGTCCGCTCCTGCATGGTACGGATCATCTCCGGCGTGGCATCGCAGAAACGCATGAAGTACATCGGTTCGAGGCGCGAACGGAGCCGGATTGAGAGCCGGTAGGTTCCGGGCTGGCGAATCAGATCCGCCGGGACTGAGTATTTTGCCTTTCGCGACCCGAGCGGAGGCAGCGAGTGAGCCTCCATGCGAATGAACGGAGGGTGATTGATTACCGTCGTCGGTTGCGGAGGAGGACGGAGAAAGGGAATTTGATCGATATCAACGTTGACCGGCAAATACATCTCGCGGTCGGTTCCCTTGACATTGGTAGTGATGAACTTGGTCTGAAAATTCATCAACTGCTCGTCAAACGGGATGCGCCGATTGAGTACATCGCTGGAATGGAGGTCAGCCAAATCGCCTTGGCAATCGAGATAGCCGCTTTCCCAAAGCCGCAAACCATCCGGTCCGATCAGGGCCACATTCACCCAGATTTGGGGCTGTGCGCCCAGCGAGCCGCTGGGCATGTTGTGTCCGTTGTTGAGATTGGTCACGCAGTAATAAAACTGCAGGGGCTCGCCGACACTCGGATCGTTGAGAAAAAAGGGCCCGTCGACTTTTGAGTTCAACTCCAGGACCTGTTTGCGATTTTCATCCTTGCGGGCCAATCCACTCAGGTTTTGATCGAGGACTTCGCGGGCGTCCATGCGGTCGTCGCGATTGGCCCAGACCGCAGGGAAGAGAGCGGGTATCTGGCCTCGGGAAACAGCGTCTTCAAAGGCTTCGGTTCCCCAGCCGCTCCGCCAGTCGAACAGTTGCCAGTCGTTGAAGCTCCACTTCAGGGCCGCCTTGTTTTGCGGGAAGACTCCGGGGTGGGCAATCGAGTAACCGGGGCCGTGGAAAATATGGTTGGAGTGTCGGCGGTCCGGATTGATCGGCTTGTTTTCGACGATCGCCGCCGGAGCCACTTCATAGCCGGCGCTGCGACCGGGGACCTTGCCCATGTGACAATCCTGGCAACTGATTCCCTCGCGGCAGGCCGGCGAAGCCCGGTACTGGTCCCAAACCACTTCCAGTTTGATCCCGGGCTGAACGGCAACCTGATGACAGGACATGCAGAATGAGGATTCCTTCAGCTCTTCAAACTGAATTGCCTGCAGATGGATCACCTGTCCCGGCTTGGGATCGCGCGGGTCCCATTTGACTTTGTAGCTGTCGGCTTGATTGAGGACCTGCTCAACGCCGCGGCCGTCACCCGAGCCGTAGACTGGCGCACTCAAGTCGCCCGGCTCGATCCGCCGCTCGCCATTGGCCTTGGTGTAGGGGGTTTTCACGCGGTGACAGGCAACGCAGGTGACTCCTTCGCGAAAGACGGCTGGTCCGTCCCAAATTGCCTGGTCGCGGCGCAAACCCATCGTCGTGGCCACAGGCGCGTGACAGCGGAGGCAGAAGTAGCCAATGGTACCTTGCGACAGCATGTTAATTTTGTTTTCAAAGGCGTGGAACATCGGCGAGATGCTGGCGTAAGCATGGCTGGAGATCGCCCACTCGTCATAGATCTGCTGATGACACGCGGCACATTCCGTCGCCGATGGAAACGCCGTTCGGGAGAAGACCAAGGCATGGGGATCGTCTGCGCAGTTTTGTGGGGCGACCGCGACAGGACTTTGCAGCAATTGGGAAATGTCCTCCGCCGGCATCGGAGCAGCGCCCCCAAGTGAACCGGTCGAGGGGCTTTGGTAGCCCACTCGTCGGATATTGCGAGACTCGTTCATCTGCCGCTCGACGTCGACGATGCAGCCCGGCGGCAAGCCGACCTTCCAATCGTCGCCAATTGGCGGGAGCGCGGAAAATTCAATTGCCGAACCAGGTGACCGGTCGTTATTGCGGGCTGTGGATGGCGGGATACCGGGCAGGGCCGTTGCGGCTGGCTGGGGCGGAGGAGGCAAATCGGGGCGAGACGTCGACTGGATCGCTGAGGCTTCGGTCTGGGAAAGCCACTGGGCGACGACCGCCGCCCGGCTTGATTGGCCAGCGCCGCTCGGCGTGGGGTGCGGTCCGGACTGGCCGAACAGGTCGCTGCACGCAGACAGATAGCCCAGACCAGCCAGAAAGCACAGTCCGAGCAGCGATGGGAAGGCGTCCCGGTGGGCGAACATGGCGAAAGGTCTCTCGAGTCGGGGGGATTTGACCAACCACGGCTAAAACGTGGAAAAAGTCTTGGGACCAGGCGAAATCTGGTTTCCGCCATCTGTCGGATTCGGCTCGGAATAACCGCTACATCCAGCATCCGCGGAACAAACGGTAAAGTTTGCCTGGCTTGACATTCGCGGAATAAGACTGAGGGGGTAGGGAGAAATAGGGGGCTAGGTTCGCCCTAAAAAGGGGGCGGGGGGGCCGGGCCGGAAAAGCCGGTTTCCGATTTGCGGAAGGGGTGAACTCGGGCATGCGGTCCGATTAGCCCTTGTGGACCAGCCCCCGCGGGCTCTATACTGGGCCGTTTCGAAAATTCGACTGAGCTGCAGAAGGTGGGTTCGATCCGATGAAAGTCCGTGCCAGCGTTCGGAAAATTTGTGAGAACTGCAAAGTCGTTAAACGGAAAGGTAACGTTTACGTCATTTGCACCAACAAGCGTCACAAACAACGCCAAGGCTAGTTCTTTCCACGGCACCCCAGCGGCGCCGGCCGGGGGCCTATGGCTTTCACAAAGGCCATGGTGTTTTCGGCGAGGGTGTTTTCGGCGAGGGTGTTTTCGGCCAGGGTGTTTTCGGCGAGTCCGGGGTGCTTTTGGGCTGAAAGGTTCGGGGCCCACTGGTTTGCAGGGCTGCTGAGTTATCTCGGTGCTGAGTTATCTCGGTGCCGATTCATTGCTCGGAGCGGCTGACGGAAGGCAGAGGAACCCTTTTTTCCCGCGCCACGTCCCGTTTTTGGCTGTCAAAGCCGATAAGTAGTGGACTTCCTGGGAATATGGAAGCGTCTCGCGCGGGGTGTTAAGCCACCCAGTTTGGGGCGAAAGTCGAAGAGAGCCGGCACATTGAGTGCGGCTGGGATTTTTAGGCCGAATTTAAAAGATTGTCCGCAAGTTCCCGACAGCTGCACCTTTGAGGTGGCTGGAACGAGAAAAACAGGAAGCGGCAACACGGCCCCAAAAAATGAGATCGCGAAGACGCACGGTCGTCGGGGAGAATAACTTCCGGGCCGGGCGGGATTGCGAAGGCGTCATGGAGCTGACGTCACCCAGCGCGCAGTGAGTCGGGTTGAGCGAAGAAGTTTGGGTGATTGGAGCGTCGGCGATGCCTTCGAGGGTTCGCGTCTACGGTCTGTTCACCCGCGCTCCGCGAGCCGGGTTGCCCACCAGTCGGGTCGCTCGATTGCTCCCGGGGCGAAGGGTGCTGGGAGCGGCGTCATCCCGCCTGAGGGATGATTGGGCCGTTGAGCCGATTGGGGGCAGCTTTGGATACAGGTTGCCGCCGAGTCAGGTCGGGCTTGCAAAAATAGTCAGCTAATTGGGAGAGCAGGCGAATGCCTCGTATTTTGGGTGTCGATATTCCGAACGACAAGAAAACACTTTTCTCGCTGCAGTACCTCTATGGCGTTGGCCCGGCGGTAGCGCGGGAGCTTTGCGAGAAGGCGGGCGTCAATCCGGACTCGCGAGCCCGGGAACTGACCGACGAAGAGATCAGCCGCTTGGCGATCATTCTCGAGCGCGACTACACAGTTGAAGGTCCGCTCCGTCGCCAAGTGAATCAGAACATCAATCGCCTGCGGGACATCAAGTGTTACCGCGGCATTCGGCATCGCTTGGGCTTGCCGGTTCGCGGACAGCGGACCAGAACCAACGCCCGGACCCGAAAGGGCCCGAAGAAGACGGTCGCCGGCAAGAAGGGCGTCAAGGACTTGAAGTAGGTGCTTGCCCCTGGGAATCGCCGCTGCGGTTCTCAGTCGCGGTCACCGCCCAGCTTGGGAAGGTGGTCCCGATTTTGGGCGATGGTGACCGAATCCCAGTCGAGAGTTTGTCGCCTGCGAACCGGGATTGCATTTCGGATAGCTTGCATTGCTCGGCCATCTGAGCCGTTCGACGTACAAAAAGTCCCCGTACCTGGAAAGCGGTTCCTTGGAGCCGCGGCCAAACGGTGCGGGTGCAAAAGAGAGTTACAGTTCAGTTTTCATCGTTGCTGAAAGAGTAAGCGGAGTCAGCTAAGAACCATGGGTGTCGCGAAAAAGAAGCGGGTGCGTCGCAATGTGACGTTTGGAGTTGCGCACATCAACGCCAGCTTTAACAATATCACAGTCACGATCACGGACGTGAAAGGTGAAACGCTGTGCTGGGCGAGTGCCGGCACCTGCGGATTCAAGGGGAGCCGGAAGAGCACGCCGTTTGCGGGGCAGATGGCTGCGCAGCAGGCTGCTGAAAAGGCGATCAAGTACGGGATGAAGGAAATTGACGTCAAGGTGAAAGGTCCGGGGAGCGGTCGCGAAAGCGCGATCACCTCGCTGCAAAGCGCGGGCCTGAACATCAAGACGATTGAAGATGTGACTCCAATCCCGCACAACGGTTGCCGGCCGCGGAAGAAGCGTCGCGTCTAGTCGATTGGCTCCCTTGGCGCGGAAGCATTCGTGTGGCGAGAAGGACTGATGAGCAGTCTGCTGAGCCCGCGAAGTCACGTTCAGCCAGGGGGTGATTGCAAAACAAACAGGGCCGGTCGGTCGGTTCAGTCCCCAAGGCTGAACACCCGCGAAGCCCGGCAGCGAAAAGTTCTCAGGAAGGGATGGGCTGCAGCAGGGTGGCGAGACGAGCCGTGGAAGACTTGTCTCCTGCCGATGACCACTCACTGCCAATGGCCGACAGGCTCACTGGCGTGCGGGTGCAAGCGGAACGGGTCGGTGGGGTGCACAAAGCCCGCGGACTGCGGTTCTGATTGATCCATGGTTCGCAGGCACGCTGTTCAATCGAACAGTTTCCGGCGAGCGAGTGGTCGCCAGGGTTTGCCGAACGGTGGCGTTGCAAGGTTGCTGCCATCGGCGACTCGCCGGCCTCGACAATCAGGTCCATCGCCGTGAGGGTACGGCGGTTCATTGTCAGGCGGAATTTATCAACAGAACCATTGGAGATATTTCCATGCATGTTCGCTGGCGCGGTCTCGAGCTTCCGAGTCAAGTTGTTTGCGATCGGAGCACCCTGACCAGTAACTACGGGAAGTTCATCGCGGAACCATTTGAGCGGGGCTTCGGCAACACGATTGGCAACAGTCTGCGGCGAATTCTGCTCAGCAGCCTCGAGGGAAGCGCGGTCACCGAAATCAAGATTCGCGGGGCCAGCCACGAGTTCACCTCGATCCCCTGCGTGAAGGAAGACGTCACGGAGATCGTGCTCAACGTCAAGTCGCTGGTGGTCAAGAACAACAGCGATCAGATGAAGGTCATCACGGTCGAAAAGAGCACCCCCGGACCGATCACCGGTCACGACATTCAGACCGGCGGTGAAGTTCAGGTCATCAACAAGGATACGGTCCTCGCCACGCTTACGGGCGATACGCCGTTCATGATGGAAATGGTCGTGCAGAACGGCCGCGGCTATGTGCCGGTATCCGAACTCAAGAGCGGCCGCGAACAGGAAATCGGAATCATTCCGCTGGATGCGGTTTACAGCCCGGTCACCCGCGTCCGCTACACGGTGGAAGAGACCCGGTTGGGCCAAAAGACCAACTACGACAAATTGACTTTGGAAATCTGGACGGACGGTTCGATTTCTCCCGAGATGGCGCTGGTCGAATCAGCCAAGATTCTCCGCAAGCATCTCAATCCTTTCGTCCAATACACCGAGCTGGGACCTCAGGTTCACAGCCAGCCACGTTCCACGGGCGGGCTGGATGCAGCGGTCGAAGCCAAGTTGAACCTGGCGATTCGAGACCTGCGGCTGAGCGTGCGGGCGAACAACTGCCTGGAGCACTCCGGGCTGGTCACCGTTCGCGACCTCGTTCAACAGAGCGAAGACCAATTGATGGAGATTCGCAACTTTGGCGAGACGACCCTCGTGGAAGTCCGCGAAAAGTTGCAGGAGCTTGGCTTGCATCTCGGGATGAAGGTCCCGAGGCAGTCGATCATCGGCTAGTCCCAATCTTGGCCAGCCCGCCGGCTGTGCCATCCAATACTGTTTGTGATTAAAACGCACTTTTACCGAAACCGTTAATTCAGCGTACGAACCATGCGACATCGAAGAATCGGCCGCCGACTTGGCCGCAGCTCACCCCACCGCAAGGCCCTGATGAAGAACTTGGCCTGCGCCCTGTTTCTGACTGAACGGGAAGACGAGTTCTACGAAGGACTCTTTCAGGCCGACGGAAAAACGGCCGTCAAGCCGCCTCAGTTCAAGGGCCGTATCGTGACGACCTTGCAGAAGGCCAAGGAGGCTCGCCCGCAAATCGAGCGTTGCATTACGATTGCCAAGCGGGCACTGCCCCACTTGAAGGCAGCCGAGCAATTCGCGACCTCTGCCGACCGCAACTCGGAAGAGTGGCGCGCCTGGCGGAAGAGCGACAAATGGAACAAGTGGGCCAACGCGATGGCTCCGGTTGTCAACGCCCGCCGCCGCCTGTTCGCCATCCTGCGGGACAACGAAGCGGTTCGGATTGTGTTCGACGAAATCGCTCCCCGGATGGAAGATCGCAACGGCGGCTACACTCGCGTCCTGCGACTGGCTCGTCCGCGATTGGGTGACGCCGGAACTCGCGCCATCCTTGAACTGGTCGGTCGTTATGACCGCCGGCAAACTGAGGCGAGCCAAAAGCCTGCCTTCGAATCAGACGAGTAAGCTCATCCCGGGCCCGGTCCTCCAGCAGACAGTCCTGCGGTTATCCGCGGGCAGGCTGGGAACAGGCGGTTCGGGTGAAACCAAATAACGATCAGCCCTGTCCGTGTTTGCGGGCAGGGCTTTTTTTATGCCGCGCCCCTGTCATGCCGCGCCCCCGTTATGCCGGGCCCCCGTTATGCCGTATCGCTTTGGCTGCGGCGGGAGAGTGGGGATTTGCCTCTCCGTCGAGCGGCCATGTCCTCGTTGGGTGACCATGTCCCCGTCGAGCCGCGCCGTTCGCGCAGGGCGAACTGCTGCGCGGTATCCGCTCTTTCCGCTCCGGTGCTGCCCTGTTCTTACTTCTGGTGAGGCGGCTGACCATTGAAGGCAGCAAGCCGCGTTCTGTCTTGCTCTCAACAAGCTTGAGCAACTCGGGCCCGAACGCCATTTGGCTTGACCCTTGCAGGCATTCGGTACCGAGCAGCACGAGTCATAAATCGAGTTCGCGGGCAAAGCTCAGGTCAGCGGTGAAATCCTCCGCAGCGAGTTGATCAGCTGCGGCAAATCCCCGAGACGTCAGTGAGAATTCTTTTTGCAATTGATGCAGTGCCAATCCCTGTTGGCACAGCTCCCTGAATGCGTCGAGGAATCGCAGCGTCTGGCGCGGGTTGCCCGATTGCTTAAAGACCAGTTTTCGTTGACCTGGCAATTCCACACTGACTGCCAGGAGCCGATCGCTGGAGTCAAACTCTGTCGGCAGGGTTCGCAGTTCGAAGATACCCCGCTCGCGAGCTGCGGCCAGTAAAACCTGAGCCTCGCGGCTGAGGAGAGGCGGCTCCCCCGCAGGCTGCTTTTCGACCCAAGCTCGCGCGGAGAGGGCTGCCAGGGCGACAATCACAGGAGTGCTGTCACTGAGATCATTCCAGCCGTGAATCGAAGTCGCTTCGGAATTCGTGTATCGCGGTAACATCTCGCCTCCCCAATGGCAGCTCCCAGCTGGCTTTCAACTGCGGCCCGCTGGCAGCAAAGTCTAGCTCATTTGGCACACCACGAAACTGGGGCGCCAGGCCCGGTCAGAGCGGCGATTTCATTGCTTGATACCGAAAATACTCGCAAATTCCCGTGAGTCTGGCCATCATAAAGGGAACCAGACGAGAAGGCGTTGCGTCTATTCCGTACTGATTGTCGGCATCCGTCCAGGCACTCAGATTGTCGACTTGCCATCGCCAGATTACCAGATTCAATCGAGGAGAGAGGGATATGCTCGTGCTTCAGCCAATCAGTGCAAATTGGAAGCGGAGGATTGGGCTGGCGATTCTGTTGAGCCTCTCGCTTTCGGCAATCACCTCATCCCAGCAGATCGAATTTGTTGAGGATTTCGTACTCAATTCCGATCGTCAGGCTGCCCTGCAGAAGCTCGTGCCCGGCACGGAAGACTATTTTTACTACCATGCTCTCGACCAGCAATTGAGGGAGCAGTACGGACCGGTTGATGAGTGGCTGAAACAGTGGATTGAAAAGCATGGCGTCACTGAACGGGTTCGCGAGCTGCAACTCCGTCAGGTCTTGCTGCGGTATCCCACGCAACCTCGAGCCAGTCTCGATTTCATCGTTCAGACTCTCGGTTTGCAGTTTGAGCACCAGCGGCGAATTCCTCCTGCGGAGCAACAACTGCCCACCAAGCTGGACCCTGACCTGATCTCTCCCCAGCGATTGCTGGAGCGGGCATTGCGGGAGCATCCCGAGACGGGTGGGCTGGAGTCCGGCGGGTTGGAATTGATTGCCGGGCAGTTCGAGCAGCTTGATCGGGTAAAGCGCCGAAACCTGTTGGCGCGGATTGAGTATCCCGATTTTCCCCGGTTGCTGGAGTTGCTTGAAGACGATCTCCGTCAACCCGATCGACCGGCCTTTGGCAGTTTGCCGATCCACCAGCAGCTGACGCTGCAGCAACTCGATCGGCTTGCGGAATCCTTGCCGCAGTTGCGAAATGAGTTAGGGTTTATCCAGCTGTACTGTCGCAAACTGTTGCCGGGCGAGGATGTCAATCTCGACGCTCAACCGGATGAGGAGTTGTTGTATCAGCAGCGACTTCATGCCTTTGTGCAGGGGCTCTCCCCGGGGCTGAATTCGCTCAAGGCGGCCGTCCTCTATCGGTTGCTTGAACTGCAGCGGGACCGCGGCGTATATGATCGCGCAGGTTTTCTCGAGTACTTGAAGTTGCCCCGCCGTCAGGGGCACGTCAATTCGCTGTTGTGGGAGAAACTCAACGATGGCGGACAGCTGGTTGATTTGTCAGCTGACTTCCGCCCGCTCACCCGCCGAGTGCCGATTTTTGATGAACTTCCCCTGATTCGCGACTACTTGGGTCACCTCCTTGCGGAGGAAGATGGTCCCGAGGCCTTTGCGGCCTACTTTGAAGAGCGGTTTTTGCAACGCGAGTATGCGATTGCCCGGATTCTCAGCGGACGCGGCGATCCGAATCGCTGGGCGGCGGTCCTTTCTCCCGAGGAGTACAAGGCATTGCTGGAACGGGTTGAAATTGCGTTTTCGCCAGGCAATCCAGAGCGAGTGGCGGTCGACGAACTGGTCGCGCTGCGGCTGGATCTTAAAAACGTCCCGCGTCTGTTGGTGAAAATCTACGAGGTCAACACCGAGAATTTTTACCGCAACAACCTCCGGGAAATCGGCACAGACTTGAACCTGGATGGCTTGGTCCCCAACTGGGAGTTGGCGTTCGAATACGACGAACCCCCAGCCCAACGCGTCCCGCGTGAATTCACCTTTCCCCAACTCGATCACCGGGGGGTGTACGTGATCGACTTTATAGGAGCTGGAACCAGCAGCCGCGCCCTGGTGAGAAAGGGAGAGTTGACGTTTGTCCAGCAGATTCGTCCCGAGGGTCACGAATTGACTGTGCTCGATGAAACCGGAGCCGTCTGTCGGAAAGCCGACGTCTGGCTTGAGGGGCGTCGATTCCAGGCAGATGCCGAGGGGCGGATTCGGATTCCCTTTTCCACTCAGCCCGGCCCGCAGCAAGTGCTTCTTCGCGATGGAGATTTCTCCAGCTTGGCAGCGCTGGAGCATCGCGCCGAGGAATACGAGCTCGGCGGAGGAATTCATGTCGATCGGGAAAGTCTCATCAAATTGCGGCCGGCATTGATTCTGATTCGTCCCAGCCTGCGGGTTGCCGGCGCTCCCATCCCGATTGGTCAGCGG
>Ga0315899_10004950_pt1 | contig 14394 bp, 13 predicted proteins | sample LakEriMetagenome_2_FD_203518 | JGI IMG/M metagenome (GOLD analysis project Ga0315899, IMG submission 203518) | Freshwater fungal communities from buoy surface, Lake Erie, Ohio, United States - Buoy 4 MA112 | ecosystem: Environmental > Aquatic > Freshwater > Lake | place: USA: Lake Erie, Ohio... | reverse complement strand
ACAGTCGTAACGTAAGCACCGCCGATGTCGACTCGCTTTACGATTTCTACGTTAGCGGCTTTTGCCATAGCATCTGTCGCTTCGATCAAAGCGAGAAGACCTTTAGTTTCAATCAATCCAATTGCGTTTTGCATAGTTGCTTAATCTTTAGTTCTAGTTTGATGAATGGTGAGGAAATGATTATCGACGTTAATGTCTAATAATCGGTCCAATTCGGTGCGTTACTCAGCGCCCGAGGATGGTGCATTGACCTTGAGAACTTTCGGCAAGTCATCGTGAGGACGAGCGATCACTTGCACGCTGAGAACTTGTCCAACACGTGCAGCAGCGGCGGCGCCGGCATCGGTTGCAGCTTTGACAGCAGCAACGTCACCCGAAACAAACGCCGAAACCAGACCGCTACCAACTTTGTCCCAACCGAGGAACTTAACATTGGCTGCTTTCATCATTGCGTCTGTCGCTTCTACCAAGGCGGTAAAGCCCTTGGTCTCAATCATTCCGAGGGCTTCATTAACTTTGGCCATTCGAACTCTCCAAAAAGGTGGTACTTGAAAAAAGGTTTTACTACTTTGCGTTATCGCGGGAGAGATCGTTGGTGATCACTCTTTGCTTTAACGAATCGTATGTTTCTGTTATTAGGCGGTGCGGGCGAGGTTTTGCTTGATTAGCCGCAGGGCGCTAGCCCACGGTTTGCGTTATGTCGTGGTTCGTTAACCGTGGGCTAGCGCCCTGCGGCTGATAGGTCGGGCAGGAGTGCCCAACCTACTAGTGGTCGTGGCATTTGCAGGGTTGTTGCTTTTTGAGCTCAACGGAGAGGGCATGGTCTAAATCGCAGGCGTTTCCTTCGTCGGTATCGATGTGCACCTCGAGTTTGGCGGCTTTGTCCTCGCGGACCAATAAGTCTTCAAATACCACGGAACATGCCGGCGATTTCACAACGAGCGACATCATGTCACCGTTCTTGACTCCGTAATTGGCACAGTCTGATGGCCCCATATGAACGTGCCGCGCGGCTCGTATGACACCTTCGGTTAGTTCGACCGCTCCAGCTGGTCCGATCAGGACACAACCTGGCGTGCCTTTGATGTCTCCGCTATGGCGAACTGGGGCGTCAATTCCGAGTGAAATTGCGTCTGTGTGTGCTAGTTCAACTTGGCTCGCTTTACGAGTTGGGCCCAAGACTCGGACGTTTGGTAGCATTCGTCGGCGAGGCCCAACGATCATGACTTGTTCTGCTGCCGCGAAGAAACCGTCTTGGTAAAGATCTTTTTCAGGTGTGAGTTTCTTACCTTTGCCAAAGAGTTTTTCTACATGTTCGTCGGTCAAGTGAACGTGCCTAGCGGAGATGCTCACGACCAAGTTTGGTTTCGAGTGGTCCGGTACGGCCTGTCCGCTAACGATCCGGGAAACGGCAGCACGGACGATCGCTTCGATCTGCGTTGTGTCTAGTGACTGGGAGCTCATGATAGAGAACTCGTGGTTAAGGTGTTGTTTGTTGGTAGGACGTTATTAGGTAAAGGCGTTGGTGATTGGTATTCGGGCGGATTGTTGTTCGGGACCGCGATTTTGAGGATTACTTGCGATTTTTCAGCGAGCTTGATCCAATGCGGATCGAGTTGTTCGTCAGAAACAAGAGTGTGCACCCGGGACCAGTCGCAGAGCATCGCCAAGCTGGAGCGGCCGAATTTGCTACTGTCGGCCACGATGATAGTTCGATCCGCTGATTGCATCATCGTTCTTTCGGTTTCAACAAGTAGACCGTTGCTATTGTAGAAACCCCGTTCGTTGACACCTGCGACGCTCAAGAACGCTTTTTGGACGTTGAGGGAACGAAGCATCTCGTTGGCATAGTTCCCGAGGGTTACACCGGTTTTGTGGTGGAGGAAACCTCCCAAAAAGACCAGATCGACCATGTCATTCGATGCGAAAAGGTTCGCAACCGGCAGAGAATTGGTGACGATTTGGAGTGGGCGGCCAACGAGTTGTCGGGCCAGTTCGTAGGTGGTGCTACCTCCGTCCAGCAAAACAGTTTCGTGGTCTTCGATCTGCTCGGCAGCCAGGATCGCAACAGCACGCTTAAGATCCCAATTGCCTTTGCGAGAACCAAATTGCTTGACGGAACTGCTCGGGCCGGTTGAAAAAACTCCACCATGAGTCCGCTTAGCTTCGCCCGAATCCTCGAGAAACTCCAGATCGCGTCTGATCGTAGATTCACTCACGTCCAGAACGTCCCTCAAATCCAAAATGGACACGAAGCCGTGCTGGCGAAGCATCTCAAGGATCTTCTCCCGGCGGCTGAGGGTTGGATTTTGGTGAGAGGAAGTAGTCATCCGAAGACGGATTTCTTTCGCGGCGCAACATGATGCAATCAAAGTACTCTTTAGTATTTACGCTAGATTGGCAGAATGCAAGCATCTGTAGCGGTTGTGATGAGCGATTTCTGTCAAAACGCGAAAGAAATCCGTCGGGCGGGCAGTCGGATTAGTCGGATTAGTCGGGATCTATTTGGGTTGGCGGATGTATTGGGGGGTGCGTGGAGGGGCGGCGGTGAACTCTGTGGGAGTGTCGGAACGGGGGAGTGGCGGGATTCCATCATCGTCGTTCACGGTTATTTTTTTGCTGTTGGTGTCCAGTAACGAAGGGGGACCGAAGCCGAATGTGGAGTTGGGAAGAGGAGCGCCGGAGACAGAACCGGCTGGTTGTTGTGAACTATTGGGACTTGGTGATTGCGTTGTTAATGGTTGCTCGAGCGTGCCGCTGGATAGGATGGCTCTTGTCGGTGAGTTGTTCCTGGCCAAAGCGTTGGCGGGTTCGTCAGGTGAGGGTTGCTTAGTAGGCCATCGATAATCAACATCAGGGATCGCGGTCTCGGAAAGATTGTCATAGTCTACCCAAGGCTTCACGGTCCCTACGATTGTTTCATCCTGAATGAGTATATCAGGGGATTTTGGGGGTGGCTCTAATTGATTGGCTGTATTCAATTGCCATTTAATGTTCGGCGCTGCTACGAGCCCGTTAGCGGTTCTGGGCAAGTTTAGCGGAGGCGCATTTCCAAACGTTGATGTTGCTGCCATCGGTTTACTGGCGATCTCACCGCCGGCATTTGTTGACTGCAATTCTTCAAGCGTTGGACGAAGCACTTCTGAATCCGTCCAATTCCATTCCGCGGAACGGTCTTGGTCCCATGGTGACGAACTGACGCTTTGTGACATATCTGGCAATGGCTTATACCAATACCAAGTACTGTAGCCGCCGGCGGCAAGGATAAGAAAGCCAAGAATGACAGGACGATTGGTTGGTTCCGCGACAGGGGGTGTCTTTTTTCTGCTCATGATGATATGGATGCTAAACGGTTCAGTTCTGCATCCATGCAGAGAAACAATACTTTCCCACGTTCGTCATCGGCTTGAGCGGCTGGGTGGATTAAAAAATATGTCGAGATTCGGTTTGTAGCGGTTAGGTGAAAAGAACGAGGCACAGAGTGGCGTTACGGTTTTCAAGAGCTCTGAAATGCAAACAACCGAAGGAATGATCCTTCGGGTGATTAATAAAGTTGCCATGTTGGTTTATGGAATAGGAACGGGCAAGTTGCTTAGTTCACAACAGAGCCGACGTTTCATCCGTAGCCAAGAGGCTAGTAGGTGGCGAATGCGCGGAGCGCATCTAGTGTGTCAAGCATCGTCTTTTGCGATAAGTCGGCCCATTGAGTTGCACGATGGCGAACTATACAAAGTTTGAATTGCTCCAATGCGTCCGCCACATCTGGGGGAAGAGTAGGAAGAGCAGCGAATGGGTTGGTCAATTGCTTGTTGTCTTCTTCCCAGGGTGCATCGTTATCTGACTGCATTGCATCTTGGGGTGAGCCACTACTATTGAGGTTGTCCTCATCGGCATCGCCAAAGTCCGCGTCTTCGTAGGATTTGCCTGTGCTTATTCCATCGTCCGCGGAGCGATCCGATTCCACGTCCTCCTCTTCTTGAGTTTTGAGAGAAGTAAACCCATCATCGACTTCTGAGGTTATCAGTTCTTCATCTTTTGGGTTGTGTTTAGGGTCGCCGCCGGAAGTTTCCCAGCGAGTTCGTCTCATTTCCGAGATGCTCCAACCGCTGCGCACTGCACCTTCGAGCCACAGTTCCGCATCGTCCCAATCGAGTGCTGCAAGAAAGTGGCTCCAGTAGAGACCTTGGTAGCTCACTTGCGTGGCGCCGAATCGTTCGAAAACCCTACGAAGTCGGCCAACGTGTTGGCTGGTAACTGCGCCGACTTGTTTGCTCCATGTCTCATCGCTGTAGTCTGTTACTATCGCGTTAGCATCGATAAGAGCGGATCGCCATTCCGAGATGATTCTTCCTTTCTCCCAGTTAGTTTGGCTAATGAGTGTATTCCACTTGCCAACAAAGGGAGCCGTCACTTCGAGCGAACGAGCATCCAGCTCATTGGCTTCGAGTGTAACAGTTTCTGCAGCAGGCTCGACCGACATTCGGTGTGCTTCTGCAATTTCAGAATCGGATGCTGGCAAGGCATTTTCATCATGAATCGGCGACGTAATCATGCAATCCAATCATATTCTAGGGAGACATTGGTCAACCATCCTCTCGGTGGGACGGACGACAAAGAGGTTAGCCAAAACGAAGGTGGGAACAACAAGAATGCGGCAAAGCCAACTTGAAAATTTCTTAAACCGCTCCCAACGAGCTACTTAGGTAAAGTTTTAGGACGAGCTTTGAGTGTTGAACGGTTATGCCAGGCGTGCAAAACCTGTTGGGAACACGACTTGATTTCAGCAGCCAAATCACTTTCAATGGCGGATAGGTCTTTATACTCAAGGACCACTACGAAATCGCAGATCATCGGATTTCAGGTATTTAATACTCCCAAAACGATAGATGTCCCACGGAATCAACAATGAATACTACAAGTCTGTTCCAGCTAAATAATCGAGTTGCCGTCGTTGTGGGAGGCACAGGCAGCCTCGGAGGGGCGATGGCTGAAGCTCTTGGAGGAGCGGGAGCCCGGGTCGCCATTTTGGGACGTAGTGCTGAACGAGGCCTTCATCGTGCGGAAGAAATTAGGCGTGAAGGAGGAGAGGCGGTGTTTCATCATGCAGATGCAATGGACCGCGAGTCATTGGAGCAAGCCCGCGATATCATTGAGAGAACGCTTGGGCCTGTCGACATACTGGTAAATGCGGCGGGTGGCAATCAAAGAGAAGCGACTTTGCAGCCTGGAGATGATTTTTGCGATCTTCCTTTGGATGCGTGGAAGAATGTTTTTGATTTGAATCTAATCGGTGGTACGGTATTGCCCTGCCAAGTTTTTGGGGAGACGATGTTAACCCGAAATTCAGGCAATATCGTCAATATAGCCTCGATGTCGGGGATTGTTCCCCTTTCCCGCGTAGTAGCGTATTCGGCCGCCAAAGCCGCTGTGATCAATTTCACTCAGTTTTTGGCGAGGGAATGGGCGAATCGTGGAATCCGAGTGAACTGTATCAGCCCTGGTTTTTTTCCCTCTGAACAAAATCAAGCCCTTTTGTATGACGAAAGCGGCAATCTATCTCCTCGCGGCCAGCAAATCATCAACCATACTCCGTCAGGAAGATTCGGATATGCTCACGAGCTAGCTGGGGCAGTCATCTTCTTGGCGTCGTCCGGGGCATCCGGATTTGTCACAGGACATAACTTGGTCGTTGACGGGGGATTTTCTTCGACAACAATCTAGCGCGAAACACAATACAACTTATTTAGTCTTTTCTCAAGGTAAACAGGAGACCTTATGGCTCAGCTTTCCATTCGCAAAGATGCGTGCGAACTCGATTTTCTTTCGTTAGGAGCATTGGTGCACCGCTTAGATCCGGGCATCATTCCATTTCGAAAGGCCAAGTCGTTTGACATTCACGTTTCTGGGGGCGAGTACAACGTTGCAGCTAACCTTTCCGATTGTTTTGGATTGAAGACCGGTGTTGCCACCGCCATGGTAAACAACGGCATCGGTGAGTTAGTCCAAGCTCGGGTGCGAGAAATGGGAGTTAAGACTTTCTACAAGCACTACGAGCACGATGGAGTGCGTGGTCCAAACATCGCTACCGTTTACAGCGATCGCGGGCTCGGCGTACGTCCACCGGTCGTTTTCTACAACCGAGCAAACGAAGCTGGTGGATTGTTGCAGCCAGGTGATTTCGACTGGAAGACCATTTTTGGATCGGGCGTTCGATGGTTTCATTCTGGTGGGATTTTTGCTGCACTTTCTGCGACCACGTCCGAGTTGATCATCGAGGGGATGCAAGCTGCAAAGGCCGCCGGAGCGGTAACCTCCTTTGATTTGAACTATCGAGCCAAGCTTTGGAGTCCAATCGGTGGAACAGCCAAAGCTCAGGAGCAGATCAGCAAGATTGTTAAGAATGTTGATATGTTGGTTGGCAACGAAGAGGACTTGCAAAAAGGATTAGGCGTTGAGGGGCAAGACGTCGAGTCGGCTTCATCGCTAGACCCAGATTCCTTCTTTAAGATGATTGAGCGAGCGGTCGAGAAGTTCCCGAACGTGAAGATGGTTGCTACGACTTTGCGTGAGGTGCATTCCACCAATCGCCACGATTGGGCCGCGGTTCTCTGGTATGACGGAAAGCGATATGTGAGCCCGACCTGTCAACTGGACGTTGTGGATCGTATTGGTGGTGGAGATGGCTTCGCTGCTGGATTGATTTACGGCATGCTGGCAGGGAAAGAGCCTGAGCAAGCTTTACGACTTGGTTGGGCGCACGGAGCTTTGCTCACAACATTCCCAGGTGATACGACCATGGCCAAGTTGCCTGAGGTTGAAACGCTTGCCAAGGGCGGTTCGGCTCGTGTACAGCGATAATTCGCTAAGAGTCGAGACAAGGTTTTCTAGTCGAGACAAGGTGTTCTAAAGATCCCGTGCTTCGATAAGGGTAGCCGGGTCTTTGTAGAGCCCAACATGTAGATGCTTCGTAATCAGCGGGTTTCCAGAGATGGCCCCGCTTTTTTTATGTTAATGTTTGGAGCCACGGTTCGAATTTTGATACGGAGATCGGTTATCATAGCTTGATAACGCTTTCGGTTTCTGGTTGCTCTGTACGCGAATTGGCTCATCAAAATATGAAACATTTCCCTCTGTGTTTCGCATTCCTGACATCCCTGCTGTTTTGCGAGACAAGCTTGTTCGCAAATGGTTCACATTCTGAAGAGAAGTGTGCGGGTGCAAAGGAATTTCCGATTAAGACAATTAAGGTCGGCCAAGTGGAGTTGGAGATCGTCGTCAATTCGGACACCTTTTCGCAAGCTTCTGCGATCAACTCGATAGGGTCCATTATTGGCACTCGCGAAGTAATAGGAGAGAATGTCGCCATCATCTCGCAAAAGAGTTTTTACTTTGGAGATCTTGGACACAAAGATATGCCGTTGCCAGAAACCTATACGAATGTTGAGGCGACTGGGGTAAGCGATACCGATCTTGTGATCGGATATGCGGCTCGTGCTATAGGGCACCCGAAGGGAAACTTGGATGGAGTCGCATGGGATCCAAAGACCGATCAAATAGAAATATTGCCCCGAGCTGAAGGGGATTCGGCGTGCCAAGCCCAGTCGATAAACTCCGATGGAACTATGATCGCCGGGTACAGCACTGGGCCTGCTCGATTGCGACCCGTAGTTTGGACTAAGGGTAAAGACACAGGGGTATGGGAAGTAACTGTTTTGCCAACTGCCCATGAGAATAATCCTTATCTCATGTCTGGCCATTTGCGAGTAACTCCCGATGGGACGTGTCTAGCAGGTTGTTGCACCGAAGCGTTTCTGCCGAATAATGTTATCGATAGCTCCCTGTACTTTTGGACTAAAAATGATCAAGGAGAATGGAAGCAACGTCAAGTTTCTGACAAGCAAATTTATATAAAGGGCTTTAACAACAAGCGTCAGATCGCAGGTGTAATAAGGGAGCTTTCGGGCAAGACGTTCCCGTGTTTGTTTAATGACAAAGGAGAAGAGACAAAACTTTCCTTATTGCCAGGCGACGAAACTGGCGAGGCGAGAGCAATCAATCATGAGTCGGTCATCGTTGGGTTCTCCGACGATCCACACGGACCTGAGGGTGGGCCTGAGCCTTGTAGTTGGAGTGTTGATGGCAAAGTAGCAGCAGTAAAGCTCGGGCCATCGCCTTATGGGACCATCCACGGTATTAACGATGCAGGCCAAATGGCGGGTATGGCGACTCTTATTGAATTGGTGAGCGAACCAGGAGTCGAGAATGGTGTGGCTGCGGAGCGAGCACTCGCTTTTAGGACAAAGAGATCAAAGCCTTAAGTTTTATTGAGGGGTTGGCTCTTCGATGCCTAACTTTTTCATCTTTTTGTAGAGCGTGGTTCGATTAATCCCCAGTAGATCGGCGGTAACGTTTCTATTCCAAGAGTTCGCTTTCAGGGCGGACAAAATGATTTGCCGTTCTGGGCCTTCGAGCGCCTCGCTTAGTGGGATGATGTTTGGCGAAGTCTGCCCCATGTTTTGCAGCGATTGTTGGTCGTTGGAAAAATGCTGGTTTGTTTGAATAGTCGTGGAATCCGAAGGCATCGTTTTTTTACTGATCGATGATGGCAACGCATCCGCTTCGATTGCATCGGACTTGGCAAGCAAGACGGCTCTTTGGATAGCGTTTTCCAGTTCGCGAATGTTGCCAGGCCACGAATGAGACAGTAGGGCATTCATCGCGCTATTCGAGAAACCTGATATTTTCCGATTGTATTCAGTGCAGACTTTACGCAAGAAGTGGTTCGCTAAAATGGGAATATCATCGAGCCGGTCACGGAGTGAAGGCAGCTCGATATGAATCACTTGGATTCGGTAGAACAAGTCTTGTCGAAAACGTCCTTCGGCGACTGCCTTTTCTAAGTTCTCATTCGTTGCAAGGATTGCACGAGTATCAACAGAGATAGTTTCTGTTCCACCAAGTGGTTCAAATTCGAATTCCTGCAACGCGCGGAGAAGCTTGATTTGTAAAGCGGTGGATGCTGTGCCAATTTCGTCCAAAAAGAGGGTGCCATGGTCTGCTTGAAGGAATTTTCCGGTCTTGTTGCCTATGGCTCCCGTGAACGCGCCAGCGACGTGTCCAAATAATTCACTCTCGAGTAGGTTGTCAGGCAGGGCCCCGCAAGCTACTTCGACGAAGGGCTTCTTGCGTCGGTCGGACTTTTTATGGATGGCGCGAGCAATCATGCTCTTACCGGTCCCGTTCTCACCGGTTATCAATATGGTGGCTTTCGTGTCAGCTACTTTATCGATCATCTCGAAAATTTTGAGCATACGGAGATCGTGACTCACAATGCTCTCCATGCCGAATCGTCGGTCGAGTTCTTCTTTGAGCCTAGCGTTTTCGTTCTCAATGTTCTTCTGATTTAGAGCACGTTGTATGGTCGTTCTGAGTTCTTGATCGATGATTGGTTTAGAAAGAAGTTCGAAAGCGCCACCAGCTAGGGCTTCTCTGGCCGCATCAGGGCCTGCGTAACCAGACATCATTACTACTGGCAGGTCTGGGTGGCTGCGCCGAACTTGCCGAAGAAATTTAAGTCCGTCTCCATCCTCAAATCGAACGTCGCACAAAAACAGATCTGGCTCGTGTCGCGAAAGGTCTGATTTGGCTTTTTCGATACTAGGAGCGGTACTAACTGCGAAACCCTCGCTGCTAAGCCAGTCTGACATCGACTCGAGGAGCCATCGATCGTCGTCGGCGATAAAAATTTTTACTGGTGTGCTCATATTCGCAGGATCGAAGATTGTTAGGGAAAGACCTTTCTGGAATAGAAGGCTAGGTTGACTTTTTTCAACAGGTGGAAATTGTTATGAGGCAAACGGGCAACCCGAGCATTTTCGAAGTCATTCAAGCAGAAAAACCGCTACAAACGGACATTTCTCGCGGGTAAGCGGCGGGGGATTTTGGTTATAGTGGGTTATGGGAGTCACCTCGTAAGATCGTGGATGGATGGCTGGTTGCAAGGGACTATGCGTTTGGCAATCGCCCTTTTGCGCCGTGAGTAACTCATTTTTTGACTAAAAGGACATTCATGCAATCTTCGTGGACCAAGCTACAACAGGGGCAGGGAACGCCGATTGTTCGATGGCAAGCGATGATTTTCGGAGGGATTTCGGCATTGTTGCTTCCGGTGCTTCTGGTAGCCACGGGTTGGTTAACGCAGCTGTTGTTTGTTGTGCAAAAGGATGATCAGGGTTTGCGGATTTTGCCAGCGACTCTTGGAATTGGTCCTTATTTCACGATAAGCAGCGTATCCCTCTCAGCCGAGCCTAACTTGCTGAGGGTTTCGATCGCGATCATTGTGATCATTGTGATGGTTTTCATAACCGAGCGGATATTTTATTTGTTGTCGCGTCGGCAATCGATGAATGCGTCTCTTGAGCTAACGTCATCCTTACTCCACAGGCTGTATATGCAGGCTCGTGGGCTATCGGCGGATCACGGGCTTTCAGGGCAACGCCAGATGCTTCGAGCGTTGATACAATCTGAAGTACCTCGAGTCCGCGATGCGTGGACCGATTGGTTTCGCGTTTTTCCGCGTTGTTTAATTCAAGCAGCGTTGGCTCTCATCCTCGCGTGTTGCATCAACGTCTGGTTTACAGTGCTTGCGATTTTAGCTTTGGTCGTCGGCTGGGGGTTGTACCTTAAACTGGAGGCGAACCAAAGAAAGAGTCGACCGGTGTTGTCTGAGCAACGACGCAATGCTCACGAGCAACTTATGTACTTATGCGAGACATCGCCTTTATTAGAATCGATCGACAATCGAGTGAGTGTTGAATCGCTCTTTGATGGACAAGTCAAAAACTTTCATCGTTCTCATCTTCGATTGGCTGACGAAGGGAGTTGGCGATCACCATGGTTGTTGCTCGCTATCACGGTGTTGACTGCGTTGCTATTATTCGTGCTCAGCATTCGAGTGCTTGAGCCCAGTTCTCGACTCCACATCGGTGACGTTGTGGTGTTGATTGGGAGTGTTATCTTGTCGGTGAGTAGCTTATTCAGATTGAATAGAGGTATTCGAAAACGGATCAGCGCAAGTGCTTCGGCTGAGAAATTGGTGCAGTATTTGTCGCTGTCAACGAAGTCGTTGGAGATCAGTTCTGGGGCGAGCATGCCCCCTGTGACGAGTGCCGTTATATGGGAGCACGTTACATTTCGCGATAGCAATAAGCATCGACTTCTCAATGATGTTTCGATGAGCCTTTATCCGGGCAAGATTACAGCTATCGTATCGATGGATCAGGGGGCGGCACATTCGCTGAGTGAGATGATCATGGGGTTTGGTAAACCAGCTAGTGGTCGAATACTCATTGACGGAGTAAACATGATCGATCTCGACTCTATGAGTCTGCGAAGAAATGCACTTTTGGTGAATGATCGCGGACCCTTGCTCGATGGAACCGTCGAAGAGAATATGCTGGCGGGGGCAAAAAAGGATACGACTTTAGATTTAGTTTCTATCGCAAGAGAGGCTCGCGTATCGGAGGGTATTCTAAACTTAGCGGATGGGTTTGAAACCATGCTTTCGAGCAACGACGAAAGGCTCGCACCGGATCAGTTGTACCGATTGGGAATCGCTAGGGCTTTGATTAGGAGGCCGTCCATTATTGTTGCCTTTGAACCTAAGCAGAGAGTTTCCTCGCAAGACGAGTTTGATTCCCTTTCCGCGTTGGTTGCGCTTAAAGATATGGGAGCAACTGTTATGGTAGTACCGGAACGATTGAGCACTCTCAGGGCTGCTGATCAGATAATCGTATTTCAAGAGGGGCGTGTCGTCGCGAGTGGCACGCATCAAAAATTACTGGAAGAAAGCGAACTCTATCGGCACTTTAACTACATTCGCTTTGCTTGGAGCTGAACTGTAGCGAATGATATACCGTTTCAGAATCACGGTAATACTCTTGGTGTTTAAGTAGGCTGGCAGCATCTTCGTCCAGAACTGTAATCACATTAGGGTGCAGTTGTAGAGCGCTCGATGGGTTGCTAGAGGAAACTGGGCCTTCGACGCAGCCAGAGACTGCGGTAGCTTTTGATTTGCCAGTTGCCATTAGTAGGATTGACTGGCTTTCAAGGATGGTTGCAATGCCCATTGTTAGGGCCATGCAGGGAACATCTTCAGCGGTGGAAAAAAAACGGGCGTTATCAGTTCTCGTTTGGCGTGTAAGGGTTTTTAAACGTGTGCGAGAGCCGAGCGAGGATCCGACTTCGTTAAACCCGATATGTCCGTCGGTTCCAATTCCAAGAATTTGTAGATCTATACCACCACGATTTTCGATTGTTTTTTCGTATGCCTCGGCACTTTCGGTAAGATTGCAATTCCATGTTTTCGGGATGTGGTTCGAATCCGAAGCGAAATCGACGTGCTTGAATAGCGCATCGTGCATGTAATAGTGGTAACTTTGAATATGTTCGGGAGGAATACCGACATATTCGTCCAAATTAAAAGTCGTCACTCCTCGAAACGAGATCTTGCCTTGGGAGTATCGATCTACCAATTGACGGTAGAGTCCCATGGGGGTTCCGCCAGTCGCTAGACCAAGAACGCAGGGAAGATTGAGCTTCGCTCGGCTGTTTACCAAGTTTGTGACAACGTTAGCCGCGAATTCTGCTACGTCATCGGGAGTTTTAAGAATAACAACTCTCAATTTGAACCCGGACAATTAAGTGGAGGAAGCTCAACGCAGCGACCGCAATTTGCGCTGAGCGTTTTGTAAAAGATTCAAGCAAAAATAGCGTAGGGTAAAACCTAGTTTTCGATTTACTTGTTCGTGATACCGTCGATCATTTTGTCGAAGTCGGCCTTCGTTTTTTCCACTAGGTCTTTCGGGCCGTATGCTTTGATGAAAAGGTTTTGACCTTTAGGCATTTCAACAATCGCTCCGATCATTCGATAGTTCTCTTGTTTTTTGGTGGGACCAGGGGCGAAGGGGCCGCCACCCATAGAATCAAGATAGGTTCCGGCGACGTCGACGGTGTGAACGGTAAGTTTATCTACCGTTTTCTTGTCGACCTTGGTTTCCTCTGCCTTGGCTCCTTCAAACTGGCCAATCCAGCGTTTTACGTTCGCATCGATCGAGCCCCCAGATCGTGAAAAGGTAATGCGGATCGATTCTTTACCGTCGGCAGGAAAGCGGAACTCACCTTCGACCATTTGATTTTTGGGTGGTACGTTTTTCCAAGAAGCTGGGGGAATGACTGCGACCTTAGTGCCTTCGAAAAGGAAGGGCTTAACCTCTGCTGGTTTTTCCGCTGAGGATTCTTGTGAATAGCAGGTTGTGGTGATTGTAGAAATGAAAAACAGAACCAAAGCAAGTCGAAGACGCATTTTAAGAGTTCTCGCTATCGGGTAGGGTTATGGAATCGGTAGGCTGGTATGGAACTCCAGGTCCATGGCTTACACTATAAGGCATCGTAGTAATCTAACAATCCGCTCTGCGGGGACTTTTTATGCAAAGTAGCCACGATTGTCAGTCGATTATGTCTCGCTCGAAAGACCCAATGTTGCTGGATGATTTGCGTCATTTGACGAGGTTAGCAATACGTGAAGATTTGGATCGCGGGATGGATTTGACCACGATGGCGATCGTACCAGCCCAAGTAAAGGGACGAGCGGACATCGTCGCCAGGGTCAACGGTGTGGTCGCCGGGATGAATTTGGTGGGCGAGATTGTGTCCGAGTTTGATTGTTCGTTGGAATGGGATTCGCTTATAGCAGACGGTGAGCAATTCACGAGCCGGCAATCGTTGATGACTTTGAGAGGAGACGCAAGAGACTTGTTGACTTGCGAGCGCACGATTCTGAATTTTCTTGGTAGGCTTTGCGGTATTGCGACCTTGACGAGTCAATTTGTGGAAAAGATCCGGGGGACAAAAGCCAACGTTTTTGACACTCGAAAGACGACACCGGGATGGCGGCGACTGGAGAAGTATGCCGTGTTGTGCGGCGGTGGCTGCAATCATCGTATGGGGTTGTTCGATGGGATCCTCATCAAAGATAATCATCTTGCATCACGCGCTGTCAAAGCAGGCGTTGTGTTGGATGCGGGCGAAGCGGTGCGGCAAGCGTTTCAGTTTATCGATGGTATGCCAGGACAGGGTGGACGTCCGGTTGTAGAGATCGAGATCGATTCGATTGACCAGTTGGCGTCAGCTTTGGTGGCTGTGCCCGATATCGTTCTGCTAGATAATATGAGCTGCGATCAATTGAAAGAGTGTGTGCAAATGAGGGATCGCATGAACCCTCGGGTTGAGCTCGAAGCATCTGGTGGGGTAAACATCAACACCATTTCAGCGATTGCAGCAACTGGCGTCGAGCGGATAAGCGTAGGAGCTCTTACCCATTCAGCTATCAACCTC
>Ga0315899_10004949_pt1 | contig 14395 bp, 9 predicted proteins | sample LakEriMetagenome_2_FD_203518 | JGI IMG/M metagenome (GOLD analysis project Ga0315899, IMG submission 203518) | Freshwater fungal communities from buoy surface, Lake Erie, Ohio, United States - Buoy 4 MA112 | ecosystem: Environmental > Aquatic > Freshwater > Lake | place: USA: Lake Erie, Ohio... | reverse complement strand
CAAGTCGCGCAAATGAAAACGAAGAAGATATCGTCGAAAACGGTGATGCACCGCTGATTGACTTAAATGATGCGACTGTCAAAAAGCTGCTCGCTAAGGCAAAGCGCCGGGGCTTCCTTACCTATGACGAGCTGAATGCGGCGTTGCCGCAGGACCAGATGTCCTCCGAACAGATTGAAGACGTCATGTCGGCGATTAACGACATGGGCGTTCAAATCGTTGAGAATGACGAGGCCGGCGAAGATGGTGAGGAGGAGGAGCAAGAGGAAGAAGTCGAAACCATCGACAATATTTCCGAAAATGATCCCCGCTCGCTGACGAACACGATCAAAAAAACAGGTACCGGTGAACGTACCGACGACCCTGTCCGCATGTATCTGCGCGAGATGGGCGCGGTTGAATTGTTATCGCGCGAGGGCGAAATTGCCATTGCAAAGCGGATCGAGTCCGGGCGCGACACGATGATCTTGGGCCTATGCGAAAGCCCGATCACGTTCCACGCGATCATTGATTGGTCAAATGCGCTCAACGACGGCGAAATGCAGTTGCGCGAAATCCTCGATCTCGACGCCATGCTCTCGAAGGAGCCTGCGCCTGAATCACTCACCGAAGACGGTGAAGAAGAAGGCGACGGTGAAATTAGCGAGAAGACTGCGGGCCCCTCCTATAAAGAGGAAGAAGAAGTCGAAGACGAACCCGCAGCGGCAAGCGACGAAGATGATGATATGACGGAGCGGCGTTCGCGCCCTGTGGAGGAAGAAGAAGAGGACAACACCCTCAGCCTAGCGCAGATGGAAGAGGCTTTGAAGCCCGCCGCGCTTGAGCGGTTTGCCAAGATCACATCATTGTTCAAGAAATTTTCCAACATTCAGCTTGAACGCATGCGTGCGTTGAACGCAGGCGAAGATTTTTCCACGGCCTCGGAAAATAAGTATCACAAATTACGTGAAGAATTGACTGCCGAAGTCGAAAGCGTTCAATTCCACGCGAACAAGATCGAGTATCTTGTCGACCAACTGTATTCGTTCAATCGCCGCCTGACTGCTCTGGGTGGCCAAATGCTGCGCTTGGCAGAGCGGCACAAAGTACCGCGTAAAGCGTTTCTTGATAGCTATATGGGCCATGAGCTTGACGAAAACTGGCTCACAGATGTGTCGAACATCGACAAGAAATGGACGGCCTTTGCCACCAATGAGGCTGAGAGCGTTGAGCGTGTCCGCAGCGAGATAGCGGATATTGCAGCCAATACCGGCATGTCGCTTGGAGAATTCCGCCGCATCGTAAACATGGTGCAAAAGGGCGAACGCGAAGCGCGTATTGCCAAAAAGGAAATGGTTGAAGCCAATCTGCGCCTCGTTATTTCCATCGCCAAAAAATACACCAACCGCGGTTTGCAGTTTCTTGACCTCATTCAGGAAGGCAATATCGGCCTGATGAAGGCGGTTGATAAATTTGAATATCGCCGAGGTTATAAATTCAGCACCTACGCGACATGGTGGATCCGGCAGGCAATCACCCGTTCGATTGCTGACCAAGCACGCACGATACGTATTCCCGTGCACATGATCGAAACGATCAACAAGCTTGTGCGCACGAGCCGCCAGTTCCTGCACGAACAAGGCCGCGAGCCAACACCGGAAGAAATGGCTGAACGCCTTTCTATGCCGCTGGAGAAAGTGCGCAAGGTGATGAAAATTGCCAAGGAGCCAATCAGCCTTGAAACGCCAATTGGTGACGAAGAAGACAGCCATTTGGGCGACTTCATTGAAGATAAAAACGCGGTCATTCCTGTAGATGCGGCGATTCAAGCCAATTTGAAAGAGACTGTCACCCGCGTTCTTGCATCGCTGACGCCGCGCGAAGAACGCGTGCTGCGCATGCGTTTTGGCATTGGCATGAATACCGACCATACGCTTGAGGAAGTGGGTCAACAGTTCAGCGTGACGCGCGAGCGTATTCGCCAGATCGAAGCCAAGGCCTTGCGCAAGCTGAAGCACCCAAGCCGCAGCCGTAAAATGCGCAGCTTCCTAGACCAGTAATCAAACGGACAAAATTGAACATACGGGCCCTTTCTTGCGTGCAAGATTGGGCCCGGTTTTGTTGCGCGTGGCATAATGGGATAGCACGCATTTTTTTATAACCTATTGCATAACGACAACGGGCAACTTAACGAATTAATTGGTCGATTAACTAACGGGGTTCCTCCATGCGCTTTCAAGGCACTGATAATTACGTAGCTACCGATGATTTGAAGGTCGCCGTTAACGCTGCGACAACATTGCGCCGGCCCTTGTTGGTCAAGGGTGAACCTGGAACGGGTAAAACCGTTTTGGCATATGAAATAGCGAAAGCGCTCGGTACGCCGCTCATCGAATGGAATATCAAATCCACAACAAAGGCGCATCAGGGCCTGTATGAATATGACGCCGTTGCGCGTCTTCGCGATAGCCAATTGGGCGAGGCGCGCGTGCACGATATCAAAAACTACATCAAAAAAGGTAAGTTGTGGGAAGCATTCACTGCGCCCCAATTGCCCGTGTTGTTGATCGACGAGATCGACAAAGCCGATATCGAATTTCCTAACGATTTGTTGCAAGAACTCGATCGCATGGAATTCTTCGTTTACGAAACTCAGGAAACCATAAAGGCGGTTGAACGACCCATCGTTATCATCACGTCAAACAATGAAAAGGAATTGCCCGACGCGTTCCTGCGCCGTTGTTTCTTCCATTATATCAAATTCCCTGATCGCACGACCATGCAAGCAATTATCGATGTACATTTCCCAGGCATACAAAAGATGCTCGTTTCGAAAGCTATGGATATTTTTTACGAGGTGCGGGACGTTCCGGGTCTCAAGAAAAAGCCAAGCACCAGCGAGTTGCTAGACTGGTTAAAGCTGTTGCTGCATGAAGATATGCCATTGGACGTGCTTCAGTCACGAGACCCAACAAAGGCCATACCGCCACTGCATGGTGCGCTGCTTAAGAACGAGCAGGACATCATGCTGTTCGAACGCCTTGCATTCATGGCGCGCCGTCCAAATAATTAGCATGCGTTCGATTGCGCTGGGGTTATCAATTACCGCATAACAGCCAGCGCCGCTAGACCGATAACCGCTTAATCGGTCATTTTATACAGGAGCCCGCCGGTGTTTTTTTCATTCATGGAAGAGTTGCGGACAGCGGGTATCTCGGCGTCGCTCAAAGAACATCTGGCGTTGTTAGCAGCGCTGGAGGCCGACGTCATTGGCCAGAGCCCCGAAGAATTCTATTATCTTGCCCGCGCTACTTTGGTCAAAGACGAGGCATTGCTTGACCGTTTTGACCAGGTTTTCGGAAAAGTCTTCAAAGGCATATTCACAGAATATGGACAAAATCCCGTCGACGTCCCTGCCGATTGGTTAAAAGCCATCGCCGAAAAATATCTGTCGCCCGAAGAAATGGCGAAGATAGAAAAGATGGGCAGTTGGGACGAGTTAATGGAGACGCTTAAAAAGCGGCTTGAGGAGCAGGAAAAGCGCCATCAGGGTGGCAACAAATGGGTCGGCACGGGTGGCACATCACCTTATGGCAATTCAGGGTACAATCCCGAAGGCGTACGGATTGGCGGCGAGTCCAAACATAAACGCGCAGTCAAAGTGTGGGACAAGCGCGAGTTTCAAAATCTCGACAACACGAAAGAATTGGGCACGCGCAATATCAAAATAGCAATGCGTCGCCTGCGCCGCTTTGCCCGCGATGGCGCAGTGGAAGAACTGGACATTGATGGCACGATTAACGGGACTGCCCGCCAAGGATGGCTAGATATCAAAATGCGCCCCGAGCGCCGCAACGCCATTAAGTTGTTACTAATGCTCGATGTCGGCGGATCAATGGATCCGTTCATCAAATTGTGCGAAGAACTCTTCAGTGCAGCGACGAGTGAGTTCAAAAACCTAGAGTTTTTCTATTTTCACAACTGCCCTTATGAGGGCGTTTGGAAAGACAATAAACGCCGGTTTAGCGAACGCACGCAAATGTGGGACCTTCTCCATAAGTTCCCGCATGACTATAAGGTCGTAATGGTAGGCGATGCATCAATGAGCCCGTATGAAATTACCCATCCCGGCGGTTCGGTTGAACATTTCAATGAAGAATCGGGTGCTGTCTGGATGAACCGGATCACCAGTACCTACCCCGCAACGGTTTGGCTGAACCCCGTCCCTGAAAAGCAGTGGGGATATTCGCAATCCACGAAGATCATCAAAGAACTGATGAACGACCGCATGTATCCGCTGACGCTTGAAGGGCTTGATGACGCGATGCGCGAGCTAAGCCGTAAACACGGCCATTAATACAACAGATATTGGCGGCGTTCTTCGATCCAGCTTTGCTCATCGACTGACGTCATGGCGTCAAATTCATCTGGCGTACTATTTGGCGAATCAACCCATTCGCGCAACGCTGGCCCGCCATTGATAACATCAATCGCAAGCTTGCCGATTTCATACTCGTACGGAAAGTCCCGCCATAAGTCATAATCAGGGTACAGCCTGCGAATGGCCTTGAACGCCAATGTCTGCAGCCGCCAAGGCTGAAACGCCTGATGATCATAGATCGGACCCTCTGCATGAATATGGACTCCATGGCAAAGCTGGTGCACATGCTTGTGAAACGTCGGCTCGAACCAGATTTCGCGTAAGTGGCAACCTTTAAGCCACTGCGGCGCGAAAGTGCGCATTTCAGCGATAACCTTGCGCGCGTCGATGTCGGGTGCGCCAAATATCTCAAGCGGCCGCGTGGTGCCCCTGCCCTCGGACAATGTTGTACCCTCAAGCAGCACAGTGCCGGCATAAGCACGCGCCATGTTCACATTGGGCGCATTCGGGCTTGGGTTGATCCATAGCCGCTCCGCTGGCCAACCGAAACCGGGCGCAGCATCCGGCGCATATCCCTCCACCGGAATCACCCGGTAATCCACATCGATATGGTAATGATCAATGAACCAATGGCCAAGCTCACCCAGCGTCATGCCATGCCGCATCGGTATTGGCCCCGCGCCAACAAAACTTTCCCATTCAAAACGCAATGTAAGGCCCTCTACAGGGCGCCCAGCCGGGTTTGGCCTGTCCAGCACCCAAACTGTCTTTCCATGCTCTGCAGCAGCCTCCAGCATGTATAGAAGGGTCGTTATAAAGGTATAAATCCGGCAACCCAAGTCCTGCAAGTCAATCAAGAGGACATCAAAGGTCTCCATAGATACAGCCGTTGGGCGGCGTACTTCACCATAGAGGCTGAATACCGGGATGTTGTGAGCAGGATCCATAAAATCCGGCGATTCCATCATATTGTCCTGCTTGTCGCCGCGCAGACCATGCTGCGGCCCAAACGCGGCGGTCACATTGACGTCACTTATAGCAGCGAGCGCATCCAACGAATGGGTCAGGTCAGCGGTTACAGAAGCGGGGTGCGCCAGCAAGGCAACGCGCCTGCCCTTCAGAGGTGCACGTAGTTTAGGCTCAGCCAAAAGGCGATCAATTCCAAATTTCATGGGCCGCTTCGTGCCTTCAGTTTAAGGGCAAAGCAATCCTTATGATGAAAATCGGGGCTGCCAGCCGGATGCGCCAATGCCCAATAAGAAATTTTCCCGCTTTTGGTGGCGACGACCGCGCTAATCCCCACCGATAGGTCGGCATCCGGCGCTGTGTCTGGCATAGAAAGCCTCACGGAAACGGTGAGAACATCACCGCTTTGTACTGTGCTAATTACTGGCGCACGTCCCCCCAATTGCGCCATTCCTGCACGATAGCCTGAAAATTGATATGCCGCCCATTGGCCCGAGGGCGCAAAATTATACTCGAGATAGGATTTATCTTCGGAATTTCCCACAAACAATTCAAAACAGGTATTTTTCGATAAGCCGTCGACGCGATCTGGTATTGCGGGACCTGCAATTTTTAATGCCTCTATTGCGCCAGTAATGCGATAGACCAATTCGATTTCTCCGCCTTGCCCAAGCGTGGCAGTGACATCGATAGCTTCGATCCCACCAGCATCGGACTGCGGATGGCACATCAACGAAACCTCGGTCATCGAAATATTGGCCAATGTCGAAACTCCATGCTAGGCGCGGACGCGTTATGACTGCTTATACTTCCGATCTCCTCCGCCTGCTTGATGCACGTGGCTACATTCACCAGACAACGGATGCCACGGCGCTTGACGCATTGGCATATAACGAGATTGTGCCAGCCTATATCGGCTTCGACGCGACCGCGCCATCGCTTCATGTCGGCAATCTCGTGTCGATCATGCTGCTGCGCAGATTGCAACAAGCAGGGCATAAGCCAGTGGTCGTTATGGGCGGTGGAACAACGCGAATTGGAGACCCGACAGGCAAGGATGAAGTGCGCAAGATGCTCACCGATGAGGCAATCGAGTCGAACATCACTTCCATCCGCACCGCTTTCGAACGTTTCCTGACATTTGGTGATGGTCCAACGGACGCGGTGATGGTCAACAATCATGATTGGCTTGGACAACTCGGCTATATCGAACTGCTGCAACAGGTCGGAACGCATTTCACGATTAATCGTATGCTCACCTTCGATTCGGTGAAGCTGCGGCTTGACCGCGAACAGCCCATGACCTTCCTTGAGTTCAACTACATGATATTGCAGGGCTATGACTTTCGTCATCTGAGCAAGACCATGGGGGTACGCCTGCAAATGGGCGGATCGGACCAGTGGGGCAATATAATCAACGGCATTGAACTCGCCCGCAGAATGGATGGCGCGGAGGTATTTGGCCTGACGACACCGCTCATTACCAAGGCCGATGGTTCCAAGATGGGCAAATCGGTTTCTGGGGCTATATGGCTCAACCGCGAACAATTGCCCGATTATGATTACTGGCAGTTCTGGCGCAACACCGATGACCGAGATGTCGGTCGTTTCCTGCGTTTGTTTACCGATCTGCCGATGGACGAGATTGTAAGACTTGAAGCGCTTGATGGTTCGGAAATCAACGCCGCGAAGATTGCCCTTGCCAACGCGGCTACAGAGTTATGCCGCGGCGCCGATGCTGCAGCACTTGCCGCCGAGACTGCGCGTAAGACATTCGAAGAGGGTGCAAGCGGCGGGGACCTTCCTACTTTTGACGCATCCAGCGATATTTCCGTAATTGACGCGTTGGTAGCATTGAACTTTGTTGCATCGAAAAAAGAGGCGCGCCGGATGATTCAGGGCGGCGGTGCGCGCGTCGAAGGAGACGCCGTGACTGACGAAGATGCCATGATCGCGCAGCAGGCTACCCCCGTTAAGATTTCGGCCGGTAAGAAGAAACACGGTTTAATTCAGTTTATCTAGGGTCAGGATCACTTAAATCCACCTTCGCGGTTTGAGGCCATTTTGTTCAGTGCAAGGCGGTAAGCGCAGGGTTTAGTGGTTCTAAGCTTTGCTTTGCCAACGCGGCAACTTTACTATTTATTCGTAACTTGGGCTTAACCCACTGCTTCAATCAACAGGCAAAGAGGGTTCCACGCATGGCGACAGCCTCACAGAATTCGGATGCGGAGTTACGCAGCAAGGCTCGTCATCGTGCGAACCTCAAGGTTATTGCGGAGAGTCGGCAGCATGGCGAAAAAACTATCCATATCGTGAATGTGTCAGCACATGGCTTTATGATTGATGGCAATCCTGGCTATCAGCGCGGGGAGCGTGTTGAACTAAGGCTGCCGGTCATTGGTCGGATTGAGGCACTTGTCACGTGGACAGTGGAACACCGTGTGGGGCTGCAGTTTGAACGCGTGTTACGCTTGCCCGACTTTCTAGCGCTGCTGGATGTCATTGATCCTAAAACCGGCTAACCGCCCCGCAGCGTTGCGACGCCCGCGTCACGCTCAAATAGGTACAATGCCATGCGTGCCGCTTGGCCGCGTGCCCCATCAAGGCCACCATCACGATCAAGCAATAGCCGAGCATCATCTGCAGCAACGCCGATCAGCTCGCGCACTTGCTCGGGCGTAGCGACGCGAAACGGGTTCTCACCCGACTGTCGTGTACCCAACAATTCCCCTGCGCCGCGGAGTTTCAAATCTTCTTCAGCGATCCGAAAACCATCATTGGTTTCCCGCATTAACGCCAACCGCGCGCGCGCAGTTTCACCTATGTGTGAACTGCGGACCAGAATGCACACTGATTTTTCCGACCCTCGGCCGACCCGCCCACGCAACTGGTGCAATTGCGCAAGGCCAAATCGGTCAGCTGCCTCTATGACCATGAGACTGGCATTGGGGACATCAACGCCAACCTCTATAACCGTGGTCGCGACAAGCAAACGTGTTTCGCCCGCCACGAAGCGTTCCATAACAGCATCTTTCTCGGGCCCGCGCATCCGTCCGTGGACCAATGCTACTTGATCGCCAAAACGCAAGCGCAGCTGTTCCGCGCGTTGTTCGGCGGCGGCAAGATCGCTTTTGTCGCTTTCTTCAACCAAAGGGCACACCCAAAATGCCTGTTTCCCAGCGGAGAGATGACGCGCAACGCCATCGACCAGTTCCAGTAACCGATCTTGAGACATTACGCGGGTTTCCACTGGCGTTCGTCCGGGCGGAAGCTCATCCAAAATCGAGCTATCCATTTCGCCATAAGCCGCAAGCGCAAGGCTACGCGGAATCGGCGTTGCGGTCATTACCAACAAATGTGGCACGCCCCTGCCCTTGCGTGACAGCATCAACCGTTGCGACACGCCAAACCGATGTTGTTCATCAATCACCGCCACCGCGAGGGCCTTATAGGTCACAGCTTCCTGAAATATGGCATGGGTACCGACAAGTATATGAATGGACCCATCGGCGAGCCCCATCAATGTAGCCTCACGCAAACTGCCTTTTTCCCGCCCAGTCAGGATTGCGATGTTAATCGGGAGCCCTGAAAGCAGCTTTTGTAGACTGGCATAATGTTGCCGCGCGAGTATTTCGGTGGGTGCTAACATGGCAGACTGCATGCCAGCTTCCACACCGCGCAGCAGCGCCATGAGCGCAACCATCGTCTTGCCCGCACCAACGTCACCCTGAAGCAGCCTCAGCATGGGCCGTGACTGCGCCAGATCGCCCTCAATTTCGGCAATGGCACGTTGCTGCGCGCCCGTCAGCGCAAACGGCAGTTGCAGCTTTGACACCAAAGAGCCATCCCCGCGTATCGGCACAGCGGTTCTTTTGTCCATCGCCGCGCGGATCAACCGCATCGCAAGTTGGTTGCTGAATAGCTCATCATAAGCCAGCCTATCCCGCGCGCCTTGGTCATCCTTGTTGTGCACTATGTTGATAGATGCGGACCATCCTGACCAACCACGACTGGATAGCAACGTCGGCTCAATCCAATCGGCGAGATCGGGTACGTCCTGCAACGAGGCCGCTGCCAACTGCCCCATACGTTTATTGGTAATTCCATCAGACAGTGGATAAATAGGCTCGGCAAGGCCCGGCGAGGCGTCGCTGCCAATTGGTACGACATGGTCAGGATGCACCATCTGCAATTCGTCACCATAACGGTCCAGCTTGCCCGAAATGATGCGTTGCTCGCCGACGGGAAGCTGTTTTCGCGCCCAGCCACCATTTCGGCCGAAGAATGTGAGCGTGATATAATTGCCGCCTGAATCAGCGGCAAAAATCCGTAATGGTGCCCGCGGACTGCTACCACCCCGATGATCCAGGACGGTGACAGTGAGGATGATGTTATTGCCAACATCGGCGAAATCCAAGCATGAGACCGCCTTACGATAGGTCCAGCTATTGGGAAAATGGTATAATACGTCCTTCACCCGCTCCAGCCCAAGCCGCTCCAACGGCTTGGCAAGACCAGGACCTACCCCTTTTAAGGCACGTACTTCTGCAAATAACGGATTGAGTATATCGGGGCGCATGACTAGGGCCGCTTATAACCCGCAATTCATATTCCACCAGAAGCTTAAAGGATGCATGATATGGACGCTGACCCCTATCGTCGTAAATTGCATTATCGTGCGCACCACCGGGGCACGCGTGAGGCAGACGCCATGGTTGGTGGATTTTTCGACCATCATTCGGCTGAATGGGGACTAGAACAGTTTGAATGGTTTGAGCGGCTGATTGATGAACAGGATGTAGACATCATGGCATGGGCGCTGGGCACAGCAGAACCCGACCCTGCCTTTGCTGGCCCATTAATGGACCTGATGATGCAACTTGATTTCATCTCGCTCCCTGAAGGGCTTAGTACGCATAAGTCATGATTGACCTGCAGCGGATCATAAACAGCCGCCAAGCACTAACGCTTGCGTCGGTGCCAAACGGCTTTGTGCCCTTGTTGTTGGCCGACCTGACACGGGCGGCAAAAACACGCACGCTGTATATTGCGCCAGATGAATCGGCCATGCGCGCGATAGCCGACGCCACACCCTTTTTTGCGCCCGAACTTGAGATATTGATCCTTCCAGGCTGGGATTGCTTGCCGTATGACCGGGCGTCGCCATCGGTGGCCGTAACCTCACAACGCATGGCAACGTTGCAGGCGCTTCAGCAACCTGCAAAAAAGAAGCAGCTAATCGTCACGACCATTGGCGCGGTGATCCAGAAATATGTGACGCCATTTCGTATTCGCCAGACTGGCGAGCGTTTGGCCGCCGGCCGCGAAACAAGCCGCGAACGGCTTGCGTCCCTACTTCAATCCAATGGCTATTTCCGTGTAGATACCGTTGCTGACGCGGGTGAGTTTGCAATCCGCGGCAGCATCGTCGACCTGTTCCCAGCGGGAAGCGAAGTTGGCTTGCGTCTCGATTTCTTCGGCGATGAAATTGAAAGCATTCGCCGTTTCAACCCATCGGACCAACGCAGCATCGATCAGGTTGAACATTTTGATATCTTGCCCGCCGTTGAAGCATTGATGGATGAGGAGGCTATTAAGCGCTTCCGCACGGGCTATCGCGAACGCTTTGGCGTCACCGCAACGGGCGATCCCCTCTATCAAGCTGTCTCCGAAGGCCGCCGGCTGTCAGGCATGGACCATTGGCTGCCTTTGTTCGAAGAGCGGATGGCGACGATATTCGATCATGTTGGTGCAGATGCCCTGATAATTCGCGACAGCGGCGCGATTGCTGCAGGCCAATCACGGCTCGATGCCATTACCGACTATCACGAAAACCGCGTAAAGGCGCAGGCGGCTGAACCTGGCAGCTATCGCCCGCTGCCGCCTGAAATGCTGTATTTAAGCGGCGATGAACTCGACCTATTATTTGCCGATAACGCTGCGCATCTTTTAACACCCTTTGCGCAGCCAGACTCAGCTAGCATCATCGATTTCAATATCGGCGCAGCGCGTGACTTCGCGCCAGAGCGGGCGCAAAAAACGAACGTCTATGAAGCCGTAGCTGCCCATCTCAAGTCACTCCACGCATCCAAAACCAAAACAGTGATCGCCAGCTACTCCGTCGGCGCGCGGGAACGCTTAAAGGGCCTGCTGGCGGACCATAAGGCACCCACCATAATCCTGGTCGATAGCTGGCAACAGGCCTTGGGTGTTGCGGCGGGGCAAACTGCAATGGTCGTGCTCCCGCTTGACCATGGCTATACCACGCCAGACCTCGTCGTCCTGAGCGAGCAGGACATGCTGGGCGACCGTTTGGTTCGGCGCCAGAAACGGCGAAAGTCGGCTGACGCTTTCTTGGCCGAATTGGCGGCCCTTACCCCAGGCGACCTAGTGGTGCACCAAGACCATGGCATCGGGCGCTATGAAGGCCTCATTTCCATCCCTGTCGGCAACAGCCCGCATGACTGCGTTGCCCTGACCTATTCGGGCGGTGACAAATTATATGTTCCCGTCGAGAATATTGATGTCCTCTCACGCTATGGTTCGGACAGCGAGCATGTTACGCTAGATAAATTGGGCGGCGAAGCATGGCAGCGCCGTAAATCGAAGCTTAAAGAACGCATTCGTGCCATCGCGGGTGAATTGCTCAAGACCGCCGCCGAACGTGCGTTGCGGGCAGGCTCGATTATCGAGGTTGACGGCCCTGCTTATGCAAGCTTCGTTGACCGCTTCCCCTATGAGGAAACAGAAGATCAGCTTCGTGTAATTGAAGAAGTGCTTCAGGATTTGTCGGCTGGCAAACCAATGGATCGCTTGGTGTGCGGCGATGTTGGCTTCGGCAAGACAGAAGTAGCGATGCGAGCGGCCTTTGCAGCCGCCATGGCGGGTCTTCAGGTTGCGATCATTGCCCCGACAACATTATTGGCGCGGCAGCATTATTCGAACTTTGCCGAACGTTTCCGTGACCTGCCGCTGCAGCTTGGACGGCTTTCGCGGCTCGTGCCAACTGCAGAGGCCACGAAGACCCGCGAAGGATTGGCCGACGGAACGGTCGACATCGTCATTGGCACGCACGCCGTTCTGGCAAAATCGCTTCAGTTCAAAAGGCTCGGCCTTGTGATCGTGGACGAAGAACAGCGGTTTGGCGTCAATCACAAGGAACAGCTAAAAGCGCTCAAAACCGATGTGCATATGCTCACACTTACCGCGACGCCAATTCCGCGGACGTTGCAGATGGCGATGTCGGGCTTGCGCGAACTGTCCGTCATTCAAACGCCGCCAGTCGACAGGCTCGCCGTGCGCACATATGTCATGCCTTGGGACCCAGTCGTGCTGCGTGAGGCATTGTTGCGCGAACATTATCGCGGCGGGCAAAGCTTTTTCGTCGTGCCCCGCATTACCGACCTTACCGAGATTGAAGAATTTCTGCGTACCGACATACCTGAAGTGAAATTTGTCACCGCGCATGGCCAAATGTCGCCGACCCAAGTTGAAGAGCGCATGAGCGCTTTCTATGAAAAGCGATATGACGTGCTGTTGTCGACCACCATTGTCGAAAGCGGTCTCGACATCCCAAGCGCTAACACTTTGATCATCCATCGCGCAGACCGCTTTGGTTTGGCACAATTATATCAGTTGCGCGGGCGCGTAGGCCGGTCGAAGACCCGCGCTTATGCCTATCTCACCCATGAAGCCAATCGGGTGCTGACCGAGACGGCGGAAAAGCGCTTGAAAGTCCTTGGCGACCTCGACAGTCTGGGCGCAGGCTTCCAACTTGCGAGCCATGATCTCGACATTCGCGGCGCTGGTAATCTGGTAGGCGACGAACAGTCAGGCCATATCAAAGAAGTCGGCTTTGAATTGTATCAATCGATGCTTGAAGAAGCCATCTTGGAGGCCCGCGCTGGCGCGCAAGGTCTGGCCAAGCCGCGCGGCAGCTTCTCACCGCAGATCACCATCGACGCACCAATTCTTATTCCGGAGGATTATGTCCCCGATCTATCGGTTCGCATGGCGCTGTATCGCCGCTTGAACGATCTCGAAGAAGGTCAAGATGTCGAAGGCTTTGCGGCCGAAATGACCGATCGTTTTGGTCCGATCCCCGAACCTACGCAAAACCTGCTCAAGCTTATCCAGATCAAGCAAAACGCGCTTATCGCGCAAGTCGCCAAGATCGAAGTCGGCGCGCGCGGGACATTGGTCAGCTTCCATCAGGATACACCGCCCAACGTGACGGGATTACTGGCTTATGTCGACAAGCTTGGCCAAACGGCGAAGCTTCGTCCCGATAGCAAGCTGGTGATTAACCGCGTTTGGGGTGACCCTACAACCCGGCTAAACGGCTGTTTGCAGTTGTCACGTGGCCTCGCCAGTCTGGCGCGCAAATCCAGTTAAACGATGTTGCGGGCCATCGCTTCGAAGCTATCCGCCGGCGTTGGGTACCAAATATTCGTCTCCCACCTAAGGTTCATGGCGCCCAACGCCCATATTGTCACTGGTTCATGCGGTGGCACCGATTAATTCAGCTTTGCCCGAGAGGCTTTTGCGCTTACATCGCGCAAATGATCGACGGTTTTGGACGCAATATCGACTATTTACGGATATCCGTGACTGACCGGTGCAACTTCCGTTGTACCTATTGCATGCCCGAACAGCAGACTTTTCTGCCGCATCGCGATCTCCTCACTTATGATGAAATCATGGCGCTGGTAGAGCGCTTCATCGCGCATGGCATCCGCAAAATACGGCTTACAGGTGGAGAACCACTTGTGCGGCGCGATATTGAAGTCTTGATCGAAGCGCTTGGGCAACATGTAAAGGCAGGACATCTCGACGAGCTGACCATGACCACAAACGGCAGCCGTTTGCAGCAATTTGCGCCGTTGCTTGCTTCTGCCGGAATGAAACGGATTAATGTCAGCCTCGACACGCTGGATCCCGACGCTTTCCGTCAGATCAGCCGTGGCGGGGAACTTCCAAGTGTGTTGGCTGGTATCCACGCCGCACGGACGCAGGACTTGGACGTAAAAATCAACATGGTCGCGCTCAAGAACGAAAACGAAGACGCGT
>Ga0315899_10004948_pt1 | contig 14395 bp, 12 predicted proteins | sample LakEriMetagenome_2_FD_203518 | JGI IMG/M metagenome (GOLD analysis project Ga0315899, IMG submission 203518) | Freshwater fungal communities from buoy surface, Lake Erie, Ohio, United States - Buoy 4 MA112 | ecosystem: Environmental > Aquatic > Freshwater > Lake | place: USA: Lake Erie, Ohio... | reverse complement strand
AGTTACAGGAGGCAACTTCTGTCGAGGGTTCGAATCCCTCCCTCTCCGTTGCACACCCTCACCGGCGACTCCACGCACCGGTTCGCTGGCCGCATCGGTTCATTCCCCAGAACTGTTGACTCCCGGCCCCGGCCGAAGCGATCACGCAGGGCCCTGTGCCGGTGCATGCGATCACCACCGCAGGCCTTCTCTCCGCCTGTCTGGCCGATGCCTGGCATCAGCGGGCGAGCCCGAGGGCCGGTGGAGCACTTCTTCCGGGAGTTCACCTCTGCCTCCCCAGCGCCGGTGCCCGGAGAACCCGGCACCGGCGCTGGGCCAGGTAGGCGCATCCCACCCGCTGGCGCCATGAGGGCAGGAACCCACGGACTGCACAGGACGCCTTCTTCGCCTCATGGCGAATGGATCAGGGAAAAGCGGTGCGAGTGCCACGTTGGCGGGTAACTGAGGCCCGGTCACGGCGACAAATCAGGCCTTGGCCGGGCCTCCCACACGCCGTGCCCGTTTGCGGCGGTAGCTCTCACCATTGATCTCGATCAGGGTGCTGTGGTCCACGGGCCGGTCCACCGCCGCCACGGTCATGGCGCGGGTGGAGAAGACGTTCTCCCACTCGCTGAACGGCTGGTTTGAGCTGACCAGCAGGAAGCGGCGTTCGTAGCGGTGCATCAACAGCTCAACCCGTACCGAGGTCTCGGCCTCGCCCTTGCGCACGTAGCCGCTGTCGTCGATCACCAGCAGGGCAAAGCGATCGAGGCGATTGAGGGCCTTGGCCAGGGCGTAGTCGGCTTCGCTCGCTGCAGTTCCTGCACCAAGGTGGCGGCGGTGTAGAAGCGTGCCGAGCGGTCCAGGCCGATCAGGCTGACGGCAGATGCCGGTCGCCAGGTGGGTCTTGCCCACGCCGCTGGGGCCGAACAGCGGCAGGTTCACGGCCCGGTCCAGTCAACCGGCGTCGTGTGCTCCGCTCGATCTGATGCCGGTCCAGATCAGGGATCGCTCCCCAGTCCAGGTCCGCCAGGGTTTTGGGAACCGGCAGCTGCGCCTCCTGCAACAGCCGCCGCAGCCTTGCCTGGCGCCGCTGCTGGTAGTTCCTGCTCGGCCAAGGACATGGAGGTGGCTGGCGGGGCTCCAGCCATCGGCTGTGGCCTGCTGTTCGGCTGCCTGCCACTGGCTGCGGAACTGCGCCAGTTTCAGCTGTTTGAGCAGGGATGGCAGAGCGGTTTGCAGCGCTGGCCGGCTGGGGCGAGCACCCAGGAGTGCGTCATCGCTGCGGGCCGCGAGATCGAGGGCGTCGGCGTGAGCGGACTCAACCTGGACTGTGCCGAGCTGCTGGCTGCCCTGGCCATCTGCGCCGCAGCCCTGCTCACTCTGCTGGCCGGCAGCCTCGGGGCGACGGCCTTCCGCCTTGGCTTCTTCCGGCTCTGCGTTGTGGCGGCGGGGGCGGGCCTCGGCCTGCCTGCCAGGCTCCACGGCCTGGAGGCCCCCCAGAACAGAGCCGTACCCTGATTGGGTGGAGTGATGCACTTCTCGGCTCCTTGCTCATCTGTGGCAGCACCTTTCTGCTGCTGCGCAAACAACCACTGGCTGTTTCCCGGGCCGCGGCCATGGTGCTTATCGCCAGTGGCGCCGCGCGTGCCCTGGTTCCCCTCGGCATGGTTGCTTGGGCTTGAGGGGGGCGCTGGTCTCCAAACCTGCCCGGCTTGCGTGTGCCACAACACTGCTGACCACTCAGTCGCGGGGATGGTCCGCTGGCCCGTTGCGCGGATCAGACGGTGGAGAGGGGGATGGGTGTTGTCCACCCCTCCATGAACGAACCACATACTCCTGCCGGTGTTGGTTCTCGTGATGGCCGCTGCGAATCTCGCGCCAGCGGTGGGCAGTGCCCAGCTGCGAACAGGATTTCCAGGGAAATCAGAAAGGTTCGGACACCAAACTCGGCGCGGGTCGCGGAGGGGGAGCCGCAGGCGATTGAGAGACCATGATGATTACTGTATTCCCATGGCGTTGCATAAAAGATCTGTATCTGCATGTTCCACTTGCAGATCGCACGCGTGTCAACCCAGAGGGGCAGCTCATCACCCGAGCCTCAGGTGATCCATGATGTTCATCTGGCGAGCATATATCGTTTTCAGACGCAGTTTGCTCCAAGGATGTAATAATCACCAGCTTTGCAATTCTCTCCCTTGCCTTTACTTGATAAGTAAGCTTTTTCCGCAAGAAAGGGGGCGAATACGGTCAGTGCTCTGCAGACGTGTTGGACAGGAATTGGATATGCTGGCAACAGCATCAACTTAGGCTGACCGTTTAGTGCCTAAGTGAAGAAGCGGTCAGCTCCCCAGAAGCTGCCGAGCGTCTCGGGTGGAAGGCTGATAACCATATCCGTAGGTTCCACCATCATTATCATCGAGAATGCGTGGGGTTACGAGTACAACGAGTTCGCGCTTGTTTCTCGTACCGGCGCTACTCCGGAAGAACTGGCCAATTAAAGGTATGTCCCCAAGAATCGGCCACTTGGTTACCGCTTGAACGTCCGCATCAGAGATCACACCGGTGAGTACCAGTGTCTGACCATCGCGAACCCTGGCGCTACCAGTATCTAGACGCCGAATGTTCAAGATATTAAATTGACCGCAGCCTCGGAGATCTTGGGTGCCTGCGATGCCAGTGATTTGTGGAGAAAGCGTGAAGGTGACAAAGCCATTGTCATCAATCTTCGACACTCTGGCTCCAAAAGTAAGACCAGCAATGCCGAAAGTGGGTTCACAGACAATTCCTACGGTCCCCCCTGTTCCGGAGCGAACTGTGTAATTCACTACCACCTGTTCACCAACAGTTACAAAGGCTTCGTTGGCTTTACGACGGCCAATCACAGTGGCGCTGGAGGCACTCTGAGAGGTGGTAGAACCTGCAGAACTTTGGGCGAGGGTTGCCACAGCTTCCGATCCATCTGATCGGATCTCCTCAGGATTTTCGGAGAGAATAAGGGTAGGACTTGCGAGTACTTTGGTTGTGTTGGAGTTAATGGAGGCTCGAAGAAAGTTAAATAATTGATTCTCCGGATAGTTCAGTCCAGGATTGCGGGCAGTAGAAAAACCGAATGCAGTACCAATCGGCTGGCCGTTAACCCCGATACCAGTGTCTCTAGTATTCGGCAGAGTCTCATCCTGAGAGGTAATCGTTGCATCTCCTGAGGAAGTGATGGTAAGAGTTGCAGGGGCGGCATCAAACTCTGAGGAAGTGGCTGGTAGGCGACTGTTGAATGCAGCCAAGAGCCTTCCCTGGTCGTTTACAATAAAATTATTGCCGAAACGAAAGGCGAAACTATTGTCAACATCCAAGATATTGCTCAATCCAATATCAAGAATTCTGACAGTAAGCGCAACCTGCCTTTGCCTGAGGTCAATCTGACGCAGATAGTTTTCAGCAACGGCAACAAGGTTTGCGTCGCCCACAAGGGTGATGGTCTGCAGACGCGAATCGGTTGTGCCGGAGAGACCTCTGAGCGGTCCGGTGGCGGCGCCGTAGGTTTCCGTTGTGGTGATGCTCTGGGAGGTGGTCTGCTGGGTGACGCTGCCGCCAGCCACCTGCTGCGCTTGGGGTGTGCCCTGGGTGACGGCATTGGTGATCACGTTCACTTTCGTGATCGAGGCTCCCAGACTTGCAAGATAATCGGCTGCCGACCCAGCTGAAGACTGATTCAAGCGATAGATCTTGGAAACCTGGGCACCAAAAGTCTTCCCTAACACTGCTGGACCCGCCAAGATCAATCGACCTTCAAGCCGGGCCTGCCAGCCAGCGGCCAACAGCACAGAGTTGATCGCCTTGTCGTAAGGCTCGCGTTGAAAGGAGATGGAGATCGGCTTCACCACCGTCGGAGCCGACTGAGAGCCGGTAGTGGATGTGGTGGCGGAGGCCGTTGCCGCTGTCCCTCCCTGGGTCGCACTGTCATCAACCAGGACAAACCCGTAGCCGCCCTGCTGAGCCAGAGCCATCAACACATCCCTGGCAGGGGCATTGCGAACAGTCAACGACACCGGCGGCCCACTGACGTTGAGAAAACTGCGATTTCGCAAAACCATCGTCCCCACAGCCATCTGGCCGAGGGGAGGGGCAACTGCCCGGGGCTGGAGAGGAGGGGCAACTGGTTGCCCCGGAATCCGGCCGGGCTGGGTGATGTTGAAGCGAGCAGCAGAACTGCTCAGCTGCGGAGAGGCAGGAAAGCTGATGATCAGGTCACGTCCGTCGCCCGACACCACCGGTCTACCGAGTGGAATACCCCGAACCGGCATCACGGAAAGCCTGTAACTCGTCCCGGAACCCTCAAAGATGACGCTCTGGAAACCCAACTCAGGAGCCGTGAACCTCTGGTTGCCAAAGCGCAGGCTGGTAGACGCGCTGATCCTCAGGTCGCCAATCCAACCGTCGGCTGTGGCGGCTTGCCTCAGCTGGGGGGAGGTGCCGGCACCCTCAACCACAAGATCAATCGAATCTGCTTGGCGACGCAGCTTGAGGGAAATGCCTCCCGATCGCGCTGCAGGAGCCGAGGGCTGCTCCGAGCTGGCTTGGGCAAGAGGTGCTGCAGGCGCAGGAGCAAAAGCTGAGATGCCCAGGGGTGTCAGCAGCGAGGCGAGTAGAGCCACGGTATTGGCAGATTTACGTAGAGCCATCGCGTTTGCAGATCTGTAGAGATGATATCGTGAAAACGAAAGAAGAGAGGTCACCTGGGTTCGCGAAAGTAAGTGGCCAGCCGCAGCTTCAGATCAGGAGACTGGGCCCCGGCAGTTGTCTTGTTGTCAGGCAAGGTAACATTCATGTCACTCTGCACAACCAGAACGCTCAAAAGTTCAAGCTGACGCATGAATTTGAGCAGGGCAGGATAGGAGCCGCTTGCGGTAAGAATAGTCTCCTGCTTAGCTATCCCAGGTCCAAGCAAAGGGTCGCGTGGAGGAGAGGTTTGTTGTCCCTCAGGTTGGGATGAGTTCGGTTGTGATGGAGATTGCTGAGGTGGCTTTGCAGCGGCGGAAGAAGGTTCAAAGAGGGTGAGCTTCACCCCGCTGAGGGCTGCAAGCTTGTCGAGCTGACCCATGAAAGTTGTTAAATTGCCACCGCTTGCCAGAACTTGAAGCACGGCAGCTTGCTTCGACTGGGCCCTGACGATTCCCGTCTGCTCGCGCACGATCTGCTGACCAAGAATTGGAAGTTGGGCCGAGAGCGCGCGCAATTCATCAACTTTTTGTCGCCCTTGACGAACCTGAATCAATTGAGGCAACAGTACAACTATTGTCAGAGCGCTCGACAGTGCGACGAAAGTCGCAAGTGGAATGAAAAATAGGATTTTATCGCGGTTGGTCATTAGAAAAATCCCTCTTTTTGCAATTTCTGAAGACGAACTGCCATTCCCTCGCTGCCTAGTGAACGGAAGAGGCTCAACAGGTTAGGTGTTGAATTGGAACGCAAACTTGCGGTGAGCTCAAATACTACCGGAGGCGCTTGACCCACATTCGTTGGCCCAGAGTTGTTCTGGGCGCCTTGCTGGTCTCGATTTGATTTGATAATCACGACCTGATCTGAAATGAACAGTGGTGAACGCTTCAGTTCTAGCTGAAGAACATTAATTCGAGCAAATGCATTGGGCTCATACGCAAGGCCTTTGACGTTGATTCGACTGTTTTGGTTGCTATCAACTTTGATTTCGGTGAACTGCACGCCCTTTGGTGCTCTGCGGCGCAGATCCTCCAGCAGCGCTGATCCAGACTGAATGGAAAGAAAGGCGCGCACGAGATCGTTGGCCTGCTTTTCTACAGCCGAGCGAGTTGTGCGATCCTTCACAATGCGCTCCTGAAGCGCATTGAAGCGAGTTTGGATTCCGGATAAGTTGCTTATTTCATCAGAAGTCGCACGAGCCGCAACAAACACAAGTCCAGTTGCAATCAAGGTGATGCCAAAGAACAGGCTGCCGAAGATTGTTCCCTGAACGAGGGGGCGAAGGGGATTGCTTAGATCAGGCTCCGGTTCACCGAGCTGGGCCCGGCGTTCACGCAGTAGGTCGAAATTACTCGTTGTCATCAGTTCCAGCCCATGTTGACCTTCAGTCCTGCAAGACGCAGATCAATGTTTGCGCCAACCGCAGCGGGTTGCCACCGCTCCAAGGAGTCAGCGCCCAGGAGGAGCCGAAGATCTGACTCCACGGCATCCACGCTGTTGTCACTGCCGTAAACGCGCCAGGCCTGGGGTTTGAGCGAGTTGCGGCGCTGGCGCCAAAAGCGTCGGCAGCGATCGATCCGGGTTCTCAGTTCGGCGTCAAGACCTTCGGCACCGCGCTGACCGGGGAGCGACCAGTCGGCCAGGGGGACTCCGTCTTCGACCACCCACAGTCGGGAGCGAAGACTGCCGAGCTCCAGCAGCCACTGCTCGCCGGGGTTCCTGGACTTCTGGCCGGTGGACTCCTGAAGCATCTGCCATTCGCAGATCTGGGCCGGCAGCAGCCGCTGCAGCTGGATACCCGCCAGTTCGAACACCTCCGCCCAGCCATCCACGAACTGCCGCGGCGACGCCACCACGAGGGAGCATCCCGGGCTTCCGGTCAGCGGATGTACGTCGAGGTAGACGGATGGAAGGGACCAGGGCATATCGATTTCCGACGCCATGAGCCTCAATTCTGTGGCCCCGTCGTCGGGGACCTGCCCGCCGGGCCAACGCACCACCTTCCAGAAACTGGCCGCCAGGGGCAGGCAAGCTCCCACTCTGGCTCCGATCAGGCCGCGCTCCAGACAAAGGTCTCCCACCAGATCACCGATGGCCTCCACTTCCGTGGGCAGGCCCTGACTGCAGGCTCCGGTGGGCAGAGGTATGTCAAGGCTGGGGAGGTCGCGGTCCAGAACGAGGCCTTTCAAGACCTCATCATGGATATCGAGAATCAACCTTTTGGAGTTGACTTGTCCATAAAGGTCAGTAATTCCTTTCTTCAAGGCTACATAGCCATCTCTTAATTTCCCTGGGATTTCCTCGACGTTCATTTCAGAGCGGCAGCGCGCTATTGTCACACACGGCAAAAGCTAGTCAACCCATGGCAGTCCAGAACCCACCACCTCGCTGATCCGGGCGCGGCCATGCGCCTCAAGCTGCTTGCTGAGCCCGTCGAGAATGTACGGTACCAACTCCGGCCCCTCGTAGATCCAGCCCGTGTAGAGCTGCAGCAGCGAAGCGCCGGCGGCGATCCTCTGCCAGGCCGCCTCGGCCGAATCGATTCCGCCAACGCCGATCAGCGGCAGGGCAGGGCCGGCGGTGGCACGCAGACGCCGCAGCACCTCGAGGGCGCGGCCCCGGATCGGAGCGCCGCTGAGGCCCCCGGCTTCTTCGGCCAGGGTGCGGCCGGTGGCGGCCAGGTGCCGGTGTTCCAGCCCGAGGCGGTTGAGGCTCGTGTTCACGGCGATCACACCCGCGAGTCCCTCCTCGTAGGCGAGCCGGGCGATGGCGTCGATGGCGTCGTCCTCCAGGTCGGGAGCGATCTTCACCAGCAGCGGCGGACAGCCGGGCAGGCGCCGCAGCCGCTCCACCAGCCGGCGCAGGGGGGCGTCCTCCTGCAGCTCCCGCAGGCCGGGGGTGTTGGGCGAACTCACATTCACCACGGCGTAATCGGCCAGCGGCGCCAGCACCTCCAGCGTTGCCGCGTAGTCGTCGGCTGCCAGCTCCAGGGGTATGGCCCTCGACTTTCCCAGGTTGATGCCGAGCACCGCCGGGCGCTGGCCGGCCGGCGCCAGCCGCTGGCGTTCCAGGGTCCGGCGGGCGGCCTGGGCCCCGGCGTTGTTGAAGCCCATCCGGTTGAGGGCGGCCCGCTCCCGGGCGAGCCGGAACAGCCGCGGCCGCGGGTTTCCCGGCTGGGCGTGCCAGGTGATCGTGCCCAGCTCGGCGAAGCCGAAGCCGAACAGGTGCCAGATCCCGGCGGCCACGGCGTTCTTGTCGAATCCGGCAGCCAGGCCCACCGGGTTGGCGAAGCGGCAGCCGAAGAGTGTCTGCTCAAGGCGTGGGTCGTGGCGCTGCAATTCCCCGCCCAGGCCGGCCAGAACCCCGCTCACCAGGGGCCAGTGGCGGCGCAGGCAGGCCTGGCCGAGGGCAGTGAGGGTCAGCTCGGACAACTGCTCGGCATCGGCGCCCTCATCGCTGGCGAGCAGCGGTCCGACGAACCGGCGATAGAGGGCGCCGGTGCTGTTCAGCGGCTGCCGCTGCACACTTCCCATCGGCCGCGCTCAACTTTGCTCGGGCAATTCTCCCGCGTGACGTCGCAGGCGCCAGCGTCCGTCGTCGAGGGGTTGCACCAGCCAGTCGCGCCAGAGCCAGGCGCCCTGGCGCCCCTCCAGCCGCCCGAGGGGCTGCTCCACCAGCTGGGCCAGCTCCGGCAGGGTGAGCCCATGGCCACCACGGGCCAGACGCTCGGCCAGCTCCAGGCGGCTCAGCAGCCGCTGCAGGGCGGGCGGTGCCGGATCGGCATCCACGGCGACGGGCTCGGGTGTGCCGGAACCGGCCGGGGGTGCCGGCACATCGCCCTCCAGCACCACCCGGCCGAGCCGCTCGCCGGCTGCCAGGTTGGGCAACCGCCCCCTGGAGAAGGCCACGGCGATGGCGTCACAGCGGTCGTTGTCGGGATCGCCGCTGTGGCCTTTCACGTAGGCGAGGGACACATCAGCGAGGCGGCTCCGATCCAGCCGCTCCCAGAGATCCCTGTTGAGCACAGGCCCGCCGGAGGCCGTACGCCAGCCCTTGCGCTTCCAGCCCGGCATCCACCGGCTGAGGCCGTCGATCAGGTAGCGGCTGTCGGTGCGGATGGTGAGGGTCGGATGGCGGGGCAGCGGGGCCAGGGCCTCCAGCAAGGCCAGAGCGGCGGTGAGCTCCATGCGGTTGTTGGTGGTGTCGGGCTCAGCGCCGCCCATCTCGTGCACGCCGCCGTCCTCAAAGCGCAGCAGCGCCCCCCAGCCGCCGGGCCCGGGATTGCCGCTGCAGGCGCCGTCACAGGCGGCTGCCACCACACGCACCGGCTCAGCGGCCACTCGACATCCCCGAAAACTCGGTTAACAAGCCACTCTGATCTCTCACTCGGGAGCAGCCTGAGATGGTTACAAAGCAGCGTACCCGCCTCGGTGTGGCGGCCCTGAGCCTGGCGGTTGCCGGCGGCCTCGGAACCTCGCCACAGCGCCGTGCCGAGGCCGCGGGGATCTTCGGGGCTGAGCCCCTCGCCGAAGACTCCACCGTGGCCCTGGCCCAGCCCCAAGGTGGCGACCGCTGGAGCCTGGTGGTGCTGGAGCGGCTGCAGCCTGGAGCCACCTGCTGGCAGCGTCAGCCCGACGGGCTCGTGCGGCCCGATCCGGAGGGATTCAGCAACGGTCTGCTCTGCAGCCGGTTGCAGTCGAGCAGCGGCTACTCCCTCAGGGCCGGGGGCCTGGATCTGCCGAGTCCCTGGCGGCTGCGGATCGAGCCGGTTGGCGATCAGCTCGAGCTGCAGGCGTTCAATCCCAGTCTTGCCAGCCCGGTCACGCTGGGCATGGCCCCCCTGATCCGGGCGGGCGCGCCCGGAGCGCTGGCCGCCTTCCAGCTCAATCCCGGCTGGAGTTTCCAGAAACGCAGCTATGAAGGCAGGCTGCTGAGCCACGTCTATCTGAGCAGTCGGCAGCCCCTGGCGGCGCTGGTGGCCGGCAGGCAGAGCCTGCCGGCGGCCGGGAGAGTGGTCGTGGAGAAGCCCGCTTCCCCGCCCAGCCTGATGAACCCCGCCATCGGCCGGGACCCAGCATCGGGCCAGGTGGTGGCCCTTCAGGTGGTGCCTTACCAGGACAACCCCGGGCTCAGCGCCGCCAATCCCTGAGGAGCCCCTTGCCCGAGTGCCACTTGAGCCTCCGCACCCGACGCCTCGATCTGCTGAAACGGGGCCGTTATGGTCTTGACGTGTGAGGAGTGGGGACGATCTTCCGGGGTCGAAACGAGGACAGACTCCCGGAAACGTTCCATCCTTGAGCCCTGCCTTCGGCGGGGCTTTTTTCTTGGCAGCAGCCCGGCGGCTGCCAAGAAAAAAGCCGGCCCGTAGGGCCGGCGATCGGGTCAGGCTCGGGTGGGGAGAGGCGGCCGGGATGGAACCCGGCTTGCCGGGTCACTTGATCGAAACCTTGCCACCCACCTCTTCGATGGCCTTCTTGAGGGCCTCGGCATCGGCCTTGGAGATGCCCTCCTTGACCGCCTTGGGGGCGGCCTCCACCAGGGCCTTGGCTTCGCCCAGGCCGAGGCCCGTGGCCTCACGCACGGCCTTGAGCACCTTGATCTTGGCGGCGGCGTCGAAGCCGTCGAGGATGACATCGAATTCGGTCTTCTCTTCGACGACTTCAGCGGCGGCAGCTGGGGCCGCGGCCACAACGACGCCGGCGGAAGCGGCGGCGGAGACGCCGAAGGCCTCTTCGATCTGCTTGACGAGCTCGGAAGCCTCAAGCAGGGAGAGGGTCTTCAGTTGTTCAAGAATCTGGTCGGTGGTAGCGGACATGGTTGGGAATCAGCAACAGATCTGTGGGTGGACAGTGATCGATGGAGCTCGGCTCCTGGACAGCGCGGCGGTGTCGGGGACAAAGGCCTCAGGAGGCCGAGCCCTCGCCCTCGGCGTGCTGCTGGAGAGCCCGGGCGAGACCGGAGGGAACTTCGTTGATGCCCACCGCCAGCTTGGTGGCCACGGCATGGATCGCGCCGGCGATCTGGGCCAGGAGCACCTCCCTGGAAGGCAGATCCCCGATCGCCTTGATGTCGGACTGGGAGAGGAGCTGGCCTTCAAAGAGGCCGCCCTTGGTTTCCGACTTCTTGGTGTCTTTCTGGAAGGCCTGAACGGCCTTCACGGCACCGCTGACGTCGCCCTTGACGAGCACGAAGGCATTGGTGCCGGTGAGCAGGGATTCGAGTTCCGACCAGACGCTGTCACCGTCGATGGCACGGCGCATCAAGGTGTTCTTGGTCACCTTGCACACGCCGTTGCTGGCCTGCAGTCGGGTCCGCAGATCAGTCATTTCCTTGACGGAGAGGCCCTTGTAATCAAGAACCAGCGCCATTTCGGACGCGCCGAGCAGCTGCCTGAGCTCTTCGACGATCTGTTGCTTGTTCTCCAGAGTGCGGCCCATGGGATTGTGGAACGGATCGGGGGAACAAGCCGGGACGCGGCCCTGGACGCCTGATCGCTCAGGCTCGAGGCCGCCCCAGGTTCCGCACCCGATCGATACCCCCACGGGGAGCACCAAGGGCCAGACCTGTCGCGTTCACCTCGGCAGGATTTACGCCGGTCGGCGGAACCGACCACCGGAGTGAACCGGCCTGGACACCTGCTGTCTGGGGTAGGGCGCGTGCCCATCTGGCCGAAGCCAGGAAAGAAACCTACACCAACAGCCTGCCGCCTGCCTGCGCAGTCGCCAGGTTGAGGGAGCCCATCGCCGTACTGCCGCTCCATGCTCGCGTTCAGTTCGGGCCACACCCGCTCCGTGAGCGCCCAGCGGGCCGTGCTGGAAGCGCTTGAACTGGCGGCGGTGGCGGGCCATGGCCCGCCGGACCTCACGGACCGCGGCGTGCCGCCGTGGCTGGGCATCCACGGTGCCGGTGTGTATGCCCCGCTCGGGGGGGCGCAGCCGCGTTCACAACACCAGCACCGCCCAGACCGCTCCCTATCGTCGGAACGTTGCGGTGGAAAGCTCCGAGCGCATCCGAGATGCCCAGGAAACCTCTGCAGCGCCACCGGAAGGCCATCCCGCGGGCTGGTCCCGCTCGTTGGCTGCACCTTCAGGCGGAGCTGATCACGGCCCAGACGCGGCTGGATCGTCAGATCGCCCAGCTCACCAGGCTCAACCGGATCTCGAACGGTCTGCTCGTTCAGGCTGAGGCCGAGGGCCGGCTGGACGCCTTCGCCGCGGTCATCCCCGAGGTGCTCGACATGGCCGTCGGTGTGGTCTGGGAGGTGCAGGGCTCCCGGGTGATCCAGGTGGCGGCCTGTGGCATCGAGGCGGATGAGGGGCCGTGGTGCCAGGTCGGCAGCGACCTGCTGGCGCTGATCAAGCCAGGCCAGCCTTCCCGGGCGATGCGCCTGGAGCGCGGATCGATCCCCAATCCCCACCTCGACCCGCTTGGCGAGGTTCTGTTCTGCCCCTGCATCAACCTGGACGGCGACTGCGTCGGACTGGCACTCGCCGCCAACCCCGGGGCCCTGGTGGGGCTGGCCGAACCGGCGAGTGCCGACACCCTGGCGGTGCTCACCGAGATCGGCGAACGCTTCGCCTCGGTGCTGAGCACCTTCCGCCTGCGGCAGCTGCAGTTCAGCCAGCTTCAGAAGCTCGAGGAGTCGGAGGCGCGGCTGCGGCATGTGCTCAGCGGAACCAGCGACGGCTGGTGGGACTGGGACCTGCGCCGCGGCACCTGTCTGCTTTCCAGCCGCTGGCTGGAGATGCTCGGGGGAAGCGGCGAAGAATCGCTGCTGCAGCCAGACTTCTGGCTGGATCGGGTGCACCCCGGGCAACGGGAGGGGTTCGCCCACAGCCTGCGACAGGTTCTGGAAGGCCAGGCCGACGCCAAGCTCGAGCTGGAGCTGGAGCTGCGCCGCGATGACGGCGCCTTTCTGCCGGTGCTGATGCGGGGCAGGGCCACCCGGGGAGAGGACGGCCGCGTCATCCGCTTCGCCGGAACGATCCTCGACCTCAGCGAGCGCCGTCGCCATGAGGCCCTTGTGCAGCGGTTGGTCCTGTTCGATCGTCTGACCGATCTGCCCAACCGAATCGGTCTGGGCGACCATCTCTGCCGGCTGATCTCCGCCACCCAGGCCGCCGGCCAGAGGCTGGCCGTGCTGCTGATCGGGCTGGACGGATTCAAGACCCTGAACGAGATCCACGGCCATGCCGCTGGCGACCAGCTGCTGCGGCAGGTGGCCCTGCGCCTGCGCCGGAGAGTGCGGGCCAGCGATCTGGTGGCGCGGCTGGGGGGCGATGAGTTCGCGGTGGTGCTGGCTGAACTGGACGCCGCTCAGGAAGGGGCCGAGCGCAGCGCCCGCCAGCTCAGCCAGACCCTGCTGGAGCAGCTCAGCCTTCCCTACGAACTGCCCAACGGCCTCAGCCACCACACCGCCTGCATCGGTGTGGCTCTCCTGGGGGCCCCCAGCCCCTCGGCCGAGGAACTGATCCGCCACGCCGACATGGCTCTGCATCAAGCCAAACGGGGCGGCCGGGCGCTGGTGCGGCTGTTCGAGCCCGGCATGCAGAGGGCGCTGTCGGCGCGATCCCTGCTCGACGAGAAGCTGAGGGCCGCCTTCGAGCAGAACGAGCTCGACCTGCATTACCAGGGAATCGTCGACCACGAGAGCCGGCTCTGCGGCGCCGAAGCGCTGATGCGCTGGCCCCATCCCGGCAGCGCCGGGATGGGGCCGGAGCGGTTCATCGCCGCGGCGGAGGATTCAGGCCTGATTCATCAATTCGGCGAGTGGAGGCTGCAACGGGTTGGCGCCCTGCTGCGTCGCTGGCAGGGCGAGCTCCCCGACGACTTCAGACTCTCGCTGAACCTCAGCGCCACCCGTCTGCAGCGCCCCGATTTCGAGGACAGCTTGCTGGAACGGCTGGAGCGGCTGTCGATCGATTCGCGCCGTCTCAAGTTCGAGATCACCGAGTCGGCCGTTCTCGACCACCGCGGCGAAGCGGGCCGGCGAATGCACCGGCTGCGCGCCACGGGCCTGGAGTTTGCCCTCGACGACTTCGGAACCGGCCACGCCTCGATCAGCTACCTGCGGGAGCTGCCCTTCAGCGAGGTGAAGCTCGACAAGAGCTTCGTGCACAATTTCCTGTACAACCGCCACGACGCGGCAATTCTGAGGGCCGTGCGCAACCTCTGCCAGTCACTCGAGATCGGTCTCGTCGCCGAAGGCGTCGAGACGGAGGAGCAGTGGCGCCAGCTTCGCGACGAGGGCATCAACCGCTTCCAGGGGTTCCTGTTCAGCCGGCCGCAGCCAGCCGGAGCCAGGCCCGAGTGCCTGCTGCAGGAGCGCTGGCGCAGGCAACGGGCGTGAGTGAGGGGCTCAGCCCTCTTGCTTGAGATCCTGGAGGGCGGCGAAATCCACCTGCACCGAGGGGCCCATCGTGGAGGTCACGTAGAGCGAACGCCAGTAGCGACCCTTGGCGCCGCTGGGCTTGTTGCGATCGATGGTCTCCTGGAGGGCCTTGAGGTTGTCGAGCAGCTTGGCGGCGTCAAAGCTGGCCTTGCCGAAACGCACATGCACGATGCCGGTGCGATCGGCCCGGAACTCGAGCTTGCCGGCCTTGAACTCACTGATCGCTCCGGCCAGATCGGTGGTGACGGTTCCGGCCTTGGGATTGGGCATCAGCCCCCGGGGGCCCAGCATCCGGCCGAGCTTGGC
>Ga0315899_10004947_pt1 | contig 14397 bp, 17 predicted proteins | sample LakEriMetagenome_2_FD_203518 | JGI IMG/M metagenome (GOLD analysis project Ga0315899, IMG submission 203518) | Freshwater fungal communities from buoy surface, Lake Erie, Ohio, United States - Buoy 4 MA112 | ecosystem: Environmental > Aquatic > Freshwater > Lake | place: USA: Lake Erie, Ohio... | reverse complement strand
CACGTTGGCTTTCGCTTATTTTAAGGGAAATTCAGGAGCCTGACATAGGGTGAAGGGATTTGGCCGGGTTCTGGGTAAATTAGGGAGCAGGGCCCTAGCATTAGACTGGTCATGGTGTTCTGGCAAAGAAATTTAGGATCAATTTGGATCAAGTTACTTAGATTTCCCAACCTGGATCATTAGGGTTTGACCGCTACGATTTTGTTTAGGAGAGAGTTGATGGACAGGACTGCCCCTGGTTCGGACGAGATTCAGCGCTTAAGCCAGGAAATTCCTTTTTTTCGGGAGTTTGAGCTTAAATTATTGCAACAGACGATTCATCATATTTCGACTCGGCAGCATCCCGCCAATCAAGTCATCCTTTTAGAACATGATTGGGGCGGCTCGGTTTACTTTATTTTGAGTGGTTGGATCAAAATTCGTACCCACAACCTCGATGGCAAAGAAGTTACCCTCAACATTATTGGCAAAGGGGAAATTATTGGCGAAATGGCGGCGATCGAAGAAGCTCCCCGTTCCACCGATGCCATCACTCTTACTCCCGCCGAGGTGTGCAGTATTCCCGCTGCTGAATTTTATAATCTCTTGCAAACCTATCCCTTGGCCGGTATTCGTCTGGCCCAACTCATCGCCAAACGGCTGCGCCAGTTAAATCGACGCCTACGATTGCGGGAAGCAGAAAGCTTGACCAGAGTTGCCGATACGTTACTCTTTTTAGCCGAGGGTCAAGGACGCAATACCGACAAGGGCGTGGTGATTCCCAATCTTCCCCATCGAGAACTCAGCAGTATTAGCGGGCTAGCCAGAGAAACCGTTACCCGTTCCCTGACGAAACTCGAAAAACGGGGGCTGATCCAGCGAAATTTAGATATTTTAAGTATTCCTAACCTAGAAGCCTTGGAAGATATGGTTTCTTGAGCCAGGGTAATGTGACCCGATATTGCTTTAGCATGGGTATTTCGGTCGGTTAACGCTTTTCAGCTCTGATACGGAGTTTGTCTGAGTCCCCGGCCTTTGATCCTGCTGTGAATATTTAGCCCTGTTTTCATGATTCTTCCTGCTGACCGATCGCCGAATAATGATGATTTTGATAAAACTAATTCCCCCTTTGACAAGGCCAGCGAAGCAGAGGCGGGGGTGAATTGGGTTGATATGGAGGAAAACAGGGCTTCCGATCAAATCCCTTTTTCCTATGGCGATCCGCCCCTCACCCGACAACAGCCGGTTTTAAAATCCCCCCAAACCTTAGCGATGGTGGAAAGTGCGTTTTTGGCTAGCACGGTGAGTATTATTTGGCTGATTAATTACTATTTTCCCCTCGGCCCCCTATTACGCATTTTATTTCCCTTACCCTTAGCCCTGGTGTATCTGCGTTGGCGATCGCCGGCGGCCATTAAAAGCGTCGTGGCGGCAGGGTTATTACTATCAGTGTTGATGGGGCCAACCCGTAGCATTGTTTTTCTGATTCCCTACGGCCTGATGAGTCTGCAATTGGGATTTTGTTGGGTACGCAATGCCCCGTGGGGGTTTTCCATTTTGACAGGGGCTTTGATTGGCTCGTTGGGGTTTTTCTTTCGCTTTTGGTTATTTTCGATTTTGTTGGGGGAAAATCTGTGGCGTTATGTGATGGTTCAGATTACGAATTTGCTTGATTGGTTCTTTTTAAAGCTAAATATTCTGGCCCAGCCCGACCTGTTTTTAGTACAAGGACTCGCAGTTTTGATGATTTTTGTTAATAGTTTGATTTATATGGTGGCGGTGCATTTAGTGGCGTTGTTGATCTTAGACCGTTTGGGTAATCCCATTCCCCGACCACCCCAATGGTTAAAAGTGATTTTGGATTATGATTATTAGTCTTCGCTACCAATTAATCGCAAAAAACCTGTTAATTGGGGGAATTGGCTTGGTTTAACCACTGGGCCAAAGTCGGTATTAGGGCTTGACTGAGGTGAAAGGCATCAACCCCTAGTTCTGTACGATCGCCAACGGCAAACAGTCCCGCCTGGGCGTGCCACCAAGCCGCCGCGGCCACCCGCTCTACCCAAGTCGCCACAGCGTTTTGGGCTAATAATCCCCCCATTAAACCCGTTAAAACGTCACCGCTTCCCCCTCTGGCCAGGGCCGGAGTACTATTTTTGATGATCCAGGTTTGACCCTCTGGACTGGCGATCGCCGTTTTTGCCCCTTTGAGTAACACAATAGTTTGACTTAATTGGGCAGCAATTTGTACTGCATGGATGCGATCGCTCTCGTCAATTTCGGGAAATAAGCCTTTAAATTCCCCTAGATGGGGCGTCAAAATCGTCGGGGCAGACCGTTGGGCGAGGCGGGGTAATAATTCCCGTTTAGCAATTTGGTTTAAGCCGTCGGCATCAATAATTAATGGACAATTTGCCGGTAACACCCTTTCTACTAATAAGCCCGACTGTAGGGTTAAGCCCGGACCCAAAGCAATGGCCGTATAGGGGGATAAATCAGGATTGGCCAAGGCGGCGATCGCCCCGGATGCGGTTTCTGGGCAACCCATGACTAAGGCTTCGGGACATTGGGCGTGAATTAAGGCTTTAAGACTTTCCGGCACGGCGATCGTTACCATTCCAACGCCACTGGCCCGTGCTCCCAAGGCCGTTAAAATTGCGCCTCCGGCATATTGTTGGGAACCGCAAATGAATAAGCCATGACCCTGTTGATATTTATGGGTCACGGGAGGACGAGGGAGCGGTAACGTTTGCATTGCTTGGGTTGGGGTCAAGAGTTGTACTGGATAGAATTGACCTAAAATTGCGTTGATCGCCGCCCCAGGAATGCCAATCTCTAACAAGTCGGTCTGACCACAATAGGGCAAAGCTTCATCTTGAAAATAGGCCCGTTTCCATAACCCCAAGCAAAAACTCCGCTGGGCCTGCACCGCTGCCCCCAAAACTTCCCCGGTATCGGTGTGTAATCCCGATGGCAGATCAATACTCACCCCAGGGATAGGTAATTGATTCAGTTCATTGACATAATTGGCGATCGCCCCGGTTAGAGGCCGCGTTAACCCGATCCCAAATAACCCATCCACCCAAAAATCACAGTCCTCAAAATCCGCCGCCGATTCTCCCCAGGCAATGCCCAACGCTTTGGCATAATTCGCATGGCTTTGGGTGAGGGACTTTAACCGCAATAGTGGCATCAATACCTTGACTTGATAACCCTGTAACGTTAATTCCCGTGCCACTACCAACCCATCCCCACCGTTATGGCCCGGCCCCACCAAAATTCCTGCTTTAGGGGATTGAGCTAAAGGGTACAATTGCTGAAGTTTCTGAGCAATCTGGAGTGCTGCCTTTTCCATTAGGGCCGGGACAGGCATTCCCTGCTCAAACATCCAGGTTTCAATCTGTTGCATTTGCGCTGCACTGACAACGGGTTGAGGTCGATGCAGATATGTTATTTGGCTTTTTTTCGCTACCATCTTACCGACGCGCCCCTTTTTTACGATTAACCCCTGTGATCAGATCTGACGTTACCTGCCGGGATGCCCTCACCACAGATTTAGACTCCATTGTCGCTATTTATAATGCCAGTATTCCCAACAATTTAGCGACGGGGGATACCTGTGCGATTACGGTGGAAAGTCGTCGCCAATGGTTTGCGGAGCATAGTGCCGAGACTTATCCCCTGTGGGTGCTCGAAAATGGAGCGGGGGAAATTCTGGGCTGGCTGGGGTTTCAACAATTTTATGGTCGTCCGGCCTATCACAAAACCGCTGAGTTAAGTATTTACATTGCCCCGGCTTGTCAACATCAGGGCCTGGGCAAATATTTACTGCAAATGGCGATCTCCGCTAGTCCAAAATTAGGGCTGAAAACCTTATTGGGTTATATTTTTGCCCATAACCAAGCCAGTGTCCAACTGTTCCAAGACCAAGGTTTTGAAGAATGGGGTTTGTTGCCGGGGGTGGCGGAATTGGGGGATCAAGAACGGGATTTATTGATTTTGGGGCGCAAGGTTTGACATCGCTTCACACTTCCACCCCGTAATGGTGATTAGGGTGCCTTTGTCTGGCTCACTGGCGATCGCCAACTCCCCGCCGTAGAGTTCCGTTAAGCGTTTAGCCAACCCCAACCCCGATCCCTGTTGTTCATAGTGAGACCGCTGAAACTGGGTATGGGCTCCAATGCGTTGTTGTTCCTGGGGATTCATGCCCCGGCCTTGGTCTTGGATGCTGAAATGGAGATAATGATCTTGGTTAGTGGCCGTCAGGTGAATAGGAGTACCGGGCAAAGAAAATTTAAACGCATTGTGTTAACAGCTTGGAGGAGATCATTAAGGGAAAACGGCTTGGTTAAATAATCGTCGGCCCCCAGGGTCATCCCCTGACGAATCGCCGCATGATCCACTTTAGCGGTCAACAAAATAAAAGGAATGGTGGCCAATTGGGGATCTTGACGGAGGGCACTTAGCACCTCAAAGCCCGACAATTTGGGCATCATCACATCACACAGAATCAGATTGGGCAGTGTTTGTTTGGCTAAGTCCAAGCCATGCTCACCATCGGACGCAGTGACGACATCATAATTTTCCAATAACAGAATATCTTCAAGGTTTTGTCTGACCGCCAATTGATCCTCAATCACTAAAATTTTAGTCATTCTGTTAACACCTCCGTTATCTTTAACAGTCTACAAACTTCTGCTTGCAAAATTACCGATTAATGGAAACGTTTTATGCGCTTCAGGTATTGGACTGCGATGTGCTATGGCTCGTGCCACGGGTCAACTCATTGACTGAATGTAAAGAATTGTTTTAGGAAGACAGGGGAGCCGGTCGGGGGACTGGGTAAAGCTGGTAAAATTTGGCGTTAAGTCAACTGGTGCTTCACGGGGATTATCCTGGAGAGATCACCGGGCAAAACACTTTTACAAACGTAATTACGCAATTATCTTAAGGAATTAATTATGGCCTTAAATCGTGGTGACAAAGTTAGAATCAAACGCACCGAATCCTACTGGTATGGTGATGTCGGCACTGTAGCAAGCGTTGAAAAAAGCGGCATTCTCTATCCCGTCATTGTGCGCTTTGATCGCGTTAACTATAACGGTTACAGCGGTAGTGCTTCTGGGGTAAATACCAATAACTTCGCTGAACATGAGTTGGATTTGGTTAAGGCGGCTCCTGCGAAAAAATAGGAATGGTCAAGGGAGGGGGATTAGAGCCTCGATCCTGTTGATATTCAATTAACCTGTGCCAGAACTGCCAGAAGTTGAAACCGTGCGCCGGGGGCTAGAGCAATTAACCTTGGGGCAAAGCATTGAGGGGGGAGAGGTGTTGCACCAGCACAGCCTTGCCTACCCTCTTTCCGTTGGGGAATTTTGGGGACAAATTACGGGGTGTACGTTTAAGGATTGGCAGCGGCGGGGCAAATATTTGTTGGCGCAGTTAGAAAGAGAGTCTCAGTCTGCTGGTTGGTTCGGCTGTCATTTGCGGATGACGGGGCAGTTACTCTGGGTTGATGCTCAAGCACAAAGATCGCCACACACACGGCTTATTCTAGGGTGTCAATCGGGGCAAGAATTACGGTTTGTGGATATTCGTACCTTTGGTCGAGTTTGGTTGATTCCCCCTGGGGTTGAGCCGCCGGACATTATGACGGGGTTGCAAAAGTTGGGGCCAGAGCCCTTTGCCCAAGAATTTAGCCCAACTTATCTGCACCAAAAATTACACAAAAGCCGTCGTCCCCTTAAAACGGCCTTGCTCGATCAATTCCTCGTGGCGGGTTTGGGCAATATCTACGCCGATGAAGTGTTATTTTTCTGCGGTTTCCACCCCACTACCCCCGCCGATCGCCTTTCCCTGAACGATTGTCAAACCCTGCATCACCACATTCAACAGACATTACAATTGGCGATCGCCGCCGGAGGAACCAGCTTTAGTGATTATCGCCAGGTCACGGGTATTAACGGCAATTATGGCGGCATTGCTCAGGTTTATGGCCGCAAGGGCGAACCCTGTCTTCAGTGTGGAAACCCGATTGAAAAATTGAAATTAGCCGGGCGATCGTCCCACTTTTGTCCCCACTGTCAGCCGTTAAATAAGCTAAAACCTTCAGAGGATTAAGCTCAAATAGGGCAAAACAAAGTTAATTCTGGCCTTTACACTAAGATTAGAGGTAGCGGTAACAAAATGCCTAATTTCCAGACGTTCATCGGCATTGTAACGGCATTGCTAGTATTTGTTACCAGTGTTTTTCTTGCTTATGACAAACTCCAATTCCGAAACTACACCTTCATCCTCCCCCAATGGGCAGGACTCCTTCTCGCGGCGATTACTTTCAGCTTTGTGGCAGTGGATCAAGTCCTACGGGGGTTTGTCCGACTTGAAGAATTACAACAAAGAGCTGAAGAGGCACAACGAAGAATTGAAGAGGAGCAACGCAGAACTGAGGAAAGAGACCGACGCGCTGAGGCAGCAGAACGTGAGACTCGCCGAACTAGAATCGAAGCTCGATATCGTGCTGTTCTCATCCGATCCTTACTCGTTGATACCCCAACCCACCGACGACAGTTAGAAAATGTATTGGCTTTACTGGAAGAATATCGGGATACGTTATAAAGGTTGATTGATTTCCGGCGAAACCATGCAGCGAACACGCTTAAATACCCTGATCGAAGTGCGGGGACAACAGTTAACCCAATTTTTCACCAATCCTTGGCGACGGATTTCCCTTACGCTATTGGGCTTTTTATCGGGCTTTTTTATCGGGGCAGCACTTTCTACCACAGCGGGTCAAAATGCTGAGTGGGATGTGGTTTGTGCCGCGTTAGTTTTGATTTTTTGTGAATTGATTAGTCGTTGGATCTATCAGCGTCGTAATCCTAATTTAAGTTTAGGCGCTGAGGTGATTAATACTTTTAAAGTCGGGGTTACCTATAGTCTCTTTTTGGAAGCCTTTAAATTGGGATCTTAGAAAATTTTGATACCAATTAATACCAAGTTTTGAGGGGCTTTAAGCTAAGCAAATTGATTGAGCTGGGCTAATAAATTATCAATTTCTGAAGTTGTAGTAAAATAATGACAACAGGCACGAATACAGTCAGGGTCGGCGATCGTTCTCAGGTAAAAGCGTTGATCTTCGAGTTTTTGCACAATTACTTTATGGGGTAAGGCGGATTTCACGGTAAAGGAAACTAGTCCGCCGGCAGGATGAGTTTTCGCTAAACAATCAATGTAGGGTAATTGTTGTAAACCTTCCCAAAGATAACGGCTCAAGGCACAAATTTGTTGATATCTTTCCTCGGCATTACCCTGATGTTGATGCAGTTTAATGGCAGCATTTAAGCCGGCATAGTGGGGATAGGCGGAGGTCGCAACTTCAAAGCGTTTGCCATCGGCAACCCAGCCTTGGGGTTCTCCTTTAGGACCATAATTAATACTACGCCAACCCACATAGGTGGGGTTAATCTCTGCTAGGCGATCGGTGTTGACATATAAGCCGCCGACTCCGGCAGGGCCACAGAACCATTTATGCCCAGTGAATGCGTAGTAATCGACGTTTAATTCGGCAAAATTTAAAGGCAATAATCCTGCTGATTGGGCCCCATCCACTAATACTTGAACGGGATATTCCCCCGGATAAGCTCGACAGGTTTTCATAATCTGATCTAAGGGTAAAACTTGCCCGGTATTCCACAAAAGATGGCTCAGAACGACAAGGCGAGTTTGGGGGGTTAAATTGTCCTGAATAACTTGACAGGGATCGCCCTCATTGAGGGTTTCTAAAATGGGACAAAAACGATGGGTAACACCAAACCGATCGCCGATCGCCTGGACAATGGCAATAATACCGGGGTGTTCACAATCCGTTAGTAAAATTTCGTCTCCCGCTTGCCAGTCAATGCCCCATAAAACAATATCGCAGCCGGTGGTGACGTTATCGGTGAGGGTAATGGTGGCAGCTTCCACGGCAAAAACATCGGCCAAAGTTGATCGCAATTGGGCGTTAAGCTGTTGGATTTGCTGGTTGGCGGCGATGGAAAAGGGGCCATTTTTTTCGAGATCAGCGTACAGATCAAGGATGGCTTGGTAGGCGGGTTGGGGCAAAATGCCTTGACCCCCATAATTGAAGTAGGTTTTATCAGCTAAGCCAGGAAATAAACGGCGATCAGGGTTCAACACAGGCGCAAACTTAGACATATCCACAGCGCAATAATCGGGTTGATTCAGTGTACCAAACCAACTCCTTCCCGACTATGACAGACTTGATCACTATTCACCATTTTTGCAACACAACCGAGCTATGAACTACACGTTGATTGAATTGGATTGGGGTGATCTGGGGTGGATGTTGGGGTTATTAGGTGCGGCGATCGCCCTATTACAGTGGCAGGGTTTGACGTTGACAGGACAATTGCTGTGGGCGGGGGGACGGACAATCCTGCAATTAATTGTGGTGGGCTATTTTTTGGCGGTGGTGTTTTCCCTGCAAAATCCCTGGGCGGTGTTAGCGGTGTTGGCGATTATGCTGACCATTGCCGCCGTTGTGGCCAAAAATCGCATTAATCCCCAGAATCGGCAATTATTTTGGGGGCTATGGTTATCCATAGGGGCAAGTACGGCCTTGGGCTTGAGCTATAGTTTGGCGGTAATTATTCAGCCGCCCCAGTGGTATTCTCCCCAATATTTAATTCCGCTGACGGGGATGGTATTAGGTAATACGATGAATAGTGCGTCCTTGGCGGGGGAACGGTTGGCCAGTGCGATTCAGCAGAATCCGAGGGAAATTGAAACCCATCTTTGTCTTGGGGCAAGTCCCCTACAGGCGATCGCCGCTTATCGTCGGGCTGCGATTCAGGCTAGTTTGATTCCCACTATTAACCAAATGATGGTGGTGGGGTTGGTGAGTTTACCCGGAATGTTTACGGGGCAGGTGTTGGCGGGGGGCGATCCGTTGAATGCGGCGGTGTACCAAATTTTAATTATGTTTTTAATTCTTTTGAGTAATACTCTCAGCACTATTGCGGTAACGGCGATCGTTTATCGTCAGTATTTTAGCCCCCATCAACAATTGCGATTAGTTTCTTGACTACCCATTGGGCGTCACCCTGTTTATTGCCGCGAAAATAGCAGCTTTTAGTGGAGGGGCAGTTGAAAGTGTCCGGCGACGACTCCGGGCACAGTAATATCTTCATCAAGTTCTTCCCAGCGGAGGGCATACCCATTAACGTCAACCTTAACGTTTGCTAACTGTTGATTGGTTGCTTGTTTGAGAAGACGAAAACGATCAGCGGGAAAACCAATAATACGACCATCGCTGAGTTCACAATATATCATGCGTTCTTCTGTCCAGGCTCTGATGGCAACGGATTCGGCGACAATCTGGGAATCAACGGTGATGGAACTCATGGTAGGCCGTCCTTAAAAGGTCTTGATTTTCGTAAACGAGTTTTTCTACTTTACGCAACTCATGGGGAGAAATGCCACGATTGGATGCGAGGAAAATGGTTGGTTCAAGCCAGAATTTACATTCCCCATCAGGCGATCGAACGTGGATGTGTGGCGGTTCCGAACCTTCGTCTGAGTAAAAGTGAAAGCGAAAGTGACCAATTTTGATTACTGTTGGCATTTTAGAGTAGTAGCAGGGCAAGACCTCTGACATAGATACTCAGATTCTAGGAGGCGATCGCCTTTTAATCTCTAAAAAAGGACATCAAACCTTAATAATAATTGCCTACTTTGCGATGATGCACCGCCGTTAAGCCCTCGGTCTTAGCAACCCGGCCATTGGTGACAGTGCTGTACACAATCCAATGATCACTACATTCCATGCGACTGGTGACTTCACATTCCAAGTAAGCCAAGGCATCGGTCAAAATGGGAGAACCATTGGTCGCGGTTTGAATTTTTACCCCCGCAAAACGATCCGCCCCAGGGGGAAACCGTTTGAGAAAATGCTTCATTAAGGGTTGATAATTACCTTCTTCGAGGATATTTAAAACAAAACGATCGCCAACTTGTAAAAGTGATTCGATCGCCCGATCTTTGGCCACCGCAACGGTAAAACCGGGGGGATTAAAACTGGCTTGGGAAACCCAGGAGGCTAACATTGCCCCTTTGACATCACTTTTTTGGGCCGTGATAATATATAGCCCTCCACTGATGCGACCGATCGCCTTTTCGAGTTCGTTATCTAGGGATTTGAGTTTTTTGATTTTGGCGGCTTGGGCGAAGGTTTGTCCTAAATCCGTCCCCGATTCATCACAGAGTTGATAGGTATTTTCATTGGGGCTGTCTTTAACTTTGATGGCGGTGAAACCTTCCCGCAAGCCCAGATCTAAAAATTTCGTTCGCAGGGGATCAATGGGTTCATCGTTGCCGCCATAGGATTCATATAGACCAAAGGTTTGTTTCGGATTAACCACTGCCAACACCGCGCCAAAATTCGTACTCAATTCAGAATTGGCATTTAACGGTGGCATTCCCAACACAATGCCGCTAGCATTGGCCACCAGTTCATTGATTTCCTGAGGATCAGCGGAACTGAGATCCACCATATCCACCCCAATGCCTGTTTTGGTAATGCCCTTAGCAATGGCCTGGGAAAGGCGATCGCCGTAGCCATAATCCGCCACATAAAAGACCACCACGTTTTTTTCGGCTTTACTTTGGGACTCACTCCACTGGCGGTAACGGTGTAACAATTCCGTGACGTTATGGCGCAATAAAGGCCCATGGCCATTGGCAACGGTGGTAATATCCCCTAACCCCTCCATGCGCTTCATCGCCGCCAACACAGACCGAGCATTGGGGCCCATCAAGCAATCGTAATAAAACTGATAATCCGGCTCAATTTTGCTCAGGTCTTCATCAAACAGGACATCAGAGCAATAGTGCATCCCAAATACATCACAGGTAAACAAAATCTGGGTGGCGGGATCGTAGGTCAACATGGTGTCCGGCCAATGCAGATTCGGCGCACTGACAAATTCCAAATTATGCCCCTGGCCCAAATCCAGGCGATCGCCGCTTTTGACTTGAATGCGTTCAAAGGGTTGATGGACAAAATTATCTAAAAACTGCAACGCAACTTTAGTGGCAACAACGGTGATATGGGGCGCTAACTGCAAAATATCTTTGACTAAGCCACTGTGATCGGGTTCGGTGTGGCTAACAATCAGGTAATCAATGCGGCTGGGATCAATTAAGTCTGTGAGTAAATCGAGGTATAACTGGCGAAACTTTTCGTGGGAACTATCCACCAGCGCCACCTTATCCCCTTGAATCAGATAGGAATTGTAAGTGGTCCCATTTTGTAAGCCAAATTCAATGTCAAACCGATCCCGATCCCAATCCAATGACCGAATCGCAAGGGTCTGAGCGGCGATCGCCTGGGTTTGGGTAGAAAGGCGTTTTTGAGTCGGCAAAGGCGTGGCAACCATTATTAAACTCCTGGGATAGGGAAAAGCAATTTTGTGTAGTGTATCGCAGTTGACAGCGATTTTCAGCTTCCCTGCGTCTTAGTCAATCCTGCGGCGATCGCCCTAATTTTCTACTAACCTAAGATAACCTAAGAGAAAGTCAGCCTTTCACCCTCATCCTCCTTGCTAACGAGTGATTTTTTCTATGGCAACCATCACAGATTCAGATTTAGAAGAATTAAAAGACCTGATTACAGCGGGCTTTGCTCGTCTCGATGGAGAAATTATTGATCTGAAAGTTAACCAAGAAAAAATCTCAGGGCAAATTGAAGCTCTAGAGGAAAGATTATCAGGACGCATTGATAACCTCGACAGCAAACTATCAGGACAAATCGCTACCCTTGACGGCAAACTATCAGGACAACTTGCTACCCTTGACGAAAAACTAGCGGGATTGGATAAACGGATGGATATTAACGAAAAGCGGGTTGATAGTGTGACAGGCTGGTTAATCGGGATTTTATTCGCATTAGTAGGAGGATTATTAGGGTTATTGGGAAAAGTCGCCTTTTTCCCTAACCCCTAACTTGGCAATTTTTCGGCAATTTTCTACGCGGTAGGCCATTATTTTGTAATAGTAAAAATGCAGAAAGTTCCCAGTGAAGTTGATTGCTTGGCCTTAATGATTGGTAATTTCCATCTCCATTGGGCGGCGTTTCAAGACAATCAACTCAGGCAAACTTGGCACACCGATCACAACATTGTGCCGGAATCTTTATCAGGTTTACTGGGAAAAACTCCTTTTGTTCTGGCCTCTGTTGTACCGTCCCAAACTAACGATTGGTTAACCTATCAACCCCAGATTTTAACCCTAGAAAATATTCCCCTAAAAAATTTGTATCCCACCTTGGGCATTGATCGAGCCTTGGCTGTTTTAGGCGCGGGCTTGACCTATGGCTTTCCCTGCTTAGTCATCGATGGGGGAACCGCTTTAACTTTGACTGCTGTGGATGATCAACGCTGTTTATTCGGTGGCGCAATCCTACCGGGTCTGGGTTTACAGTTACAATCCCTTGGCGATCGCACTTCGGCGTTACCTGCATTAACCTTGCCAGAAACTTTGCCGAATCGTTGGGCTAACAATACGTCAGACGCGATTTTGAGTGGGGTAATTTATACCATGTTAGCCGGATTAAATGACTACATTAGCGATTTTCTAGATCATTATCCCCACAGTTCGGTGCTGTTGACCGGCGGAGACGGCGCATTTTTGCAACGGGGTTTACAGACTTGTCACCTTGCTCCCAGAACCCAACCCATTTTTGATCAGCAGCTAATTTTTTGGGGAATGCAACACTGTTGGCGATCGATGTCGCTCATTCGTCCTCCTCTCCCCAGCGAAAACTCTCTAGAAAATTCCTAACTCTTTGGAGTCGCAAGGGATCTTTGGGTAGGAAGCCCGGTGACAGGTAGCAGGGTAGTTCACAAAGTATGCTAAATTAGCAAACTAATAACTATTGCGTCAGCTTAATTTCTTGAAGTCGATTGGCAAAACCATTGAACTGCAAGAAAGCGGGGGAACCAATTCCTGGGGCGAATCTCTAAAAGACATATCTTAGAGAAGAAAAACTTTCATTTCTAGCCCGGCAGCTGACCTCGTAAGCATTGAGAGAGAACTAATTACACCGATCTCACTCAGCGATGGGTGTTCGGTTTAGGACTCAACCACTGACGACTCATGCTTCCTGATTTCTAAAAAGTTGAGTTTTTTGTGAATTATTACCTAAAATCATAAAATTTTCGTCATATTTTTTTCTTTAAAATATTCACTCTATAAAGTTCCTAGACTTTGCTCTATGCCATCGTCTAAGTGATTGTCATTGGTTATTATGCAGATTAATGGATTGTCAGATCACGGCAGTTTTGTGAATCAAATAGCCGGATAGATTGTCTGTCAAAAGTTCTAATACCTAAGACTATTTTGCCTGATTAATGCTAAGAACTGAGCATAGTGGAATTACGATTATTCTCCTTGAAACTGTCCATTTTAATTATTTGCTATGACCCACTCTTCCTCCCATTCCCCCAGTTACCCGACCAAAACCCAACAAGATTGGCATTCCCTAACCGCAGAAACAGCATTAACAACCCTAGAGGGAAACGACGAAGTTGGCTTAAGTACAGCCGCTGTGACCGAGCGTCAAACGATTTTCGGGCTGAATGAACTTCAAGAAATGGGCGGCAGAAGTTCCCTGCTCATCCTTTGGGAGCAGTTTACCAACATCATGCTGGTGATGTTAATTGCGGTGGCGGTGGTGTCGGGGGTTCTTGATCTGCGCACAGGGACTTTTCCGAAGGATGCGATCGCCATTTTTGCCATCGTCATTTTGAATGGATTATTGGGCTTTTTACAGGAAAGTCGAGCGGAAAAAGCCTTGGCTGCCTTGAAAAAACTCTCTTCGCCCAAGGTGCGGGTGCTAAGGAATGGAGTGCCCGCAGAAGTGGATGGGAAGGAATTGGTGCCGGGGGATTTAATGTTATTAGAAGCGGGGGTACAAGTCGCCGCCGATGGTCGTTTGCTAGAGGTTCAAAATTTACAAATTCGGGAAGCCACGTTAACGGGAGAAGCGGAAGCCGTTGTCAAACAAAGTGATCTCATTTTGCCCGCCGATGCTCCCCTTGGCGATCGCCGTAACCTAGTGTTTCAAGGCACAGAGGTTGTCCAAGGTCGGGGCAAAGTGTTAGTGACCAAAACGGGGATGGACACGGAAATTGGACGCATTGCCACCCTGATCCAATCCGTTGAAACCGAACCCACTCCCTTACAACAGCGCATGACTCAACTGGGTAACGTCCTGGTGAGTAGTTCTTTGGCCCTCGTTGCTTTGGTGATGGTGGTGGGTATTGTGCGGACGGGGTGGTCCTATTTTGAGGAATTGCTGGAAGTGTCCCTCAGTATGGCAGTGGCCGTTGTTCCCGAAGGATTACCGGCCGTCGTCAC
>Ga0315899_10004945_pt1 | contig 14398 bp, 9 predicted proteins | sample LakEriMetagenome_2_FD_203518 | JGI IMG/M metagenome (GOLD analysis project Ga0315899, IMG submission 203518) | Freshwater fungal communities from buoy surface, Lake Erie, Ohio, United States - Buoy 4 MA112 | ecosystem: Environmental > Aquatic > Freshwater > Lake | place: USA: Lake Erie, Ohio... | reverse complement strand
CACGGTGTTTCAAAGGCTGAGCTGACATCACTCACTTCCGGTGCTGACACCAAGGAAGCCGCGGACAAGTCACTGAAGGAGGCCCGCGAGGCATTGGATAAGGCGGTGAAGGCCGCGGAGGCCGAGGTTGCATCGACGGATCAGTATGCCAAGTTCAATGGTGCGATGTGGACGGCGACACGTTTTTTAGACTCAGGAAAAGACGATCCGGAAGTCAAGTTCCACGCGCAGAGCACTGGCCGACGCACGGCTCTTGCAAAATGGATCACTGACCGTCGAAATCCGCTCACAGCCCGGGTGGCCGTTAACCATATATGGACACGTCATATGGGGCAGCCAATCGTTCCGACCGTATTCGATTTTGGTCGCAAAGGCATCCCGCCGACAGAGCCTGAATTGCTGGATTGGTTGGCGAGCGAATTGATGGACAGTGGTTGGAGCATGAAGCATTTGCATTCCCTGATCGTGAACTCCGCTGCGTACCGGATGAGCTCATCGGTAGCGGGAGCTGATGCCGCATTATCACAAGATCCCGAAAACCGTCTCTGGTGGAGGCGAATGCCGATCCGCATGGAGTCACAACTCGTTCGCGATTCGCTTTTATCTCTTGCCGGGACGCTCGATCCTACACGGGGTGGCCCGGCAGTACCACCTTCAGAGCAATCGACCTCGCAACGGCGCAGCCTGTATTTTTTCCATTCGAACAATGAACGCAATTTATTCCTGACGACCTTTGACGAGGCGCTCGTCAAAGACTGTTATCGCCGCGAACAAAGCGTTGTCCCACAGCAAGCTCTTGCGCTGTCGAATAGCAAGCTTGCACTGGATGCAGCCGAAAAGATTGCTGGGCGACTGTCCGAGAATCATGCTGATGAAGCTGCTTTTATTCGAGCCGCATTCCGATTGGTGATCGGGGTGAATCCAAATCGAGATGAGATGGAAGCGAGTGCTTCTGCGCTGCAGGCATGGAGGGCGGTTCCTGGCGAGAATGAAAAATCAGCTAGGGCGAACCTTGTGTGGGCATTGATCAATCACAACGATTTCGTGACACTGCGTTGACCCTTGAGAAAGTCATGAATATGAATAATCGTCGCACATTCCTCGCCGACTTTGGCATGGGCTTTACTGGCCTAGCCCTATCGGCCATGCTGCAGCGAGATGGCTATAGCAGTGATGGAAACTGGACGCCGCCGAACGGCCAGCCGCATTTCCCTCCAAAAGCGAAGAGCGTGATCTGGCTATTTATGAATGGTGGCGTCAGTCACATGGAGAGCTTCGACCCGAAGCCGATGCTGACCAAATACGGAGGGAAGACGATCGCTGAAACTCCGTTTGCCGACGCTCAAGACCCGAAGAAGTTGGCGCTTGAGCGACTAGTGGTTCCCGATGGGAATGGCAATCAGCGCAACTTGCTATATCCACTGCAGGTCGAATTCCAAAAACATGGGCAAAGTGGCATCGAGGTCAGCGATTGGTTCCCGTATATCGCGAAGCAGGTCGACAAATTGGCTATCGTTCGTTCGATGTGGACGACCGACAGCAATCATGGAGCCCAAGCTCAATTCCACTCGGGGCGACATCAGAACGATGGTGACTTCCCAAACCTAGGTGCTTGGGTGCATTATGGGCTTGGTTCCTTAAACGATAATTTGCCGCAATACATTTCGATCGGCAATCGCGAGTACTGGAACAAACGCGACGGGCACTACCTCGGACCATCTCACGATGCTGTGCCGTTGCGAGTCGATCCCAAAAATCCACTCGACTTCAGCCAACCCGAGCGAGCCTTCTCCGACCAATCGCAAGCGATCGGTAAAGATCTGATTGGTCGGCTCAATGCTCTGCGAGGCGTGGAATATCCTAACGACCCCGAAATGGCCGCTCGTATCGCCTCCTATGAACTCGCCTTCCGAATGCAGCAGTCCATTCCCGAAGCGGTGGACTTTTCCAAAGAAACCGCCGAAACACAGTCGTTGTATGGGATCGATAAGCCGCACAGCCGGGACTTTGGCATGCAAATGCTCGCTGCGCGGCGGCTCGTCGAACGCGGCGTTCGCTTTGTCCAGATCCAACACGGCGCTGGTGGCGCGGGAGCATGGGATGCGCATGGAGGTCTCAAGGCCAATCATTCGAGCAACGCGCTTGCGGTGGACCAACCTATTGGCGGCCTACTGGACGACCTTGAGCGCCGTGGATTGCTCGATGAGACGTTAGTGGTTTTCGCCAGCGAGTTCGGTCGCACACCAGGTTCGCAAGGCTCGGATGGTCGTGACCACCATATCTACGGTTTTACCGTTTGGATGGCCGGAGGAGGCTTAAAGCGAGGCGTAGTTCACGGCTCAACGGACGAGATCGGATTCCACGCCGTGGAAAACAGACACTATGTCACTGATATTCACGCGACAATCCTGCATCAACTCGGCCTCGATTCGCGCCGTATGGAAATACCGGGACGCAAACGTCTCGACATCGATCATGGTAAGCCCATCTACGAAATCATTGCCTAACGCATCGACGTCTCGATGCGCAGGAATGCGAAACGACTAGCAAAGCCGAGATATACCAACGGCTGAAGGATTCTGTTGGGGACTCTTCGGCGATCCTTAACGGGCAGTCGGAATCGACCAGGCCCACAACTGCTTTTGCGCGGTGCCGTTATCTCCCAGTTGGAATACTGCCGCGCCCGCTACGGTGAACTTGGTCTTATTGAAGGGTGCAGCCTTCATCTTTTCCACGAAATCGAGAGGACCAACACCGACGGTGACATGTGGGTTGAAGTTCACTCCGTTGCGTTCGGGTATAAACGTATTGACGTAGTTGAGAGTCGGTTCGTTGATGTCCGGGTTCTCGGGGGAAGTCACGTATGCCGCCGCGGTACCATTTGGCTCGGCGTAGGGGGCTACAGCTTCGATGACGGCTTGTTGAAGCTTCAATAACTGAGGAGTTGGACGGATAACGATTCCAGCCAGCCCTGTGTTATCGAAATTGAGGTAATAGTAACCGGTAGCTTCTAGTTCCCAGCCGTATGGCTGTTCTCGATTGAAAACTTGTTTTACTGCCGTATAGACCGATTCTAAATCCTTGGTCCGGACATAGCGCTGTAGAAGTGTGATGTGCGGGCGGTGCGTTGCATCGAGAGCGAACCCCTCCGGATAAACCTCCCGAAGTTGATCATTGGCTTCTTTGGCAAGCTTGACCATCGTTGAGTCAGGCAGCAGCAATACATCAATGGCCGTGAGCGCATTGTTCGGCGGTTCGGTCGCGATAGACCGAGTGATTGATATCGAAACCGTTGCAACGAAGAGCCAAGCTATCAGCCCGGCACGAAATGGAAAATCGTGCATACGAGAGTACATCCTGTGATTTAGGGATTGTGGTTTAGAAGTCCGATCATCGCATGTCCCATCGCTTCCCCGACGTCCATGTAAACTGCGGCTTTGCCGCCGTAATGACCATTCCCGCTTCCGCCTTGAGCCATTGGATGGGTGTACACCGTAGCGACGTTACTCTTGAACTCGGGGTATTTTCCTGTTTCACCGTCGACGGCGAGTTGAGCATTCAAGATCGTTCCTCCGTTGCCCAGGCTTCCTTGTACCGATTCTCCCATCGTGGCCAACACGAACTTCGAATTAGGGGCGTTGAACTCTTTTCGGAGCTCCTTGATAAAATGGAGGAGGTTGGTCTCATAGCGTTTGGCATGTCCTGGGTTACCAGCATCTTTCTCGCCTTGCCAAAAAAAGAAGCCTGCGACCTCATAGCCTTTCGCTCCAGGATAGTGCTTTTCTAGATCAGCAAGCGCTTTCTTCGCATCGCCGATGTCCGAATCCCACTGCTTGCCAGCGTACCAATCGATGGGTTTACCATTTTTATCCAGCCAAGGTGCCGGTTCCGTCATAAGCCCTAGAGCTGGGTCCATCGGCCAGGACTCGGGTTTGTCCTTGTAGCCGGCATACACCAGAGGCGTCTCATTAGGACCTGACTTTCCGTCAGCGATGAATTGGTAACGTTCGCTCCCAGGCGGGAGCAAATCCCATCCAAGGCTGCGGTTGCCTATGCAGCACTTGAGAATCATCACTGGGGCATCGATTTCGTTACCTAAGGGATGCCCTATCCCATACTCGGGACCAAGATTCCCTCCTGAGACGGTCATCCATTCATTCCGGAGTGGGCCTTTTCCGGACATGTACTGAACCAACCGGACGTCTTTGCGTTCGATCCATGCCCCTTCATCATCCACAAGGTATGGGTACCTCTTTTTCTCTTTGACGACATGTTCCAAGGAGAACTCACCACCTTTGACTTTGCCCAAGCCCACCATATTGGATTGCCCGAGGCAAATGAATACTTGGACTGGTTTGTTCATGTCGGCGGGTTTGCCGTCGTGCCTTGCGATGGGTTTAGAACTGTCTTGGGCGAATGCGGGCATCCACCAACAAGTGATTACTACCACGTAGATCGATGCAAATCGAAGGAGCGTTTTTGTCATTGCGAGTCCTCGGGACAGGAGAGTTCTAATGATGATCCGCGACCATCGGTGTCTGGAAATGCCTGCACTGATTTCCGAAAAGCAGACTGTGAGTATAGCCATAAAAACGAGTCGAAACGTTTGCGAATTTTATTGTAAACCTCGCGAAAGTTTGGTAACCAATCGAAATAGCGTCGCTGTAACGCTGGATTATTTACCAATGCGATTACCCTGAATTTTTGAGGTCAGGTTAACCAAGAATATCCTGAATCACTTTGCCCCGGACATCGGTAAGTCGAAAATCCCGACCACCAAATCGGTACGTCAATTTGGTGTGGTCGATGCCGAGTTGATGCAGCATGGTTGCGTGAAGGTCATGGATCTCGAGTGGTTTTTCAACCGCTCGGTAACCCCATTCATCGGTCGCACCATAAGCTATCCCGGGACGCACACCTCCCCCTGCCATCCACACGGTGAACCCGTACTCGTTGTGGTCTCGCCCATCGCCTCCTTGAGCAAAAGGTGTACGGCCGAATTCACCAGCCCACAGGATTAGAGTGGAATCGAGTAGGCCTCGTTGCTTTAGATCCTGAATGAGCCCTGCGATGGGTTGATCTACGGCGAGTGCATTGTCGCCATGATTCTTGACAATTCCTCCATGGGCATCCCAACGCGCGTAACCATCGATCATCGGGATCGTCAGTTCCACAAAACGAACGCCTCGCTCAACCATTCGACGTGCGATCAGGCATTGGCGTCCGTAGAGGCGTGTGTGCGGGAAATCGGCATTCATACCGTATAGTTTTTGCGTCGCTTCCGTCTCACTTGAGACGTCCAGTAATTCCGGCACTGCGATTTGCATGCGAGCCGCAAGTTCTGCATTCGCAATCGCAGATTCGAGAGCGTCATTACCGCCGGATTCGGCCGCGCTCATGCGGTTCAATCGTTCTACCAAGTGCCGCTTCAGACGTTGCCGCTCTGGTGTCTTATCGCCCGGGATGATGTTGGCAAGCGGCGTTCCGTTCGCATTCAACAGCGAGCCTTGATGGGATGCTGGTAGGAATCCATTGCCAAAGCAGTCGAGTCCACCGGATGGAATCTGTCCACCATTGAGAACCAAGAACGCAGGGAGATTATCATTACCACTACCTAGGCCGTACGAAATCCATGCACCCATACAGGGACGCCCTTGCAGTCCCAGTCCGCTGTGAAGAAAGTAATTGGCGCTGGTGTGTTCAGGGAATGCGGACGTCATCGAGTTGATCACGCAAAGTTCATCTGCTTGAGCTGCGATGTGTGGAAATAGGTCGCTGACCCACAAGCCACTTTGGCCTCGCTGGCGAAAGCTCCACGGCGATTTCATCACCGTACCGATATTCTCGAATTGTGTTTTCTCAAGCTTGCCGATCGTCTGTCGAGGATTCTCACCGTGATGCTTCTCGAGCATGGGCTTGTAATCAAAACTGTCCACCTGGGACACTGCTCCCTCCATGAACAGAAAGATCACGTTGCGCGCTTTTGGCAAGTGATGAAGTTGGCTCAGAGCTCCCGAGGTCTCACGCTGTTGGCCGACGGAGTCCCGTCCGAGCAGCGTCGCCATCGCCATCGCTCCAAATCCGTTTGCCGCTCTTCGCAGCAGCGACCGACGGGAGATGCCTGACAACTGAATGCTGTATTCTTTCCTATTCATGGCATCATTTTAGGTATATGAAATCGTTGACATTCACTAGGGCGTGACAAAACTCTGACCACACCACGGATTCGGAATCCCCCGCATTTTGGGTTCTCAATTCTTGCAGTGCCTCCTTAGAAAGTCGAACTTCCTCCTCGGTCGGCTGGCGGCAATACGCTGTCTCGAAGAGCCAGGAGAGTCGAACCATATCATCGGCTTCGGGCAATTCACTCACAAGACGCACAGCCCAGACGTGCGCTTGTTCGCGTATAAATGGATCGTTCATCATCGTTAGCGTTTGTGCTGGAACATTCGTGACATTACGACGGCCAACGGTGCTAAAGGGAGTTGGGAAATCGAAGGCGAGCATCATCGTCGGCAAAAAGTTTCGTCGCGTCGCGATATAGATACTGCGCCGGCCTGATCCATCGAGCGGGCCGCTTACGTCTGGACGTCCGCGACCGATAATGAACTCGGTTAGGTGAACAGGGACTGGTGGCCCATAAAGCTTTGGATCGAATCTTCCTGAAATGACCAGCATAGCATCGCGAATTGCTTCTCCTTCCAGACGCTTTAGGGGCATTCGATGCAATAGCAGGTTCTCAGGATCGATCTCGGATGCAGAAGCATCTGCGGTACGACTCTCTTGGGCGAAGGTTTGTGACAGAACGATTTTGCGAATCAGTTGTTTCACGGACCATTTTTCCTCGTGTACGAATTGCCAAGCGAGATGATCCAGCAACTCTGGGTGTGAGGGACGCGTACCGAGATAGCCAAAATTGTCCACTGTCGATACTATCCCTCGACCGAATAAGTGGTGCCATACACGATTGACCATTACACGCGCCACCAGAGGGTTGGATGGATCGATAAGTTGGCTTGCAAGCTCCGCTCGACCAGACGTGTCGGTCGTGGAGATACGAGGGCGAGCAAACGCCTCTGGCAATCCGCGAGTTGCGATGGGGCCCAGTCGCGTGGGTTTACCTCGGATTAGTACATGCCCGTCGATCCCAGCCACGTCGGCCAAGGAGACTGCTGTCGGCGAATCCCAACGAATGGATTTTGCAAGTTCCGACTCCTCTCGAAAGAATTCGGCCGCGGCATTTGTGACCGGTGACCAGTCTACATTGAGGAGTGGTGCATTCTGGACCAGCCAGTCCACCAAGGCTATCATCCGCGGTTCCATCGCAGTTTTTCCCGATACCCAATTGTCCAGTATTGTCGCGCAGTCGGTTCGAAATGCTTCTGCCGAGCCGACGATCCCCGCTGGTGTGTCATGCGGGGTCCAAGGTTGTATCGGCAACCATGTAGGGGGTGTTGGAGATTCCACCACCATCAACACTTCAAGATCGCTATCGCCGATTGGAGAAAACTCCAAATGGAGACGGTGGCCACTGTACTCGCTAAGATTATGCGCGAGCCATCGAAGTTGTCCGCCTGAGTCGAAATTTGCAGTGAGAGATCCGTGCAAAGGACCTTCGAGCATAATGTGCGAATCGACGCTCGCGTAAACTTGCGCTTTACCACGGAGGAGGTAATGGAGTTGTCCCGATGCCAGCTTTGAGGTTGGAGTCAAAAGCGTTTTTCCAGACCGTGCCGCAGCACCGAGGCGACCTGAGTCCATCTCTGTACCGGGCGTTAGCGTAAGCCTTTTCCAGAACGCATCACGCACAGCAGCGGTGTAGGTCATGGCTCGAGCAATAGGTCGATCGGTGGTACCGAAGATTAACTCGCCGGGCCTCAAAGGTCTGCTACCGAATCCAGGACCATCACTTTTCCATGTGTTTCCAGTCGACTCCTTGGTGAAATCGGCGAGAATCAGAGTATCGGGCGGGAAGGTGCCGCCGGCTGGATCGTGGGGTTTGGCGAGCTTCGACCGAATGGCTGCGATAGTCGTTGCGTTCTCGCGATCGGTGGAACTTACGAGTTCGCTAAAGAATCGCAATGGATGAATTGGATCGTTTTTGGCCTTTTCGAGATCCTGCACCCACGCTTCGAGAATCTTTGTGTCAAGGTTCATCTCCGAGGCGACATCGTCTTGTTTCTCTCCGGAAAGGATACGACTGGCGGCAATCACGTTTGGTGCAACCTTCTGAAGGTTGGGGCGTACCGCTTCGGCGAAAGCTCGGACCGTCGCGCCAGTGTATTTCTCGCGCAGTTGACTCAATCTCTCAGCGGCTTGGCGATGCGGTTCCATCGTTTCAAATCGAGCTTGGCGAAACGAAGACCCGAGTACGACTCCACTTAACCCGTAGTAATCCCGCTGAGTGATTGCATCGAATTTATGATCATGGCAGCGCGCACAGGCGATCGTGAGACCGAGAAAGGCCTTGGACAAAACATCAACTTTGTTATCGATCCGTTCGCATTCGTCTTGCCGAATATCAACAGGACTATGCACTTCTTCGCCGAGAAAAGCCCAACCGGTAGCAATGACTGACTCATTCCCGCCGGTTCCGGGATTTAGACGAGGATCGATCAAATCCCCGGCAATATGCTCAGCAACAAAGCGATCGTATGGAACATCCGCATTGAATGCGCGGATGAGATAATCTCGATATTGCCAGGCATTAGCGATTAGGAAGTCGCTCTCATGGCCGCGGGTTTCGGCGTACCTCATCAAATCCATCCAATGTCGCGCCCATCGTTCACCGAAGTGGGGTGATGCTAAAAGTCCATCGACGACATGCGGACGGCGATCCTGTGACGCATCGCTTCGGAAAGCACGAATCTGTTCCTGCGTCGGAGGCAATCCAGTGATGGCAAAATGCACGCGTCGCAGCCACGTCATGTCATCGGCTGGTGCGGAGAACTTAAGACCATTCTTATGCAATTTGTCGATGATAAATCGATCGATATCGCCAAGACTCGTGGAATCCGAGAAAGCAGGGACCTCCTGTTGCTGTGGCGTGCGCCAAATCCATGGGAGGCTTTCTATTCGTCCCTCAAGATCAAAGGATCCTTTGGCGGCGGTGTCGTTGGATCCATCTTCTTTCGGCCAATTCACTCCGTTTTTGATCCACGTCGAAAAATCATCGATCGTAGCCTGACTCAGCTTGGCACCCGCTTCAGGAGGTGGCATCATCAACCCCGCATTGTCGTGCCGAATCGCCTTGAGAAGAAGGCTTTCCTCGGGTTTTCCAGGCACCAATGCTGGGCCGGAATCTCCACCACCGAGGATGGCATCACGAGAGTCGAGTCGCAATCCACCCTGTTGTTCGCTGGCACCATGGCATCCGATACAGCGATCGTAGAGAACGGGACGAATGCGCGATTCGAAAAATTCCTCGTCCGCCTCCAGGGCATTGGAAAAACCCGAGCAGGTGATAAAAAACAACGAGAAAAAAAGGTTCATTCGTGGACTCCCTGCTGCTTGACCTCAGGTTATCGTACTCGATCAGTCGCTGCGAAACGTCCAGTACTCACTCATAATCCAAAAGACATTGCTAAAAGTTGACTGCAAATCAGCAAGTTTGTGTGACAGCGACCTGAGCATGCTCCTTGTGACATCGTACGAATGCAATTTAGCATCGTGCCATCCGTGTTGAGCAGCGGGGCTTCAAGGCCATGGAACGCGTCCTTTGAAGCTGCGTTACGGGCCGCAAGATATTCGTTCAACCGTAGATTACCGCTTGTGCACTTGGCGGAGTCAACGGTGATTGCCGGGTGGACGAAACAATCGACGGCGAACCGGAAACCTTATTTCTTCAATTGGATACATAGGACCTCAGCGTCATCGCGTAGGTAGCCATAGCCATTAGCAATGGAAAGGGTCTGTCGATTTTTTCCGACGAGTGATGCGCGAGCTAATTCTTGGAATCCCTTTGAATCCGCTTTTGCGACGACCAGTTCGCCGTCGATTGTTGTCAACCAAAACTTGTTATCAGCATAGACCAGATTTCCTTTGCCAAATCGGAGCTTTTGCCATATAGGTTTTCCGGTTTTGGCTTCAATGCACGAGAAGTGGCTCACTGGGCCTGCTGCACCGACGTTGTCAAAGCCGTAAAGATAATCGCCGATAACGATCGATGTTTGCCACTCGTTTCGCATGACGCTTTTCGAGTCTAGCGATTTCCAACGTTCGGAAACGATGTAAGTCCCATTCTCTTTTTTAACATCGAGGAGAACCGAGCCGTGGTTTTCGCCAGAGGAAATGAAAATACTGCCATCGATCCACACTGGACTTGCAGTATTGCAACCATAGTCGGTTTCAAATGGGTAGCTCCACAGGTTTTGGCCATTCTTTGGATCGATTCCCATCACTGCAGTGCCCGTGAAGCTTACGACTTGTGCGGAACCGGCGATATCCATGAGTACGGGAGACGAGTAGCCTGCGTGCCCCTCGCCACTTTTCCAAAGTAGTTTGCCTTCGGTGACAGAATATGCAACAACGGCTGCATCGACAGCTCCAGCATGGACGACCACTCGATCATCGACCACCAAGGGAGAGCAGGACATGCCGTAGTCTGACGGCTTGGCCGCTAACGCTCCCATCACGTCTTGGCTCCATCGAGTTCGACCCGTTTGCAAATCTACCGCAGTGAGGATCCCCTCGCCGGTGTATACGTAAACCGTCTTTGCAGCGATGGTCGGTGTGGCCCGCGGCCCATCCCCCATCGGGTTCTTGTAGGCTTGACCCAACTCGGTTTTCCATTCCACTTTTCCTGAAGTCGCGTCTAGGGATACCAACCATTGTTTGCCGTCGGCATTCCACGTCGTCACAGCATGGTCATCTTGAATCACCACCGCCGACATTCCAACTCCACCAGGAACTCGCCAACGGATTGCAGGTCCAGAGGCCGGGAACGTTTCTAATAGCGAAGTCTCAACAGATATTCCGTTTCTGTTCTTACCGAGAAATTGGGGCCAATCCTCGGCTTGAGTTTGCATGCAACACAGATTCAGTACGCTTAACGCAATCGTTAGCTTGGAAACGCACGAACGTATCATCCTTTGTCCCCTATTTGTTGTGTTTCATTCGTCATGAGAAGAGATGCTGGGGCAACTAGAACCTAGTGGTGATACGGTAGCACGGTACGTTTCACCAAAAAAGGGGGCAGGAGGCTGTTCTGTTGGCCTGGGGGATTCTTGAACCAAAATGGATTGGGTTGCTAACCAGCGAACGTACCTAGCTCGTGAACGAACTCTTGGTCGGCTCGCGTTTGACTTGAGAATTATTCCAAGCGCGGGGGCGGATGACATCGGAAACCAGTCCTGCTTTTTCAAAAGCCAAAATCGTCAGCCAGCTAATATCGACTTCCCACCATTTGTGACCATGAGCGGCAGCCCGTTGATCTGCGTGGTGATTATTGTGCCAGCCCTCTCCGTTAGCGATCAAACCGATCAGCCAATTGTTTCGACTATTGTCATTGGTTTCGTAGTTTCGATACCCCCAAATATGAGTGACCGAATTGACACTCCATGTGATGTGCCAATTTAAAACGGTACGAACAAAAACACCCCAAACCGTGACGCTCGCAGCGAACTGGAACGCTGGCCAAGTCTCTCCCTGCATCAACCATCCAGCGATGAAGCCTATGATTGGATAGAGCATCGCTACTGCCAGATAGATTTTAAAGGCATTTCCATTACGTTCGAGTTTCATGTAGAAGGGATCTTTCAGTAGATCCCGTGTGTATCTTTGGTAATCGCCCACGTTGGTGAAATCGCGGTTTTCGACCATCAGCCAGCCGAAATGCCCCCACAGGAAATTTACTAACGGGCTATGTGGATCCGGTTGATGATCGGAATGCTGGTGGTGAATGCGATGCATCGCCACCCAGCATGCCGGCGTATCTTGCATCGTACATACCCCTAATAGAGCAAGGGTGTGCTCAAACCATTTGGGTGCCTTCATCCCTCGGTGAGTGAGTAGCCGGTGGTAACCGATGTTGATTCCTAGTGTGCTGAATATGTAAAGCCCAACGATGCTCAGCGTGACTCCGGTCCAACTAAAAAACCACGGGAGAATAGCCAAGCAAGCAAACGCATGAACCAGCGGAATAAAGATCGCGTATCGCCATCGAATGCTCACAGGCCTGACGGTCGTTTGAGGACGCTGAAGAGGCTGACTCGACGCAGAACTCGGAGTAGAGTCTGCCGTAGTTGTCTCGCACTCGATAGGAGAAGTAGGGTTTGAGTTTTTGGCTTGGGTCGGAGACGAGAGGTGATCGATCGACATGCTTAGGTGGATGGAAACGAAATCAATGAAGTTGGACTCCTAAACGACGAGAGAGGACGATCGCAATCCCTCGGCGTTTCTAGTTTCCTTCATCATTGCTTGACCGTCAACGAAGTCGGATCAAGAAATTTCCAATGGAAAAGCCACGCGATTTTCGGAAAACCGATAAGAACCGTCGTGTAGAGAAAGGCAATATTGCAACTGGCCAAGTCCGCATTCGTGGGCGTCTAGCCGTTTTCAGGTTACTCGATTTTTCCGCGCATTTGGTAGAGCCACTTGAGGGCGGTATTCATCATTGTTTCACCCGCACCTACTTCCGCAGTGGCGACTTGCGAGTCCGCCCCGTATCCACCTTCTGCCGCCCCTTCAATGGTCGGAAAATATTGGTGGTATCCATTACTGTAGCCGAAGAAGAACAATTGGTTGGTGCGAGAACGTTCGCGCAAGCGGTTGGCGTGTTGGCAGAAAAATTCTCCTGAGCCGCCAACGATGGCTATTTTTTGATTGAGTAATGCGACCGTAAGGCGGGGGCGGATACCTTCTTGATACTCGTCAGCAAAATTCGCGACTAGTTCTGGAAAGAATGCCAGGCCGTAGGCACCGAGAATGAGCGGATTTCGGAAGTCTGTCCGAGATTGAAAGACGAACCTCTCTTCCCGGACTTTGATCGATGGCGTTGGTATTTGTTCTGAGGTCAGAGACTTTGCCAGTTTCACTGCTTCTCGTCCCAACGCTTGGCCGTATGCAATATGATCGCCGTGTGGACCTCGATTGGTGGATATGTCCCCCGAGGCTCCCTGCATGAATACGGCGATTCCACCGCGATCCGATTCGACTTGTTGTCGGATCCCCGCAACATAATCCGAGGAGAACTTCAATGTCTCGGCGGGGATACTGGTTGGGTGGGCGGTGAAATTGACGAGCAACGCGATGGGTGCATCGTCGGATGCTCGGTCGAACCGCATGATGCTCAAGGTGGGATCGATGGGAGCAGGTTGCAATTTCGTGTGGCGGTTGCGATTAAAATCAACGAGTTCTGTCGAACCGACGGCAATTTTTGCCGGACTTAATTCCCGATTGGCTTGTAGGATACTCTCCACAATGCCGTCCTCTAGCTGTTGGTTGTAGCGAATGGCGGCATCGAATCGCCCCTTGCCTCGCCCCCTTCGATCGGTCAGTTCAAGGACTGGGCCATGGTGCGTGTGCGAACCAGCGATGAATGAATGCTCTATCCCCGCTTCGTCGCGGATTCTGTCGCGGATCTTTTGCAAGCTTGTTTCGGCGGGAGAGCGGCCGAGATCCAATCCGACGATTGCCAGTTTCGTTGTGCCTGCTTGGATGACAATCGTCGATGCGAACAACGGATCTAGTGCTCCTTCGGAGAGGCTCGCGTGTCGTGCACCGTATCCCCACATTGGAACGGGTTCCTTGGGCGTAATATCGACACGCCCCTTTCCGACGAGTAGATCTGCTGCAACCAATGGCGACGAGCTTGCGATCATCACCAGGGTGAAAAAAAGTTTGGTTGAAGCAATGAGTGGTCGCATGGATGAACCTCTTGCGCTAGTTCTTGGAAAGAAGGGTGTTGCAATGCATAGTCTGCATTCAAAGGGTTGGTAAGGTCGCTGCAAATCTCACAATCGCAGTGCTATACTGTTTGGCTATGGCGAGCTTTTCCCGTGACCGGATTGTCTACAGCATTTTAGCCCTATCCATGGTGATTGGGTTGGTGTTGCAATGCTTTTATTGGCCTCATTTACCACTGCGCGTGGCGACCCATTTTGGAGCTGGCGGGCAACCTGACGGCTGGATGGATAAAAGCAGTGCAACAACCATGCAATGTGTGTTGCAGGTAATCATGCCGATCTTTTTTGCTGGAATTGGATGGGCATTGCCTTTGTTTCCAAATTCGATGATCAATGTGCCTCACCGAGAATATTGGTTGGCGCCCCAGCGCCGTGCGGGAACACTGGGCACGATGAAGTCGATGCTTGGCCAATTCGCTTTGTGCCTGAGCGTGTTCGTATCTGCGATAGGGCATTTGACCTTCCGAGCGAACCTGACCGACGGCCCTCTCGAT
>Ga0315899_10004944_pt1 | contig 14400 bp, 9 predicted proteins | sample LakEriMetagenome_2_FD_203518 | JGI IMG/M metagenome (GOLD analysis project Ga0315899, IMG submission 203518) | Freshwater fungal communities from buoy surface, Lake Erie, Ohio, United States - Buoy 4 MA112 | ecosystem: Environmental > Aquatic > Freshwater > Lake | place: USA: Lake Erie, Ohio... | reverse complement strand
ATCGCGTAAGGCGGTTGTACTGCTTAATAAATCAAATACTTTGATGCTTGCTCCTACAATCGAAGGCGCCAGTGAATTTGAAAATAAATAAGGCCTCGAACGCTGACGTAACATTTCAATGATTTCCTTTTTTCCGGTGGTATATCCACCCATCGCACCCCCTAGGGCTTTTCCCAAGGTTCCTGTAATGATATCCACCTTGTCTTGAACCCCGAAATGTTCCGGAACACCTCTACCTGTTTTTCCAATAAATCCCGCCGAATGGCATTCATCCGTCATTACAAGCGCATCGTACTTATCCGCTAGGGCACAAATTTCATCCATCTTCGCTAAATCCCCATCCATGGAAAATACGCCATCCGTTACAATAATTCGAAACCGCTGTGCTTGTGCTTTTTTCAACTGTTCTTCGAGATCCTCCATGTTGGAATGCCGATACCGATACCGTTGCGCTTTACAAAGCCGTACCCCATCAATAATTGACGCGTGATTCAATTCATCGCTAATGATCGCATCTTCTTCAGAAAACAAGGGTTCAAATACCCCTCCATTGGCATCAAAGGCTGCCGCATATAAAATGGTGTCTTCCGTGCCATAAAATTCTGCGATTTTACGTTCTAAGGTTTTATGAATGTCTTGGGTACCACAAATAAATCTAACCGATGACACGCCAAATCCATGGGTATCTAATGCCTCTTTTGCAGCTTGAATAACTTCGGGGTGAGAGGAAAGGCCCAAGTAATTATTTGCACACATAATCACCACGTCCTCTCCCGTACTTACGTGTACGTTTGCCCCTTGTGGGGTGGTGATGATTCGTTCCCGCTTGAGTAAGCCCTGCTCCTCAATCGTTTGGAGCTCCGCAGATAGATGTCCTTGAATTTTTCCGTACATGATTATTTTTTTGAATATTTACGCATGCGCTTTTCCAATACTTGTGAAAGCAGATGTGATTCCTTTTTGGTTAATTTCTTTCCGAATTTAATCATTTTACCGTAGTAATCGAAAAAGAAGCGCTCGCCTCCATTCACCCATGGAGAGGATTCCCACACGGATTGGAATGACCTCTCTTCCGGAATATCATAGGATAAGTCCTTGATGTTTTCGAAATAATAGGGAGTACTTTTTCCGTAAGAACGAATGGATTTCTTGAGATGCATTCCGATTTCGTCAATCTTAATCAGTTCTTGTCCCCAGACTAACCATAAAAATGAGCGTCCTACCCGGATGGCATAATACACCCAAAACGCAAGAAATACCCACAGTATAATTCGCTCTTGTTGCGTTAATTTCACCGCAAGCATAGCCCACCAAGTAACTGCACCTATGGTAATCCACATCCCCAACCAGGCGCCCATCAGGGCGATTACCCAAGGCTGTTTTTTGGGAAGAATTACAATCGTAGTCTTGGTTGCATGGTCGATAAAACTAATGCGCTCACTTATTTCAGTCATTGATTATCGTTGGAGTTGCAAAGGTAATACTCCGTTTTGAATTCGAATCAAATACAGCCCATTTACCGCTTGCATCACTTCTAGCACCTGTACCTCGGCGTCAATGATATAGTTGGCCACCGTTCGACCTTGCAAATCAACAATGGTTAGCTCCTGCCCCACATAAGCGGCTAGGCCACTTAGGGTAATTTTCCCTGCCGAAGGATTTGGATAAACAGAAATACCCATCGCACTCAAGTCTTCAATGCCAAGAACGGTGATTTCTTGCACTGTCGTATCTGCTTGACCACACACATTGGTTGCAATCAGGGTTACGGTATAGGTGCCTGGTGTAGTAAATTGATGCGTAGGTTGCGTTTGAGTGGAAGTATTACCATCTCCGAAATCCCAATCAAACCCATTGGCATTTTGCGAAGTATTGGTAAGGGTTAATTGGCCGCCATTCAAATTGAAACTAAATCCAGCGATTGGTAAGGCACCCAAATTAATGGTTAATGTGGAGGCAGCACTGGACCCGCAAGAATTATCTGCGCTCACGGAAAGTACTCCGGGCGTATTATCCATAGTGAGTGAGATAGAATTTGTAGTGCTCATACCCAACCATGTAGCGGGAAAAGTCCAAATGTAATAAGCAGATGGATCATTCGCCACTGAATAGGTTTCTACGGCATTTGGACAAGGTGATGAATTACCTAGAATTGCACTTGGTGTAGCAGGTAAGGTTTCTACCGTAATGTACGCGGTATCCTGAAAACTACTTAAGTTGGTGCCGTCGCTAACCGTGAGTGATACGGCATAGGTTCCCGGTTGTGTATAGGTAACCACGGGATTGGCAATCGTTGAAGTGGATGGGTTACCGCCTGGGAAACTCCATGTCCAGGAATTGATCACTCCACCGGTAGTTTGATCAGAAAACTGCACTGGAGTATTCACACAAACCGTAGAAGGGGTTCCATTGAATTGAACTGCCAGCGGACTTGATAAATTATTCCATTTCCACATGCCATTCGTAGTAGCATTAGTATTGAACCACCCTGACCAACCAATGGACGGCGTTAAAAATTCGCAGTACAAATGCTGTTGATTGTCGATCAGTGCCCATGTTAACCCGCCATCAAGCGAATAAGAAGACCCCGATCCACCAGTCGCCGCTCCTGTGGTGAACAAGGTATTGGTATTAACTATAGCGCACAAGCCATTTGAGAATATAGGCCCGGTAGTTGCCAATTGAATCCATGTGGATCCGGAGTTTGTTGATTTATACACTGCCCCACCATTGGTTACTATATATCCAGTGGATGCCGATGAGAAAGAAAAATTAGCACTGATGTTAGCCCCAGCAAAGTCTAGAATTGGTGAAGTATATACTGCCCATGTAGCACCCTTATCTGTTGAATGATAAATTCTTCCTTTATTCGTAGAAAACCATACACTGTTTCCAACCACTTCCATTTGTCGGGTATACCCATATTCACCCGAAAGTGGATTTGGAATGTTTGCTCCCGTAACCAAAGTCCAGTTGGTTCCGCCGTTGGTTGTGCGATAAATTTCGAATTCACCATTGATTGGGTCTCCCATGCAGAATCCTTCGTTCGCATCCCAGAAGTGAACCACATTCGTAAAGGAGGCAGCATTACTGAAGGTTGCGGTGGTTTGCTTGGTCCATGTTGATCCGCCATTGGTAGTTTTCCAAATCCCTCCGAGCTGACCTGCGGCATTCGGATAAGCGGCCAACCATGCGGTGGTTGAAGAAATTCCTTGTACCATAGAAATTCCAAGCCCTGCATTCCCCACATTAATATTTCCAGGGGTCCATGTGGTTCCACCGTCGGTTGTTTTGGTAAATTGTTGCACATTCGCATTTGCTCCACTGCCGTCGTAAGCCGTTGCCCAAACCACGTTTTGGTCTACAATAGATATCCAATGTACCCCGCGATTCGCTGCTGAAAATCCAGAATGTTGTACAATCCAATTTCCGTATGGAGGTTCATTAACGGTGATGTAAGCATTTTTGGTTTCACTGTCGGAGGATTGCGAATTCGTTACGGTTAAGGTCACCGCATAGGTTCCCGAAGTGCTGTATGTAATGTGCGGAGGTGTCATCCCGCTGAAGGTGGCTGGCGATCCCCCAGGGAAACTCCATTGGTACGAAGTAATATTATTTCCTCCGGTGGCACAATTCTCATAAAACAACACGGAATCTCCTTCGAATATGGTGGTGGGGATTGCAAAAAAGTTTGCCACAGGAGCTCCTGCCACTAAGCCTTGACTCGCACATTGTACGGCTGCGAGCGCATCAATCCGCGGACCCATATTTTGATTAATATTTACGCCACTACTGACTAGACAGTTTAATACTTGCGCTGGAGTTAAGGTAGGATTAACACTGAGCATCAATCCCACTAGGCCTGCTGCGAACGGAGTTGCCATGGAAGTTCCACCCATTTTAGCATAGGTATTTCCTGTTGCGGAGTAAACCGTGCTAAGTAACCCTCCGTTGGAGTATCCTCCAGGAGCGGCAATGTCTACATAAGGAGTTGCGCCGTTATAATTTGAAAAGCTTGACCGTTGATCGTTGGCATCTACGGAACCCACACAAATTACATTGTTGTAGGCACCTGGGTAATGAAGGGTAGTTACGTTACTATTTCCTGCGGCTGCCAAGAATACCACATTTGGGTAGGCATTAATCAAATTTTGAAAGGCCTGAGACGGACTGGTTCCACCAAAAGACATGCTTACCACGTGCGCCCCGTTCTCACAAGCCCATTGAACGCCTGCGTAACCATACCAAACGGATCCGGAGGAAGAAGCGCTGTTGGGAGTACATTTAACACCAATTAATTCCACGTTACCACCGAGGCCAGCAATGCCTACGCCGTTGTTAATATCTGCGGTAGCTAAGCCTGCGCAATGGGTACCATGCGACCACCCTTGGTCTTGGGCATGCGCAATCGGGGGAGCGGCATTGTTGTCGTTATCAGCTACATCATATTGTTTAAACGCTGTTAAGTCGTTGTGGGTAGAGAACACTGCATTGTCAACGATTGCGATTTTAACTTGAGTTCTACCTTGGGTGATGTTCCATGCATTCTCAGAACCTACGAGGGTATGATACCACTTATTTGTACCCGTATGACTTGGGTCGTTCGGAATAAAGCCAGTAGAATACATGGGTTCCTTTTCAGCGTAGAGCACATCGGCCACTTTTTGTAATTGATTCAGATAGGAATTTATGTGCGCATCATCCGTAAAATAAATTCGATAAATATTCATGAGCGAGGGCTTCATGGTAAAGTAGGAAGGCCGTTCTAATTTGGTGACACCGGCATTTTGGAAGATGGTTTCTAGGAAAGGATAATCTGTTATCTTTTCCAGAAGCGCAAATTGATTAGGATCGGATTGCTTGAGATTGAGGCGATTGGGTTGTATGTCTCCCTTCAGTTGAAACATTAATACACCGGGCAAAAAAGACTGGGTAAACCCCGTGAAACTTAGGGCCGTTAATAAGCATAGTAGGATAAATTTTTTCATGTGGTAGGTTTTTGATAAAATTAACTAAAAGCGAAACAATGCGCAACAAAAAACCCCGACCAAGGCCGGGGTTTTTAATAAAAAATTCTATTCGATTAATAGTTCCAAAGATCCGTTTCCCAAGTTCTCATGTTTTCTTTAATCTTTTCTGCTTCGTATAAGGCATCTACCCCGTAACGATAATCCTCAATCTCCCGATCAAATTGATCAGACGCCCGATAAATGGTGGCTGAAAACATGCGCTTCCAAAAGAAATCATCAAAGGTCATCCACTGCGCATCGCTTTGGTTGTTGTACACGTAGTAATTAACCATTACATTACGTAATTCGGGGAAATAAAGCCAGAACATTTCTTTTTGAGCATAACGATTTCCATTTATTTCAGTTGTAGAAATTGTTGCATCATCCGCATCAACTTCTAAATACTTCAACTTACCATCTATATCAGAAAATAGAAAATTTGCATACCGATCAAATCCGGCAAATGGATCAGGATCCTCTTCCTCCGGTAAAAGATAATTTGCTACAGGTGCAATTGCAATGATACGTTTATCCAACATAGAACGCTCCTTATCAAAAAACCAATCCTCTTTAATATTATATGCGACTATACTCTTGGAGTTAATAAAATAGACGGCGTCCTTACCCTTTAACGAACCACCTGGTTTTGCATTATTCCATGCTTCTTCTAAATCTTTTCTCCCTTTTGGATCTTGAGCCATAATTCCTAAGGCATCATAAACTGTTATGCTGTTATCATCATCATTCTTCTCCACCATAGAGTTCGGGGTGACTACAGTAAGTGAATCAATCCATGCTTGGAATGTTGCATTCCAACCTTTGTCAATGGACAATCTACCTTTTGGAGCATTGTTCGGGTCTGCAATAGTTAATTTTGATCCCTTTTGACCAAAGGTTAACGCTTTCCCCAATTCAGACCTATACTTTGAATTAGAAAAGAAATCATCTCTTGTTTGCTTTTTTATAGGATATTTCAATTGATAACCGTCCTCAATGTATGGTGTACTTTCTGATGCTACATTATATAAGGTCAAATCACCCAGAAGCAAATGTTTATAAATTATTGTCCAAAGCGAGAATCTTTCCTGATGGCGCATCCAATACAAATTAGAATCAACATCTGATCTTTTTGAAGGGAATTTATACTCAACCTGATTAAATTCGTCATAAGGATAGAACAAAGCATGGTTTACCTTTTCTTTTGAATCAATACGACTAAATAGACGTTTCGACCAAACATAATCTGCTAGTCTAACATGTTCGTATTCTATTTTGGACCTTACAGGAACTTCATCTTTGACAACCACACCATCAATTACACCTTCAGGCAGAACGTTCTGTGGGCCTCTTAATACATCATTGTTAGGAGCAGTCGTTTGTCCTTTTAAGGATGCAAATAAAAAAAGAAACGATAAAAATATAAGATCCTTCATAATTAACTTTTTAATTTGTAACCTTCAAGTTACCATCAACTTTTTCCATTAAACCCGTAAGAGAATTTATTACTGTCAACGTAACTGCCACTTTCTTACCCACACGAACTTTTGATAGTGCTGTTGCTGGAATCACATTACCTGAACCACTCCAATCTAAACCACCTCCATCTGTTTCAACTCCTTTATAGGTAAATGTAGCGGCCAAAGGAGAACCTTCAAGAGAAACAGTTACCCTACCCCCTGATTTAGATATAGTTTGTGTGGTAAATTGTGGTTTTGGCATACTTTTAACCCTGTACGACCATTGACCATAGTTTATAGATTTACCTTCTCTGTCTTTCCCCGAAAGGGTTAACTTCACTTGTGTCCCACCTGTTGGTTTAACCTTATAACCCTTTCTGCCGTTAAACGTAGTAGGAGTAACTTGACAACCCGGAGCACTTAACGAAGTTGAAACAGAACCACTTGCAGATGGAATAACTATATTACCATAATTTCTATACAAAATTGCAAATTCTGGCATTTCCAAAGATCCTGATTTTGGTGCCACCATTACCTGTGTGGAGTAAGGTAATTCTACCGGTGTCCCTGTTTTTTTCTTTACAGAAACCGTCCCTTTAATGTTCATCTCACCACTGCTTGGTGCACGGAACTTTACTAAGGCAACCCCATTTTTTATGGAAACTACTTGGCCTTGTCCTTCTGTATCAACTTCAGGCTCACGTTGCGAATCATAAGCAGCCGCTTGGATTTCAACGAAAAACTCTTGACCACCTGCAACGATTGGATCTAGAGACCTTGCTAAACCAACCACTTTATCGAAGGAATAATCTGATCCTCCAATTTCAGATTGAAGATAAATCATCACCTCGGAACGAGCCTTTAATACTTCCTTCTGCAAACTTGAAATCGCAGCAAGCACTGCAACACCTGGTGCATGGTCGAAAGTGCGCCCGATCCAATGAAATTCTTCTCCTGTCTCCTTATCGACAGAAAAATCATTTTTGCACATCGCTGCATACAAATCTATAATGAACCTTGCATCTTTTTCTGGTACGGTTTTCAGCGCACCCTTTTTCTCTAGCAAACTTTCTATTTCCGATGGTGAAATAAATTGAGTATTTGCCTCCTTTTGACCTAACATGGGATCCTTGAAAGAATATTTATTGCCAACATTGCCTGAATCTGCCTCTAACTTTGAGATTATTGTAGCAGACTCACAGACCAAATTGATTATATCTCCTCGAAATTTATTCAACCCATTCCAAATCTTCATTCCATAAAACTCATCGCCTTCTGCCGGAGCTTTTACAGAACCCGGTGAGGCAATCCCCATAACGCGCATCCCTTCGTCGTATTTATCTGCCCCTTGTACATTGTGTAAATTCATTCGAATAGGAACTACAGAGGGTTTCTTTAAACCCGGATGCTCACCATCAATCGTGACTTCTCGCGAATCTGTAATTACACCAACGTCTACCTTAACCTTTTTGCCTTCAATTGTAACATCCTCCTCCAATTTTGTGATCTGCGGCTCTTGCAACGCTATTAGTGTTTTTATTTTTGCCTCATCCAATAATTGAATTTGTTCTGTAGTTAATTTATCTAATTCCTGGGCAATTTTATAAATTTCAATAGCTTTTTGACTTTTCTCTCCTTTGTCCGTTGCCTTTTGCTTAATCGCTTCAAATTTATCATTACCACGGTCGCTTTCACTGATGTTCGCTAATTGAATATTCTCTTCGATTGCGATATACGCTTCCAAGATTTGCTTTGATACGTTCAAGGCCAAGAGCGCCGTGAGTACGATGTACATCATCGAAATCATCTTTTGCCTTGGGGTTTCCTTACCTCCTCCCATTATTTCTTAATTTTTTAATGTTTATATTTTATACTAGAAAAATGGTCTTTTTATGAACGCATTGCTTTCAACATGTTCCCGTATACGTTGTTCAAATCCGTAAGGTTTTGAGCCAATACCGCCATGTTCTCACGATACAATTTAGTATCCTCTGTAGAAGCAGCAAGGTTTTGCATCATCTCTGATACTTGTTTCTGGAATCCTTGCGTAGCCTCTAGATGCGCAGATGATCCTTGTAATTGAAGTTCATACACGTTATTCAAGGCTGACAGGTTTTTAGAAACTTTTTGCATTTGCTCACCAAATGATTCACCAGCTTCCGTATTTGAAGTTAATCCAGCAATGGAAACAGAGGCGCGCTGATATGCTTCTGAAAGGCTAGACATTTTCTTAGAAGCCTCTTCTAAGGAAGAAACATAAGAATCCGTAGCTGAAGCTGCAGAAGAAACACTTTTCAATTGCTCTGCATTGTGGCTTAAGTCACGCATTGCATTTCCAAGACGATCCAATAACGCTTGGTCAATTTTAGCTTTTTCCATCAATTCGGCAATTTTTTCGGTAGCACCGCCACCGTCACCAGAACCTCCGTTCACTGCAACTGGACTCGTTAAGAGATTACGCGTAGTACCGTCGTTCTCCTGAGCCACCGTAGCGCGGTCTTCTACCGGCACTAAATACGGGTAATAAATAGACCAATCTGGTTCAGCGTGGGTTAATTGAAACGAGCTTAGGGTAAATAACACCGCCTCTGTTCCTAACCCGGCAATCAACATCTCGTTACAACCTGGCCAGTGCATAATTTTGAAGAGGGCCCCAATGATTACAATAGCCGCTCCTAAACCAAAGGCAAAGCCCATTACTGTTCTACCTTTTGGTCTTGCCATCCAAATTCCGATTTTATTCCCTTTAGCCATTTTTTTTGATTTTAATTGTTAAACTTTGATTTATTTATTTGTTACAGATTTTACTTTAATTGAATATCCATTTGGATTTCTTCGCCATTCTCAGCATCAATATCTTTACCACCTCGACCTAAATGCGTCATTACGTTACGGAAACCGATATAACATTTCGCAGTATCTTGATACTCAAACGTTCTTGTGGAATTTTGCAGATAATAACCGATGTCTTTCCATGAACCTCCGCGAATTACTTTGCGCTTTTTAACGGGGTGATCATCATCCTTCGCATCGTAGGCGTATTCAGAATTTAGATCGTGTGTGAACTCATATGCCGATTCATCGAAGGCCGTATTACACCATTCCGCAACATTCCCAGCCATACAATACAAACCGTAGGCATTCGGGTTATACGAATATACTTTAACCGTATGGAATCCACCGTCTTCAAAATAACGTCCACGCATCGGTTTAAAGTTAGCTAGGAAACACCCGTTTGCGTTTCTGATGTATGGCCCACCCCATGGATACTGAGACAACTCCAAATCTCCACGTGCAGCGCGCTCCCATTCCACCTCCGAAGGCAAACGAAAATCATTCACATACAAATCACCATTTGCCAACAACCAACTGTGATACAATTGAGTTCTCCATACAGAAAATGCTTTGGCCTGACACCAAGTAACTCCCACTACAGGGTAATTATCGTATGCCGTATGCCAGAAGTAATTTTCCGCCATTGGGTCATGATAAGAATAGGTGTAATCTCTCACCCAACACAGGGTATCGGGATACACATTAATACGCTCTTTGATAATGTAACGGCTACGGTCAGCATGTCCACGAATGGCGTTGTGTTGTCCTTTGCTGTTACTAAATCCTAGATCCAAATCTTGGCCGGGATTATTAAAGAAATTGTTATCAGTTAGAGGTCCGGTCTCCTCCTTAATTTGTAGTGGATTACCGCTTCCATCTTTCAACGCATCTGGATTATTTGGGTTCATTTTAACGGCTTCATCAAGCGGAACCGAAGTTCCATCATACCACACCATATCGTTATCATTACCGTCAACCGTTTGCGTAGCCCGGTGGGTTCCGTTGGATTTATCATCTTTCGAAAGCGGGTTTCTACGCTCTTGAGGCTTCATGGCATTGATTGACTTGTCATAAGAATTCTCAGCAGTTTTCACTTTGCCACGCTTGGCCGCTTCTTTGTAATCAATCCACATGTAATCATAAAACAACAAACGCGTATCGATTTGCTTGTTTTTGAAGTACTGCTCGTCTTCGGAGTAATACATATCGGATAATAAAAGTAATGTTTCAGGGTCGGTATAGTCTATGGGAGTCTCCCAATTCAAGGTAAAGTACTTACGGTTTTCGTAACGACCCCCATTGTAAGCTGCAACTTCCTTTGCCTCGTTGTCAGAATTTATTTTACTATCCAAATCATCAAATTTAACATTTTTAATCCCTTTTGCGGCTTTCTTTGGATCAGAATCAACTTTCCACGAAATGATTGACAAAATGGACGAGACTTCATCAGGATTCAACGTTACATCAATCTCATCCCTTTTGGATGGTAAATTTGTCGCTGATTTGAAGAATTTACTAACCACTTTTGGAGTTTGGTCTTTTTTTGCTTTCTCTTTGTCAGCACCCAAATACCCCATTAATAATAAATAGGCACGGTCTAAGTCCAAGGCATCTTCACCTGTTAAGAACGGTTCAAAGGGGTTGTTCGCCCCTTGCACGTCAGATCCGGTTTGAATAACCGTGCGATAGGGTTCTTTAAAGAATTCATCCGGCACATTTACCCACTCTTCGGCATCATCACCTGATTGACGCATGTACAATTTTTCTCTAGCGATGGAGTCGCGCACCCAGTTTACAAACTGACGGTATTCGTTATTTGTGATTTCGGAGGCATCCATGTAGAACGCTTGCACCGAAACCGTTCGGTTTCGAGTAGTATGCAACCCCATGATATCCTTGTCGTTCTGACCGGCTTGGTACGCGCCAGATGGAATATACACCATCCCGTAAGGTACTTTTCCAGGCCCTAAAATGTCTGGATAGAAGGTGTCTCGCCCTTTAACCCCAACAAGATTTCCATCTACCGGGTCACACGACGCGAAGAATAAACCTACTAATACAAAAACAAAAATTCTTTTCATTTTATCCTTTTTTTGGTTCTAGTCATTTCCAAACAAAACTTGCTACAGGTTATTCGAGTTTGGGTATAACGTCTGAACAATAAAAATGGTTACATCTATCAATTAATTACCTAACCAACGAGGATGCGTAGAATACGTCTTCGGTGGATTTTTTAAATAAAAACAATACCTAACAAAAAACTCATGAGATCCTCTTGAGATGCTCGAAAGCTTATTCAAGGTGAGGTCATAGGAGTACCCACATGTAAAGTTCTTGAACGCGTTGTACCCAAGCATGATGCCAAGCGCATCCGAAGTTCGGTAGGTTAAGCCCGCATAACCAAGTTCTTTACTGTCTTTTTTAATAAAATAACGGGTATTGATGTCAACGGAATACTTAACCATGTCCGTGCGCATCATGAGATTAAAATCAAGGGCCCCTGGCCCCACATCGGTTAATTTATACCCTCCCATTACATAATAATGTCTTGCGGTAGAATAACCGGCAGGATTTACCCCAAAGGTGGATGTGCTCAAGATTTCAGACTCACTCAAGTGTGTTGAAGATATACCCGCGTAATAATTCCTTCCTTTCAAATACAATCCGAAATTCAAATCTAAATTAATTGCACTGAAATCAGCACTAGGTAGTGATGGGTCTTGTAATGTTTGAGGCGGGATCCAAGAAGGATTCATGGCATAAGACATCATCCCTACACCAACTCCAGCACCAAGAACACCGACGTTCCCAAGATTTATTGGATATGAATAATTTAACAATAAGTTGTTTTGTCGAGAAAAACCAATGGCATCGTGAAAGAAACTCACCCCAATACCCCCTGGAAAGAAGCGATTCATGTTTGCTGCCACATTCAATACTGCTGAATTTGGCGCGCCGTTTACTTTGTCCCATTGATTTCGATAAACGCTTGTTGCGCATATGCCCTCATCTAATCCAGTTTCACCCGGATTTACGGACATTCGGTCGTACATAAAGTGCGTGAGCAACTTATCTTGCTGTGCGAACGTGTAGCTAATCGCCAGACACAGAAGCACTGATAATATATTGATTCTCAATGACATACTTAATTAACTTGCGGTTTAATTGGCATAATAAGGCCATAAATTGGGCTTAAAATGCTTGCTAAGTTAACGAAAAATTTGAAAATCAAAAAAAATGTAAAAAAATAGGTGCCCTACCCTAATTTCTGGTAGGTCCTCCACCACAGGTCGGGCAATTCATTTTGCATGGCGTTTTCATAATCTTGCTGATTACATGGAACCAAGTGATGCCGTTCAAATTTAACATGTTCTGAGGGCGGGTAAGGCACTTCCATCCACCAACGATCTGATTTATTGCTCTTATAGAACACCAGCTCCTGGAATTCATTATCCATAACCACGGTGAAGCGCATATATTCTTTTTTGCTACCAATCGGAAAGTCTCCCTTACGCGCGGCGATTCCATCCAATAAATACCAAACAATGTGCGCTACAATGGCGGCATCTTGACAAGGGCTATGGATGGGATTAAACACACCAAAACACGAGAGCTTATCTGAAATTCCGCTATATTTTGCGATTTGACAGGATTGCTCTACCGTAAACCCATTCGGATTACCGATTGAACTCATCCGTTCGGAGGCTTTAATGGAATCTAAATTGAAGCCAATGATGTCAGAATTTCTCAACATCGGCTCCGCCAATTTAGAATCGCTGTTAAAGGCCCCAAGCCGGCAAGTATCAAAATACAACTTATCATATAAATCGAGGTCCATGGGATTATTCCGATTGGGTTGTAGTCCGATGGTTGCATGATTAAATAAATAGCACGGACGTCGAAGCAATAAGCTGCTTAGGTACCCATCACTGGTAATGGCTGATTCTGGTTTGCCGAGGGATAGGCGTTCATCGATGGCACAAATGTTAATTAACTGCTCGGTTACCTCATACCCTACGGAGATTGCATGTAATAAGTCCATTGAGCCGCCCACCAAAATGGGAATGCAACTGTTCTTGATTAATTCAGCAACCACGGTTTGAACCGCGAAATACGTATCCTCTAGGGTTGCTCCAGGACTCATGTCGCCCAGGTCATAAATTTTCATGTTCCAATCCTGACCCGGAAATAAAGAATAACACGGAGCCCGAAAATCTACCATGGGTTGATTTTCTTCGCCTCTCCCGCGGTACTCATTCACATGAAAGATACACATGGAATTCCGATCAATCTCCGCGATGGATTCCGGACAAAAATGAATGTTATGATATAGGGTTCCCTCTGATGCATTAATGGAGGCAGGAGGTTGAAAAAATAGCGTAAGATCTAGCATGAGTAAAATAAAAAACAAAGGTATCCGCATTGCACCGCGGGAAACAGATGCCTATAAATTTTAATCCATAGACCAACGTGAATAACTCAGGAGTTGAGTATTTTTTGAATATTTGGTTTAAAATACAGCTCAGATTTCAATACCTTACCGTCTGCTCGATAGATTGGGTTCCCGTCCGCATCTAGTTTACTCATATTGGAACGTTGTATTTCCAAGAACACTTCTTCTATTTTATGGTGCAGGCCATGCCGTAAGAGCGTACCGCAGAGGATATACAATTGATCCCCCAAAGCATCAGCAATCTCCACAATATCTCCATTTTTTGCCGCCTCCAAGTACTCTTCGTTTTCTTCCTTCATTAAGTCAAAGCGCAAGCGAGCACCAGATTCGTCTAACAAGGTTGGAGTTTGGTTATTCTCGATACCAAAAGAGGTGTGAAAAGTAGCTACGTGCTGAATAATTTCTTTAAATTCCATAATTATTGGGTTAATAATTGACGTAAGGCGGCATCCACCTTTTTTGCATTGGGCAATATAGCTGCTTCCAGGTCTGAGTTCAAGGGGATGGCTGGGGTATCCACCGAACCGACCAGCGCAATGGGTGCATCGAGGGATTGAAAACAATGTTGTTGAATTCTTCCTAACACACTTAAGCCAAAGGTACACTCGGTAGATTCTTCGGAAACAATCATTACTTTTCCGTGGCG
>Ga0315899_10004939_pt1 | contig 14402 bp, 11 predicted proteins | sample LakEriMetagenome_2_FD_203518 | JGI IMG/M metagenome (GOLD analysis project Ga0315899, IMG submission 203518) | Freshwater fungal communities from buoy surface, Lake Erie, Ohio, United States - Buoy 4 MA112 | ecosystem: Environmental > Aquatic > Freshwater > Lake | place: USA: Lake Erie, Ohio... | reverse complement strand
TCTTTATTTTGGACCTGCGGCTCCGAGCGGAAAGCCCGAGAGCAACTGGATCAAGACTTTACCCGGCAAAGGCTGGTTCGCTTACTTTCGGCTCTACGGGCCGACCCAAGCTTATTTCGACCGATCCTGGGTCTTGCCAGACATCGAAATGGCCAAGTGATCGGCCAAGGCGCCCTTGAGATCCAGAAAACGCCAATTACTGCTGAAAAAGCGGTGTTTTTCTGTCTGGACAATAGTTGTTTGGACGACTAATATATTCTGATGAGCTCTCAGTCCGAGGCCAAGAAACGCAAGTTCGATTCGCAGCAGCAGGAGGTGTATCTCTCGCTTTGGAGAACGTACGACCGTCTCAAGGCGCTCGAAGATGAACTTTTTCAGAGCTGGGATTTAACCTCCCAGCAATACAACGTCTTGCGGATCCTTCAAGCAGCAAGTCCAAAAGCCGTCCCGACCCTCCAGATCTCCCATCGCCTGATCTCACGAGCACCCGATATCACTCGGATGCTCGATAAGCTCCAAGAACGCAAACTGGTAAGCAGGTTGCGAAGTCAGGAGGATCGACGGACGGTTCTGGTTGAAATCACTCCCGAAGGACTCGAGCTGCTGGAAAAACTTCAGGAACCTGTCAAGGCGCTGCACATTTCGCAGTTAGGCCATTTGACGGCGGCAGACTGCACCGCGTTGTGCAGATTGCTCCAGAAGTCCCGAGAACCACACGAACCTCCAAGCGGCCATTGGTAAACCGACCGCTTGGCGTTCCCATTGCAACCGAAACGATTCAAGCAGATCACCCAAGGTAGGTTTAGTCATGATCCAGTCCGTTGAAAAACCAGATGTGATTGTCATCGGCGGTGGGCCTTCTGGATGTGCCACAGCCACGATACTCGCCCAGCGAGGCTACCGAGTCACGGTCTTCGAGCGAGATCATTTCCCACGCTTCCACGTCGGCGAATCCTTGATCCCGTTCTGCCACGGTACGATCAAACGAATCGGACTTTTGGACAAGATGAAGTCGAGCCATTTCACCAAAAAGTATGGCGTTCAGTTTATCAACGAGCACGGCAAACTGTCCGAACCGTTCCGCTTCGAGGAGTATGATCCCCATGAACGCTCTCAGACTTGGCAAGTCCTCCGCAGCGAATTCGACCAGCTACTGATGGAAAACGCCAGGGAGCACGGAGTCGAAGTGATCGAAGGTGCCCGCGTGCTGGATATCCAGCGAGAAGGGGATCGAGTCGTTGGGGTGAAGGTCAAGATCGGGGACGAGCCGGCCAAAGTGGTTCATTCCCAAGTCGTCGTCGATGCCTCTGGCCAGTCGTCGCTACTGATCGACCGGATGAACCTGCGCGAGTGGGATGCCGAACTCAAGAAGGCTGCCGTTTGGTCTTACTTCAAAGGGGCCAAGCGTGAACCTGGACGCGATGAAGGTGGTACGATCGTCATCCAGACCCAAGGAAAGAAAGGTTGGTTCTGGTACATCCCACTCCATGATGATGTCGTGAGCGTCGGGGTCGTCGCTGATTACGATTATCTGTTTAAGAACCGTGAGACAAAGGATCCTGAAAAGATCTTCAACGAAGAGGTTGCGCGCTGCCCTGGGGTTGAGCCACGCATCGCCGGTTCTGAGTGTGTTGGCGAATATCGAATCATGAAAGAGTATTCCTATAAAGCCCGACAAGGAGCTGGCGACGGATGGGTTCTCGTTGGGGATGCGTTTGGATTCCTAGATCCTCTCTACTCGTCGGGTGTGTTGCTTGCATTGGTGTCTGCTCAGATGGCCGGCGATGCGATCGCCGATGCCCTGGACGTCAACGATCCTTCTGAGACCCGCTTGAGAGCTTGGGAACCAGAGTATCGCAAAGCGATGGATCGTATGCGAAACTTAGTTCGGGCTTTCTACGATGGCCTGAACTTTGGCCAACTGGTTCGCAGACACCCGGACAAGAAACATCTGATCACCGATATCCTTATCGGAAACCTCTTCAAGGATGAGGTCGATGAACTGTGGCCTCTGATCGAAGAACTGCGTCAGGAAGAAATGTCGATGGCCAAAGCCACCGTCTAGCCGCTCGACGCTCTACCACCTCGAAAAAGGAGATGCCAACAGTTCTTTAGCTGTGTTGCTCCAAGTTCTCGTCGCTTTGAAACTGGAAAATGATCTAGTCAAACTCGCTTCGGACGACGAGCTTGGCAGAAAACTTGCGGATATCGAGTTGCTCAAGGCGAGGCGCAAATAGGAGCAGAGCCCATGAGCCGCAAAATCTATGTTTATGCAGATTGGGTTTGGGTCGAAGATCCTCGCTTGGTGGACCACGCCCCAAGGCAGGAGTCCTTGATGAAAATGAACAGTTATGGATCGCGAAATTTCCTGGCCGATCCGATCCTAGAGACATCTCCGCTTGGGAGATGGTGGCAAACCGGCTTGCGGTACAAAGCGGCCTGACGGTCTGTGAAGCCAAGCTTGAGTCGTATGGGACGAAGCACCGAACTTTTTTGTGTAAAAGGTTTGATCGAGTTGATGTCGACGGAAGCCGAAAGCGTTTGCATTTTGCCTCGGCAATGACGATGCTTGGCCACAGCGACGGTTCTGATGGTTCAACCGGCACTAGCTATCTGGACATTGCTACTTGGATCATTCAGAAGTCGAATCGTTTTTTCTATTGCGATTCACAATACTGATGACCATCTAAGAAATCATGGATTCCTTCTGACGAGGGAAGGATGGAGGCTATCGCCGGCATTTGACCTTAATCCAGATCCTCATGGCATAGGATTGTCGCTCAACATCGACCAGGCGAATAACGCCCTTGATATCGGTTTGGTACGTAGTGTTGCCCGCATGTTTCGGATTGATTCTCAACGCGCCGATCAGATCATCGATAGGGTACAGGATGCGGTCTCAAACTGGAGACAAATCGCTAATGAGCTTGATATTGCTCGTTCGCAGCAAGAGTCTATGACGAGAGCTTTCTCAACGATCCTGTAAGTTCTCCGAAACGGTGTCCTGGTGCGTTTTACAAAGGCCTCAGGCTCATTGGAATCGATGGTACTTTGTTGGATTGTTACGATAGCGACTCGACTCGCAATCACTTTCATCGCTCTACGAACCAAAGTGGAGACGGTGCTTTGCGGCTTAAAAAACACACGGATTTCTATCTTAACCCGTGGTCCGAATAATGGGGTCCACTTCAATCCTGCACATAGCGACCCAAGACCACCGAGAATGCTGCGAGCAGGTAATTCGATACATCGACACCTTCTTTGCGACTTGCTTTATCGAGTCGGCTTGCCAGTTCCCCAGGGATCTTGTAATCAAGCCTAGTCAAACCTTCAAGGGATGGCAGAGGTCGGCCAATTGTCGACGTATCCGGCACCAAATCATCGCTCGTTTCAAAATTTAGCGAATCACAAGAGAGGTTCTCGTCCATCCACATTCAAACAGTTATTGAGGGGTTCTAGGGTGCTCGCAACGGGGGGGCAAGTCTAATTACAAACGGTTAGAAAGTCAAAGGAAAGCAGTTACACAAGACTTAGAGCACGTGTAGAATTCCAATAGAATCGGCCCAGTCGCTCATGGGATAACATGCAATTCCTCATCAACGATTTTTTAAATGAAGATTCACTCAAAGATACCATTCACTTTGGCTTTAGCGATCTGTGCGGCATTTGCCGTTTTTATCCCATCGCTACTTGCCTCGGATGTGACGATCGGTACCAAGATCGAGACTATCCGAATGAAGGATATCCGAGGAGTTCCTCGGGATTTGAACGACTTGGGTTCGCATCAAGCTTATGTCTTTGTCTTTGTGACTTCCGATTGCCCAATCGTCAAAAAGACACTCCCTAAACTGCTTGATCTGTATAACACCTACCACACCCAAGACGTGTTGTTTGTCTGTGTCAATGTCGGAGCCAATGACACCCTTCGAGACGTGGCAAGCCAAGCACTCGAATACCAAGCCCCTTGGCTCTTTGTCAAAGACTACGATGCTCAAGCGGCCAAGGCACTCGGGATTACCCGTACCCCCCAAGTCGCGGTTTTGAACTCTCGTCACGAGTTGGTCTACCGTGGTCGAGTCGATGACCAATTCCGTCTGGGTGGAACCAAACCAAACGCTTCACGTGACGATCTTAAGATCGCTATCGACGAACTTCTTGCCGGTAAGAACATCAGTATTCCCGAAACGATCGCCGACGGATGCGCGATTTCGACCAAGTCTCCTACTGCAACCCCTATCCAATCGGACCTCAATTACCAACAACACATCGCCCCAATCGTCTTAGGGCACTGCGCCAATTGTCACCGCCCTGGAACCGCCGCCCCATTTTCTCTTCTGAGCCATCAAGACGTCGTCGCCCACAGCGAAATGATCCAAGAAGTTATTCGCGATGAAACGATGCCACCTTGGTATGCCAACAAGCATCACGGCAAGTTCCAAAACGATCGATCCTTGAGCACTCAACAAAAAGAGATGTTGCTCGAATGGCTTGCCTCTGAGCGATCCATCGGCCCTCAAGATGCCGCACCCAAAGAACCTCAATTCGAAGAGACCCCCTGGAGAATCGGCACTCCGGATCTGATCATCACCACCCTCGAGCAGCACACGGTTCCAGCCACCGGCTTTGTCCCCTACAAGTATGTCGTACTGCCTCATGTCTTCCTGAGCGATACCTGGGTCAGCGCCTTTGAAATCCGTCCACTCAATCCTGCGGTGGTGCATCATTGCAATATGGCTTACGCAACGAGCAAAGGTGCCAGCGAAGAGACCTTTATCACCGGTTATGTCCCGGGCGGTCAACCGATGGATCTGACCAAGTTCGATAACGGGGTGGCTTATAAACTCCCCGCAGGATCCGCACTGGGATTGCAAATCCACTACACGACGACCGGACAAGAGCAGAAGTGTCGAATTCAGGTCGGTCTACGGTTTCCTAAGGAGCAAGTTCGCAAGCAGCTTTACCATTTCGTCTTGGATCCTCGCGGCTGGAAAATTCCTCCCGGCGATCCTGCATTCCGAATCACATCCAAGCATGAGCTCAAACGCGATGCAGATCTGCTCGGACTCTTTACGCACATGCATGTGCGAGGTCGTGACATGACCTTCTATGCGATTGATCCTTCTGGCAGCAAGGAAACACTTCTACAACTACCAAACTATAACTTCGAATGGCAACTCGGATACGAACTAGCCCCAGGCACAAAACTCTTACCCAAAGGAACCCAGATCGAGGCCGTCGCGCACTACGACAACTCGCCGTTGAATCCTTACAATCCGGATCCCAAGGCGACGGTCGAATACGGCCCCCAAACAGTCGATGAAATGTTCAACGGATTTGTCTTCTACGTCGATCAAAACGAATCGCTACAAATCAATGTCGATCCAAAAAATGGTCGGGTCAAAAAGTAAGGTTGTTCTATTGCCTCGATTGGGGCGTGACTTTGAATCGATGGGTCTCGGATCCACGTCGAACCACGATCTCGGTCTCCTGACCAACCTTTAACGCTTCGATCGCATAGGTGTAATCGTAGATGTTCTCGACCTTGCGACCGGCAAGCTCGATGACGATATCCTTGGCCTTAACGCCAGCATTGGCCGCAGGACCGTCTTTTGATACTCCCGAAAGCAATACACCCTGAATGTCTCCTTGGGCATAATCGGGAATCGACCCCAGGTAAGCCGTCATCGCAGCACGGGTTCCTTGATTCTCGGGAGCCTTTTGCTCGGTGTACTCGGGGATACTTTCGGAAGTTCCCAAAGCTCGGGTGATCAAACCCATGAGCTTGGCGATCTGAGCCGCACCATCGTAATTGAGCAATTCGGGGGTATCGCGAGGCGTATGATACTCCGAGTGCGAGCCAGTAAAGGCAGATAGGATCGGCACACCTTTGAGAAAGAAGGTGCTTGCGTCGGTCGGTAGATAACTGTCGGACTGCAAGGTGATCGGTAGCCCGACGACGGCATTTCGTTTTTCGATTTCACCTTTCCAATAGGGCGAAGAGCCGATGCCTTGGAGAACAAGATTCTCTCGAAGTCGACCGACCATATCGAGATTCACACATGCGGCTACGGTTGGATAGAGTTTGTTCCCCTCTGGTTTTTCCAAATTGGGGTAGATGTCGTGGAAATGGTCGGCAAAGTACGCTGAGCCTAAGAGCCCCATCTCTTCACCAGACCAGGCAGCAAAGAGGATATCGTGCTTGAGTTGCAATTTGCCCGCCTTCTTTTGGCTTGCAAGCGACTGAGCAATCTCGAGCATGGCGGCAACCCCAGAAGCGTTGTCGTCTGCACCTCGGTGGATCCCGTTTCGCTCTTCATCGCGAGCTAGACTCGAACTGTTACTGCCTGCACCGAGGTGATCGATATGAGCACCCACAATAATCACCGACTTGGCCGCTTGATTCGGATCGTCGGAGGCTCGCAGGATACCCAAAACATTCGTCCCCGTTCGCTTGATGGGTTGTACTTGGATCGATGAAGCGACTTGAACCTCTGGAAGTTCAAAGCCCATCATCATCTCGCCTTTATCAAGTTCTGTTTGCAGATCCTCGAGTTTATCTTCGCTCTTGGCAAACCACTCCAAGGCAAGAGCATCGCTAACACTGATCGCTGCGATACTCGTGCCCGATAGGGAACCGTCGTTTTGCAGTGGAACGAGTTGCTGACGAACGCCACTTTTGGGCCCACTTACAACAATCAATCCCTTTGCCCCTCGATCGCGAGCGACCATGGCTTTGAATCGCAAGGAGCTATACCTAGCCAAATGCTGACGGCGTTCGGGGCTGACGTCACTTGGTAGTTGACGCAAGACCATGACCCATTTGTTTTCGACATCCAAGTGGACGTAGGAGTCGTATTCTTTTTGGTCGCCGTCGGCAGGTGCGACGATTCCATAACCAGCAAAAACCACCGCGGTAGGATCGACGTCGATCGACTTGGAAAACGCAAGCGGTCTCCAGTCTTCATCGAGTTTCCAAAGTTTATCCCCTGAGGTGAGTTTGTTAGCACCTGCAAGTTCGACGCCGGCCGTGTAAGGAAACGGATAGAAGTACTTGCCATACTCATCGGCTCCCTGGGGTCTAGCCACACGGATGGTTTCCAAGAGGCTCGTGAAAGTATCGGTTCCGGCTGGAACGAGCCCCAGTTGGGACATGTAGCTTGCAACATAAGCTGTTGCAAGCCGCTCGCCATCGGTACCCGTGAGTCGGCCCCCGAGTTCAGGTCGGCAGAGGTAATCGACATGGCGTCCAACGTCTGACGCTTTGTAATCGTTGTCATTGGCCTTAGCATTTTCCATCGCGAGCGTCGAGACTTGACCAAAGGCACCGGCATCAGGTTTCGACGGATTGCCATCGAGCCCGAGGGCTTTCCTCGCAGCTCGATCGTTCCATTTGGCGATAAAGATCTGTGATTTTTTCTCTGCCGTTCGATTGCTGGTCCAAGCCAGTTCGGAGCCATCAGGCGAGAAGACCGGAAGACCATCGAATCCGTCGGTCGAAGTGATGCGAACCGGATCTTTTATCCCAGCCGCATCGACGATGTAGAGTTCAAAGTTCGCGAAGCCTTGAAGATTTGTCGCGAAGATCATGTAGTCGCCCGAAGGATGGAAGTAGGGTGCCCAGCTCATGGCCCCCAAGCGAGTGATCTGTTTGGGATCGGATCCGTCGACGTTGGCCGAATAGATCTCGGCCGTTGCTCCGTCTTCGCTGAAACGTCTCCAGCAGATCCGTTTCCCATCAGGTGAGAAGAACGGCCCTCCATCATATCCAAACACATCTGTGATCTTGCGAATATTCGTCCCATCGGAATTCATCACATACAGGTCTAAGGCGACGGCAGGATCGTTTTCGAAAAGCGTTTTTTCACGATCGCTGAGCGGCTTGGAATAGGCTGCGCGATTGGATGAAAAAGCGATCAAATTGCCGTCGGGACTGTACGACGCTTCCGCGTCGTAACCCATCGCGTCGGTGAGTTTCTTGTAGCTACCTGTCTTGCGATTCCATTCGACGAGCTCGAACTGAGGGTCGTAGTCCCAAGCGTATCGGCGTTGCTGACCCGATGCCCGAAAATCGAGTTCCGTTTTTTGTTTGTTCTTTGCCTCTGGGTCGAACTGAGTCGATGCGAAAAGGACTCGATCTCCGTCAGGATGGATCCAAGCACAGGTCGTCTTGCCATGACCTGGGGAAACACGCTCGACATCCCCCGACTGGCGATCAAGCAGATAGATTTGATAGAACGGATTACCCGGCTCGCGTTCACTCTGGAAAACCATCTGCTGACCATCACGGCTAAAGTAGCCTTCACCGGCCCGGGAACCTTCGAAGGTCAGTTGCCGGATCCCCGAAACAAAGCTTGCCTCGGTGCCTGCGTTGCTCGCTGGATCTTGGGCGATCGCATGGAAATGTGTTAAGCACCAGCAGGCCGTTATGCAGGCCAAGACATTGATTTTTTGCATGGAAATTTCAGAGGGATAAAACGGGGGTGGGTCGGGTGTAACGTAAGTTCTTCAGAAATTATTGTGGCAGATAATGTGGGCTGATGGTACTTTTCGTACTCGTAATCGTACTCAATGAAATGGTACCCGTACTCGAAGAGAAGTATTGGAATGCTGTCGATATTCGGAGCCACATTCCGGGGTTCCAGCGTCCTTAAAAGTCGATCGAATGGAATCGATTCAGGCGTTTCGAGTACGAGTATGCCAGTATGGTAGTCAATTGGTCGAATCTGTCATCTGAAGATTCTGTAGGTTTAGTCGACCCAGCTTTGAAGACGCTTGCGATCCTCTGGGTTGCCGATAGGGTCGAATCCAAGGGATTTCTCGTGCTGATCGAGTATTTGGGATTGCTCGGCGAGCCTTTGACGCATCGATTTGTCGCGAGTCACAACATAGACGCCGACCACCTTCAAATCCTTGGCCTCGATGAGAACTCCTTGCTCGATGAGTTTATAACCGATCGGTTTTGGACCGTCAGCATCGATCTCAAAGCAATCAAGGCTCTCTTGACTTTGGTGGCTTGCTAGCCAGAAAGGAAGTTCGAAGGACAAGCTTGCCGAGCGATTTGAGAACTGGAAGGTTCGGGTTTTCTCATCAATACCGTAGGCAAGATCGTTGGCCACAAGGAATGCTGAGTCTTGGCTGACCACAGAGGAAAGATCCCAGGAGAGTTTTCCTTCTTCGATGATCCGTTCGCAGTCATAAGCCGTGCCGGATTCGAGGATCGGTCGTAGTAACTGAATCTCACGCCCGACGCGACGGATCGGATCGAGCAAGTCAGGAAACTTGGCCAAGGACTTCATGCTCAAATTAAACCAGTACAAGGACATGATTCCATTTCCTAGGCCGTGCCAAGCTTGCGAGCGAAGCTCATCGGCAGTTGGCGATCCACGACGGGGACTTAGTATCCCGCCCCAGCCATCATGGGCACCCTGGGACCAATAAGCGATGCTCGCAGGTCGGCTCTGCTGGCGGAGGCTTCGTGTCATTGTCCCGATGGTCTCAAGAGGGGCTCCCCAACGGATCGAAGCACCATTCCAACGATCGTATTTGGACCATGCGTCGGCCGCAGGCGCGATGACTCGGTAGGCATCGTAGTGCGGATAATCCGACAGGCCAGCGTAGTACCTCCAAGTTCGTTCTTCACTGAGTGTAACGCTTGTCGGGATTTTCCATGGTTCGTAGGGTGCTAACTTGTCAAACACCTCTTGGGGAGCAACGGGTCGGCCTCCACCGTACTGTGGCTCGCCGAGAAACTCGACTGCATGGATCGTAGGCAAGAGAGCTTCGGTATCGTAACGTTGGCGATCACCGAGTCGATTAAAGCGCTTCATCGGGTATCTGGAGTACAGATCAGGATTGTTCGTAAAGCCGTCGACCTCCTCGATTTGCCCAGTGTTGACATGCAACAAAGCGAGGGTTTTAAGGTACTCTTCGTTGGTCATACTCATCTTGTCTTTGACCTTATTGGCAGTCCAACCACCGCTGATATCGAAGGTGCTAGGTCGAACTTTCATACTGGCCCAAAGACTCATCGGCTCGGACAAAGAATCCTGCTCGATGACTACCTCAAGGGCCATGGTGGTAAACGGCAGTGGATCGCTTGTGAGTGTAAATCCAAACAGTTCTTTCGCGGGAACATTTTGGTCGCCAGACCAAGTCTTTACGTCGCCCCCGTTTTGAAACTCGTAGGTTTTAAAGGGAAAGAGTGTTTGATACGAGTCGTTGTCTTTGGGAAGCCATATCTTGCATGACTTGAGTTTCAGATTTTCATCGCGTTGATTGCGCAGAGTAACGACGAGCTTGGTGGGCCGGAACGATTCGGGGGTATTGAGGAATCCGATCGATTCGATCCAAACCTTGGGCGAGTCGATATCGAAAGGGATTTCGCATGCGCTCTGGGATGCGACTTGGAAGCTGAGCGTATGGTTCGATTCGGTCCCCCACTCGCTTGTTTTTCCGTTGAAGCGTAGGACGCGAAGGGCACCGACTGGGAGTTCGAAACCATTCTCCCAAGATGGGTCTCGCCATGCCCAAGCGTTGGCAGTAACCAGTTCGCTTGGGGTGACGTTGTCAAAAAGCAACGGTCCGGTGATGCGTTTCGTTTCTTGCGAAGGATTGCTTAAGAAGATTTCTGTGCGCGCAGAGAGTGTTGGCTCAGCCGGTCGTCTCCATTGCATCTCTGAGGAGACCTGATGGGGAGTAACATTGATGCCTGCGAAGGTTAGGCCCTCGGACGAAGTGGCTTGACCAAGCCCCTTAGAATGCCCGAGGAACAAGCAATAAATCAAGAAGAATACGATTCGCATAAGTTTTTCGGGAGCCGTCAGACGCTTGAGCGTATTTTGGAAAGGACGTTAGCCTGCGTAGAGAGTCTAAGCACGCGGCAGGAAAACTGGATTATAATCCTCAGCAGGGTGCCTTACAGGCCGGAATGCAAGCGGAGATTGCTTGGATGTTCTATCACTGATCCTTGAGGACCGGGAGTTGTGTGGAATTGAAATAAGGAATTCCTAGAGCATCGATGGATTGGCCAACTGGCCAAGGACGCACTTGGCTCTAGAATGACGGACCTTGCGGCGTTGGTAGCTGGTCTTTTTAGGTTGATCGATGAAATTCCCCAGAGCTCATTTTGTTTCCGATCTCCATCTGTTTTCGAGGCGAAGTTCGGGGCCACAAGTCCAGCGAGCGATCGAATCGGCCGTTGCAAGGTCTGACACGTTCGTTTTAGGGGGCGATATTTTCGATTTCCGCTGGAGTGCTCTGGAGTCGCACGAGAAGACCGTCGAGCAGAGTGTGCGGTGGCTACAAGGCCTCATTTCGGTCAATCCCGATTGCCATTTCCACTACATTCTTGGAAACCACGATGCTCTACCAGCCTTCACCGAGCAACTGCATCAATTGGCCTTAGCCAATCCCCAATTGCAATGGCACAAGCATTATCTTCGACTCAACCGCACGGTTTTACTCCACGGGGATATCATCGATGCGAAGATACCTTTCGAAGCCGACTTTCATGAGCTGCTCGATGCAAGGCGGGTGGCTCACGAGGATCGTCGGCGACCCGATCCCATGAAACACATTCTTTACGACGCAGTGGTCAAGGCGCGTATCCACCGAATCGTAGCGCATGTCGTTAATTCCAATCAGAAAGTACTCGATCGGGTTTCGAGCTACCTCAAGTGGACTGGACAAACCCCAGAGACAGGAGCCGAGCAAGTCTTCTTTGGACACACCCATCGGCCCGTCGATGCGATCGGATACCAAGGGCAAGTCTTCTACAATCCGGGAGCCGCGATCAAAGGGATTCCTTTTAAAATCCTTCCGTTTGAGCCTTAGACTTCAAGGCACTGGGCTTGGACTTGCCAGTATCCGAGCCAGCGGCAGTCAGTTCGTTGATAGGATTTGAGTGTCCCAAGCAAATTTCTAGGGCTGGGTGGACTTACGGTTGTATCGCTCGGATGGCTATCGATCAGTAGTGCGAGTGCATCGCACAGCTTCGAAGCGGCCTGGGCCGTTGGCAGTCCGATGGGTCCAAGCTCCATGAGGATCAAGCCGTTTTCGGAACGTAATCGGCCTAGGGTTGCAACCTCGCGAGCCAAAACCTTTGACGAGCTTTCTAGAGGCTTATTGCTATACTCGAGCCAATCCCAGCGGACTGCTTTCGATTCGCAATCGGCCAAGTGACTTGGGCTCTGGAAATTGCGTTGGCCTGTGATCACGCAGCAACCGCGTTCGGTTCGCAGGCTCCACTGCGTAGCGATTCGGAAAAGAAAATCCCGTTTCGCATCGGAGATCGGATCCCAATGATTTGACGGATCTGAGCAAAATCCAACACAGACGCAAGAGCGTTTCGGAAGGGCTTCGAAAAAAGAATCGGTTGGGATATTAGGATCTAGAATCATTTCAAGGATGCCTCTTAAGGTCCATTAGCGGATCGCAAAGGGGCTTACCCAGTCGTGCTCTTCGATCAAGACGATCATATCTCGATCATCGCCATCGACTGAGACACCGACCAAATGACCACCGGTAGCACGAACGCTCGCGTTTCCTGGGACTACTGGCTTTGGAACTCGCTTAGTGGCTTGCTCGGCTCTTACGAAGGCGTGCATATCGGGATGGAGTTGAATTGCAGCGAGGTTCAGATCTTTGATGAGCTGTCGGAACGACTCGTCGAGTGTGGCAGATGAGACGTTAGGATTCGATGAAGTATGTTTGGCTTTCGCATTTCGTTCCTCGAGAGGATCCTCGAGGAAAGCTTGGAAGAGATTGACTGTTTGGGATTCTTCATCCGGTGAGTCTAACGATCCAAACTCGATAACCGCATCGGGCTGGGCATGATCGTCGGTGTCTGTAAGGATCGATGAGCTTATTGTGTGCTCAGGGGCAGGTGGTTGTTGGCGCAGGAGTTCCGGCTCAGACCAAGGATTTGGAAGTTGGTGCAGTTGTGTCCAAACCGTACCGATTCGGCTTGCTGGAATGGGTTTCTGGCATTCCGTTGCTGACTGAAGAATGGCTTGGTCGGCCAATTGTTCGATCAGCCTAGGGATTCCATCGCTTGCTCGGAAAACAGCATCGAGTGCTGATGGTTCGAAAACGATCGAGGGATCAGCACCTGCGAGCTCGATCTTTTTACGAATGTACTGAAGTGTTTCTGGATGGCTCAAGGGAGTCAGGTACTGCCTAGAGACGATACGTTGATTAAGCGACTCCATGTGAGGGTGTGCCAAGGTGTCCTCGAGCTTGAGAGTACCTGCGAGTACCAGATGGAGGCATGGCTTACCGAGGGATATCGTGTTGGTAAGGAGTCTAAGTTCGTCGAGGAGTTTCACGGAAAGCGTTTGTGCTTCGTCGATCACCAAGGCGACTGCATTTGATTGAGGGGGTTGCTGGCTCAGATGTTTTTGCAGGGTGAGCCTAAGTTGCCCTTCGCTCGTTTCTTGATAGGGCAGTCCGAGGTGAAAGAGAATCGACTGCAGGAGAGCCCGTCGGGTGCAGATTTGGGAGCTAGCAAGGAGCGCCACCTGCATCGAGGAGCTAAGTTTCTTGGCGATCATCATTGAGCAGATCGATTTACCCAAACCGGCTCCGGCAATGATCATCGAAGGGCCTTCGCCCCGAAGTACGCATCGTATGGAGTGTTCTATTGCTTGGTGGCAACAGGTTGTCGGAACGTAGGCGTCTAGATTAGGTGCGACACAAAAAGGACGCTTGGATAGTCCAAAGAACGATTCCACCATTCGAATCACCCGCCAATTTGCTAGCGATTATGCGCAGCTTGAGTTATCTCTACATTTCGGCAGAGATCGGCTAGTGACAATCGATTTGATGAGTCGAATCGGTAGGATCGTTACAGATTCTCGGCAGGAGTGGCTCGAAGTTTTATTCTGCTAGGGAAACTCTTTGGTGAGTAAGGGTGCTTCGCTTGGCGTTTTCTAGGATTCGGATAGCTTCGTTGGTCTCTTGCAGGTCGCTTACCAGGCTGGATTTGGAGGCGACAGCTCTGTGGAATTGAATGAGCATTTGCTGGCCGATAGGGAGTTCTGTGTCGAGGGTTTCCTGATGCCGACCTGCATCATCGAACCACACGAGAGTCGAGGGCAAATCGATGAAGGCAAGGCCTCGTTCGCAGCAAACTTGTACGGCCGCTGGTGGACGAAACGCGATGGCTTCGGCCCATACCGCAGGGATATAGGCACCGCAACTGATTTGAGCCAGGATTGCGTTGGGGTCGGATTCAGGGTCTCCAAAGCCCAGGCTCAGAATCTGATAGTCCGCATTTTTCGGGCTGGGTCTGCTCAGATGCCTGATGGCTTGTATCCAGTCGGGTTCCTCGCCGACGATGTATTTGCACCAATCGATCAGTTCCAAAAGCTCCCTGCTAGAGTCGCGTTCTAGTGAATTGCTAT
>Ga0315899_10004938_pt1 | contig 14403 bp, 18 predicted proteins | sample LakEriMetagenome_2_FD_203518 | JGI IMG/M metagenome (GOLD analysis project Ga0315899, IMG submission 203518) | Freshwater fungal communities from buoy surface, Lake Erie, Ohio, United States - Buoy 4 MA112 | ecosystem: Environmental > Aquatic > Freshwater > Lake | place: USA: Lake Erie, Ohio... | reverse complement strand
CTTGAGGAAGTAATTGAGATTGGCGAAGCGCTAATTCCAGACTTTCGCATCAGAGATATTGGATTACTTGAATCTGCAGTTCATAGACCCTCAACATCGATCTATGGGCAAGAGGCTTATGAGTCATTTGCCGAAAAAGTTGCAGCTCTCATGCATTCACTAGCATCTAATCACGCTTTAATTGATGGCAATAAGAGATTAACCTGGGCATCAGGAAGACTATTTGCAATTATCAATGATAAAGATTTCAAAGTTGGAGTCGATGAAGCAGAGCAGGTAATCATTAGCCTGGCAAGCGGGCAGCTTGATGCGAAATCACTAGCGCCAATCATTAAGAAGTGGTTAAAGAAGTGAGCAGAGTTTGGGTTGTTGGTGAAGCTTTAATGGATCTCATTCCTGTAGTAGGGGGAGAAATCTCAGAGATGGTCGGAGGAGGTCCCTGTAATAGCGCAAAAGCCTTAGCCCGCCTTGGTTTTTCAACTACTTTTATTGGTGGCATTTCAACTGATAGCTATGGCCAGGCAATAGAGCGCCAACTATTAGATAGCGGGGTTAGCCTTGACTTAGTGCATCGCTCAGATCTTCCAACTGCTCTCGCCATAGCAACTATCAATGAAGCAGGCCTTGCTAGCTATGAATTTAAGTTAGATTCAACGGAAAGTTTTAACTTCCACCCCTCTTGGCTTCCTAAAGAGGATGCAGAAGTAATTCATATTGGCTCAGTTGCCACCCTTTTAGAGCCAGGTGCTTCAGAGCTACATAAGTGGCTATCAAGTAAGAGCGCAACAGTAGTTTTTGATCCCAATGTCAGACCTTCAATTCAAGGCGATAGAGAGATCTATCGAAATAGCGTTGAGAGATGGATAGATCTAGCAAAGATTGTGAAGCTAAGTGAAGATGATTTCTCCTGGCTCTATCAATCATCAGAGAGTGAAGTAATTGCTAACTGGCTCTCAAGAGGTGCCGAGATAGTTGTTGTGACAAGGGCAGAGAAGGGCTTATCTGCCTTTACTAGAGATGGGCGTATTGATTGCCCTGCAGCAAAGGTTGAATTGGTAGATAGCGTTGGGGCAGGCGACACAATTGGCGCTGTAATTGTTGAAGGCCTTCTTAAATACGGTCTAGATGTGCTCAAGACAGATGTCTTAAGGCAAGTATTAGAGCGGGCAGCCAAAGCTGCTGGAATTACCTGCTCTAGAGCCGGTGCTAATCCTCCCTGGAAAGAGGAGTTAGATTTAGCGCTATGAGCCTTCTTCATGCAATTGATGGCGGTGAGATCTCACTTGAAATTGATGTTGATCAAGGGGGAAGAATCTCATCTCTAAGGTTTAGAGATATTGAATGTGTGCTCCCATTTAGAGGACAGGTGCTTACCTGGGGTTGGTATCCCATGGCTCCTTGGGCAGGAAGAATTAAAGATGGTCTAATTAAAAATAGTAAGGGAGAAGAATTTCAACTACCAACTAATCTTGCCTCACCTCATGCAATTCATGGCTTTGCCACTACATCTTCCTGGCAGGAGATAGGTAATGGATATTTTGCACTTGATCTTGCCGAGCCATATCTTGGAGCAAGAGTTGAGCAGAGACTTGAACTTCTTGATAATGCTCTGCGTTGGTCTTTAGAGTATGAAGCAGGGGGAAGTGATCTGCCATTTTGGATGGGGCTTCATCCCTGGTTTCCAAGAGAGTTTGATAGAGGCGGGGCTGCTGAGATTAATTTTCATCCTGGAAAAATGTTTGAACGTGGCAGTGATTACATGCCAACTGGAAAGTTAATAAACCCAACGCCTCCCCCTTGGGATGATGCCTTTACTCAAGTGCGAGGAGTGCCAACAGTCTCTTGGGAAGATGTATTGCAGATAAAGATTGAATCAGATGCGCCTTATTGGGTGGTCTATGACCAAGATCCTGAAGGGGTCTGTATTGAGCCGCAGAGCGCTCCTCCTGATGCTGCAAATCTTGGTATCTCTAGTGATACATATCTTGAAGCGCTCTTTGTATTTGAAGAAATTTGATAGGTTTGAAAAGTGATCAATAGAGAACGCCTAAAAGCACTTCATCAAAGAGAGATGGAGCGTTTCATCTCCCGCACCCCAAAAAGTGCTGCTCTCTTTGAAAAAGCTAAAGAGGTTATGCCAGGCGGGGTTCCTATGTCTTGGATGTCTAAATGGCCTGGTAAATACCCACTCTTTGTGGAATCAGCAAAGGGCGCTCACTTTAGTGATCTTGATGGCAATGAATATATAGATCTCTGCCTTGGTGATACTGGATCTATGACTGGCCATAGCCCAAAGCCAACAGTTGATGCTATTTCAAATCAGCTTGCAAAGGGCATGACTGCCATGCTTCCAACAGATGATGCGGTAGCGGTATCTAAAGAGCTTGTTAGAAGGTTTCATCTTCCGCTCTGGCAATTTACTGTCTCTGCAACTGATGCCAATCGCCATGTAATTCGCTATGCCAGGTTAATAACCGGAAGGCAGAAGATCATTGTTATCGATCGCTGCTATCACGGATCTGTTGATGAGAGCTTTGCAACTCTAGATAGCTCTGGAGCAACTATCACTCGCGAGGGAAATATTGGCGCGCCTGTCCCACTTGATCTAACAACAAGGGTCGTTGAATTTAATGATTTAGAGGCAATGGAAGATGCTCTAAAGCTTGGCGATGTTGCAGCTATCTTGATGGAGCCTGCAATGACAAATGTGGGAATTGTTCTTCCAGAAGATGGCTATTTATCTGGAGTTGGCGAGTTAGCGAAGAGATATGGCGCGCTATGGATTATCGATGAGACCCATACCATCTCTGTTGGCCCTGGGGGAATGAGCGCGCAACTTGGCTTAAAGCCAGATCTTTTGACTATTGGAAAGGCAATTGGCGGCGGAATTCCAACTGGCACATTTGGAATGAGCTATGAAATTGCAGAACAGATAGCAAGAAAGGCAGAGCGTGAGGTAATTGATACTGGAGGAATTGGTGGAACTCTTGCAGGAAATGCCCTATCTCTTGCTGCAATGAAGGCAACGCTTACTCAAGTATTAACTGATGAGAACTTTATAAAGATGATTGAGCTTGGAAACCTCTGGTGTGATGGAGTAGAGGCAGCGATAAATGAATTTAACCTGCCCTGGCATGTTAATCGCCTTGGGGCTCGCGGTGAGTATCTCTTTCAGAAAAGCGCTCCAAAAACAGGAGGCGAGGCGGCAAGAGCAGGAGATTTTGAGTTAGAGCAATATATTCATCTGCGCCTACTTAATGATGGAATCCTTCTTACTCCATTTCACAATATGGCCCTTATGTCTCCATACACAAGTAAGAGCGATGTTGATGAACATACCGCTGCCTTTAGGGCGATGTGCGTGGAACTTCTTGGCTTGTGGTCCTGACGATAAATTAGATCAGCACATTCCAATTATTGCGATACGTGAATTCATGCCTGAAATCATAAAGTGCATGTCCTCTTGCATATCTATGGGCATAGAGTTTTTGAGTTAGGTCAATGCTTTCAGCAAAGGCAGCGAAAGAGCTTTCGATAAGATGTAGTTCTGATGCCTCTTCCAAAACTCTTCGGTAATCAAATAAACTGAATTGACTTGAACCCTTAACAGGCTCAACAACCTTTAATTTTGAGTCAAACCTTTTTCGATCAATCACAAATTCTCTATTTTGGTCCTCATGTAGAAATATATAAGGTCCAGAATGGCAACCTAAAAACTCAAAAACTTCATTCTCACGCTTATCATTACGTGGAACTTCAAATTTACTCCATCGAAAATCAAAATTAATTCCAGCTTGATCATAAAAATTTTGGTCGAATCTCACGCCCTTTGGAAAGAAGTTGTTTCCATATGAGCCAAGCCCTACTATCTCTAAAGGAAGTGGCCTAGACATGATTTGAATTAGTCGAGTATAACTCCAAGACCGTCTCAAAGGAAGCGGTAAAATACTTATATTAGGACAATCTCTCAACATATATCTAATCTCATTTACGTAATTTTGTTTAACGGTGATTATGACGTGCTGGCGAGATTGCGAAAAGTGTCGATAGAGGCCATTACATAAAATGTGGTCACCGAGCCCTTGACGAGGCGTTATCAAAGTGATTCTTGTTTTCAGTTAAAAACCCCCGAACATAGAGCCTAGTAGGCTCATGGTTATTCCTCAAGAAATGAAGGCGCTTTCATCGCGAGCGCACCAAATGCTCGCTCGTTGGGATAAACTATCGAACTGTGCAGAGTGTATTTACGAACGGGTGCTTTGACATTCTTCATAAGGGTCATGTTGAGTTACTCGCTTACTGCAAAAGCCTTGGGCGCGTCACTGTTGGCCTGAATGGCGACGATAGCGTCAAGAGACTTAAGGGTTTAAGTCGCCCTATGAATAACGAATGTGATCGGAAAAGAATTTTGGAGGCACTTCGATATGTCGACGAAGTGGTTATCTTTGAGGAAGACACCCCCTACGAATTAATTCGTAGATTAAAGCCTGATTTCATTGTTAAAGGTGGGGATTACAGAGCCCATGAGGTCATCGGAAGTGATCTATGCGAAGTTAGAATTTTTGAAACAGTCGATGGCTATTCCACCACAGAATTTATTAATCGAATAGTTGAAAAATGAGCTACGCTCAGCAGATGAATTTAAGGCTGAATTCAGAAATCCACCCTAAGGGCTGGGGATATGAAAAGTGGATAGTGAATAACGAACTCTATTGTGGAAAGTTACTTTATTTTAACGAAAACAAGAAGTGCTCTTTCCACTTCCACAAAGTCAAGACTGAAACATTTTATTTACAAAGTGGCTTAATTCAAGTTTTGCACTCTTTGGGTGATGATATTCGCCAGGCTGAAGAAGTAGTTCTTAAACCAGGAGATTCATTTCATGTCCCAGTTGGTTTGAAACACCAAATGATAGCTCTGAAAGAATCAGAATTATTTGAGTTTTCAACGCAACATTTTGAAGAAGACAGCTATCGAATCGTTAAGGGGGACTGATTGAAGGCCGCAGTTTTGGAGGAAATTAATCATCCGCTTGTTCTTAAAAATGTTGAGATATCTCCTCTTCGAGTTGGGCAAGTTTTAGTCAAAGTAATCGTCAGTGGTATTTGCGGATCACAACTCCATGAGATCAATGGAAATAAGGGAAATAGCAAATTCTTACCTCACCTGATGGGACATGAGGGATGTGGAATTGTGCAGGAAGTCGGAGCTGGCGTTAAAAATGTGAAACCTGGCGATAAAGTTGTAATGCACTGGAGACCTGGGCTCGGCATAGAATCAGAGTTTCCTACCTATAGCTTGAAGGGCAAAAATTTTACTAGTGGGAAAGTCAACACCCTTTGTGAATTAGCTATAGTTTCTGAGAACAGAGTAACGAAAGTGCCAAACGAAACCAACTCAGAGTTTGCAGCCTTGTTGGGTTGCTCATTATCGACCTCTTTGGCTCTTATTGAGAATGAGTCAAATCTTAAGTTTGGCGAGAATGTTGTAGTTATTGGTTGCGGTGGTCTTGGATTGAGCATTATCGCAGCTGCAAAATTGCGAGGTGCTGGCGAAATTATTGCTATCGATAAAGTAGAGTCAAAGAGAAATTTAGCATTAAGCCATGGAGCGACAGCTTTTCATTCATCTGTGAACGACTTGCTGGGTAAATTTGACTTGGTTATTGACACCACAGGTAATTCAGAGATAATTAAACATGCATTTGGTATCTTAAGCGGAGTAGGAAGAATGCTGCTCGTTGGCCAGCCAAACCCGGGGCAGTCTCTATCTTTTCCAAACGCAATTCAACTCTTTAATGGAAGCGGTCAATCAATACGCGCAACTCAAGGCGGCGGAATGATTCCTCAAAGTGATATTCCTAGATATTTAAAACTATTTGAACTAGGGTTAATCTCGATAGATAATTTAATTACACATAGATTTGATTTAAATCAGGTAAACCAAGCGTTCGATACTCTAAAGTTGGGGGTTGCAGGGCGAATAATCGTCAGGATTGAGGAGATGCTAACTTGAGAAAAAAATGGACTAAAGAAGAACTCATAGCGTTCGAAGATAAAATCGGCGATCTTTATCTAGACAACAAATTGCCTTTTTTATTTCACCTTTCAGGGGGTAACGAAGATCAGCTTATCTCGATTTTCGAAGACATTGAAGAAGGAGATTATGTAATTTCGAACCATAGAAGCCATTACCATGCACTCTTACACGGAATTCCTCCAGAAGTAGTTGAAGACAGAATTCTGAATGGAAGAAGTATGTTTATTTATGATAGGTCCAGGAATTTCTTTTGTTCCGCCATTATCGGAGGGACTCCAGCTATAGCTGCTGGGATAGCTTGGGCTTTGAAGAAAAAGGGATCTAAGCAAAAAGTGTGGTGCTTTGTTGGGGACGGCACTGAAGATAACGGGCATCTTTTCGAGGCCGTTAGGTATGTAGAAGGCTGGGATTTACCTTGTACCTTCATTATTGAGAACAACAATAGATCTGTAGAGGCTACGAATTCAGACAGATGGGGAAAAGCTTCGGATTACACATGGAATTCACCGTGCGTTCTTAAGTATAAATATGAAATAACTTATCCACATGCTCGGAAACCAGGGACTATTGATTTATCGAAAGCCATTAAGAAGACTGACGAAGAGTATTTCCCCCTGCTTCCCGTAATCTTGCACAGAACTTATAGCGACTTAGACGATCTTAATATCTCGTACAAGGAAGCTATGAATCTTGCTATGAAAGAACTCGGCGATGAGGGTGCCATCTTTATCGGCTACAACGTTGCTAAAGGTGATGCAATGGGTACTTTGAAAGAAGTTTCAACTGAACAAAAACTGGAGACACCTGTTGCTGAGAATTTGATGTCGGGGCTCGCCATAGGTATGTCTTTCGAAGAATTCTTGCCAGTTATTTACTTTGAACGCCATGACTTTATGATGGTAGCAATGGATGCAATTGTAAACCACGTAGATAAGATTGAGAGAATTTCGCATGGCGAATTCAAAGTGCCGGTGATTATCAGGGCAGTAACAGCAGACGGTGGACCATTTTATTCCGGAATTACCCATTCCCAAGATTTCACTGAAGTGCTTAAAGCTGCAGTAACCTTTCCTGTCTATGATCCCAAAAATGGAAAAGAAATATTGGAAGCATTTAGAAATGCACGTGATAGCAAACGTCCCGCAATAATCGTAGAGAGAAAATCTAGATACTAAATGCCTAAGATTCAAGTGATTGGTGAGAGTTGTCAGGATGTTTTCGTATATTGTGATGCAATTCGTCTAGCCCCCGATCTACCAGTTCCGGTTTTGACAGAGAAAAGAGTTGAGAAAAATCCGGGAATGGCTGCCAACGTTTATAGAAATATTCTTAGTTATGTTAATGATTGCTCAATAGTCACAAATAAAAATTGGGAGAAGACGACTAAAACACGATATGTACACGAAGATTCAAATCATCTTTTTCTGCGCGTTGACTCTCCGCATGAAGTAGGTGTACTAGATACTTCAAGTTTAGAGTTAAATTCGGAAATTTTAGTGATTTCCGACTACAATAAGGGTTTTTTATCAGAAAGTGTTATAGAAGAACTATGTAACAGACATCAGCAAGTCTTTCTAGATACAAAAAAAGTTCTTGGTCGGTGGGCTGAGAACGCATTATTTATCAAGATAAATGATTATGAGTACAGGAGGTCAATCCCATACATCACCAAATCAATGAATGATAGATTAATTCACACACGAGGTTCAAACGGATGCGATTTTCGCGGTATAAATTATCCCGTTGAACAGATTTCCGTCAGAGATACATCTGGAGCTGGGGATAGCTTTATGGCAGCACTAGTCATCGAGTACCTAAAAACTGCAGACATAATCTCCAGCATTAAGAGTGCAAATAGCGCAGCCTCAAAAGTTGTAAAGACAAGAGGAGTGGGTGTTATTTGAACAAGGTGCTAGTTACTGGATCGAATGGGTTCATAGGGAGGAATTTATCAAAGCATTTAGGTAAGCTAGGATTCACAGTAAAATTATTGGATTCTGATTACTTTAATGAATTGGATTGGCAAAATAGTCTTTTGGGCTTATTAAACGACTTTGATCCAAAAGTAATTTTCCATGTTGGTGCATGTTCAAATACCTTGGAGCTTAACGTTCAATATATGATGGAGCAAAACTATCAATCGACTAAGTTGATTTCAGATTGGTGTAAAGATGAGAAACGAAACTTAATTTTTTCGAGTTCTGCAGCTAATTATGGAATTAATGGCAAGTATCCATCTAATCTATATGGATGGAGCAAATATGTGGCAGAGGACTACGTTCGCAAAAATGGTGGAATTGCGCTGAGATACTTTAATGTCTACGGACCAGGTGAAGAGAACAAGGGGGCAATGTCCTCGTTTTTGTATCAGGCTTACGTTAATAGAAACCATGGAGAAAAAGTTTTGCTCTTCCCAGGGGGCTCGACTCGAGATTTTGTTTATATAAAAGATGTGGTGGGCGCTAACTTATACGCGATGGAAAATTTCTTAGACTTAGCTGGTGCATATTATGACGTAGCAACGGGTTGCTCGAGATTATTTGAAGATGTATTAAACCTCGCTGGCATCGAATTTGCATATTCTGACGAATCCAAAATTCCAACCGGTTATCAGTTTTATACTTGTGGAGATACAAAAAAGTGGATGGGTGGCTGGAAGCCCGATTATTCTCTTGAAGAAGGCGTGGCTGATTACTTGACTTATTTGCAACAACTGACAACAAATTAATGGTAATGACAACTTACGTATTTGATCTTGATGGGACACTTTGTAGTAATTCAATGGGAGAGTACCACCTTGCTCAACCATTTTTAGAACGCATTAATTTTGTGAATCAACTTTTTGATGAGGGGCACAGTATTATTCTTCATACAGCTCGCGGCATGGGTAGGTCTCAAAATAATGTTGAAGAGGCAACCAAGAATTGGAAAGATTTTACAGAAAAACAAATTTCTGAATGGGGCCTGAAATATCATCAAATTCATTTTGGGAAACCTTCGGGAGACATTTATATTGATGATAAGGCTATCAATGAAAGAGATTTTTTTAAAGTAAACATTTAAATTCTTTTCCAATTTTACTCTTGATAACTAGAAAATCCGAAAATTTCGGCTGAAATAAGACTTATTCTCTAGTTATTATTTAGTCGAAAGTTCTAAGATTTCGGATGTGCTAAGTTCAATTAATGGCATAGTCTCTTTAATCTGCTCTAGCTTTGTTGCTGATGCGATAGGGGCTGAGACAGTCTCTTGAGCTCTAAGCCAAGCAAGTGCAACTGCTGCAACCGATGTATTTTTGTCCTTAGCAATCTGATCTAGTTTCTCAAGGATTGCCCAGCCTCGATCATTGGCATAGTTAGGAGCAACGCTATTTGCTCTTATAGATTCGACAAGTTTTCCCTTGCGATATTTTCCGGTAAGAAAGCCACGAGCGAGGCCATAGAAAGGAAGTTGCGAGAGACCATTGGATTTTAGAGTTGGCATCAAAGTATTTTCATAGCTTCTATCCATTAAGTTGTATTGATCCTGTGATGCAATATAGGAGGCAAGGTTTAGCTCCTTTGAAATATCAAGGGATTCTTGCAGCCTCTCTGGGGTGAAATTAGAAGCAGCGATATATCTAACTTTTCCTGTCTTAATCAGTGAGTCATATGCTCCAAGGCTCTGCTCTATCGGAGTATCTAGATCATCTTGATGGGAGTAGTAGATATCGATGTAGTCACTTCCAAGGCGCTTTAGTGAATCTTCGCAGGCAGAGATGATGTTTGAAGGGCTAAGCCCTGGCTTGGTATCAAGCTTTCCAACTTTTGTAGCGATAATCATCTGCTCTCTATTGCCTCTTTTTTTCATCCAATTACCGATGATCGTTTCTGATTCACCTCCAATATGGCCTGGAGCCCATTGGGAGTACATATCTGCAGTATCAATGAAGTTTCCACCGTTATCGGTATAGAAACTTAAGACTGCTTCAGAGTTGTCTTTATCTGCGCTATAGCCAAATACATTGCCACCAAGACAGAGTGGATAGATAGTTAGATCAGTATTTGCAAGTTTAATCATTAGCTAGATCTGCAAGCTGGGAATCTTTTGGCGAGAGATTAAAGCGATATCCCACATTTCTAACAGTTCCAATAATTGCTTCAAACTCTGTTCCAAGCTTTGATCTAAGACGTCTGATATGGACATCAACAGTTCTAGTGCCACCAAAGTAGTCATAGCCCCAGATCTCTTGGAGTAGTTGAGATCTTGTAAAGACTCTACCTGGATGTTGGGCAAGGTATTTTAGAAGTTCAAATTCTTTATAGGTTAAATCAAGTGAGCGACCTTTAATCTTTGCGGTGTAGCTCTTTTCATCGATAATTACATCGCCGCTTTTTATCTCACCAGATGTTGGATCTGCTTGAATTCGAAGCGCTTCTAGTTTTCCAATCGCTACTCTGATTCGTGCATCAACCTCTGCTGGTCCTGCGCTATCAAGGATTACATCATCAAATCCCCAATCGGCGCTCGTTGCTGAGAGGCCGCCTTCAGTAGTAATTAACATTATTGGGCAGCCAACTCCAGTTGTCTTTATTAATTTAGTAAGTGATTTTGCTGCGCTTAGATCTCGCCTGGCATCAATAAATAAAACATCAACTTCTGGGATATCCACCAGTACTGAAGCCACTGCTGGCAGGATTTTTACGCTATGTTGCAAAAGGCTTAAAGCAGGCAGAACTTCAGCGCTAGCGCCAGTGCTATTGGTTAAAAGTAGAAGGCGAGCCATAAGAGTGGAAGAATACTGGGGTGGAGAATTACCTAGCAATTGCACTGATTTTGACGCTAGCGAGCATCTATGGCCTCTGGTATCAGGCCAAAAGCGGCAAGATAAAGGGCTCAACGGCTAAGAGCGCATCTCTTTCAAGTGAAGATATTGGATCAGAGCTGGGGCAGAGAGTGACTCTGCTGCAATTCTCATCAGCATTCTGCACCCCATGCCGGGCAACAAGATTCTTGCTAGCTGATATCACCTCTGAGCTTGATGGGATCAAACATATTGATATTGATGCAGAAGATAATTTAGAGCTAGTCCGCCGCCTTGATATTAGAACTACCCCTACAACTCTTCTTCTTGATAAGTATGGGATAGAGGTTGGGCGTGCAGTTGGCGCTCCTAAGCGTGGTGAGGTCTTAGCATCACTTGCTGCTATTAAGTAGGTGAGTGAAAGTAATGCAAGGTATTTGCAAGTAGCGAAGTTCTAGTGCCTCTTCTACATTTTTCCCATGGCTTCAATAATTAAAGCGCTCTTTACCAAAAGACGGGTAATTGATTTTGCGCGCTTTGCTGGCCAGCTCTGTCTGCAGTAGTTGTTGATTTCTTTTTGATAATCAAAAAACCAACTACTAGAGAATTAGGAAATAATTTAAATGTCAGTATTAAGTGTTTTAAAGTTTGAAAAAAGCGATACTCAACAATTTCTTGATGCTAGAGGGCTGCGCTTTGGAGCAGCTATTACTACTGCGCTTCTTGCCATCCTTCTAATTACCGAGTCTTGGGTTCTTCTTAGCTTTATCTTCACCGCCTTTGCCCTTGGCGCCTTCTTTGGTCCAAAGGCAACGCCATATGCACTGATCTATTCAAAGTTAATTAAGCCAAGGCTTAAGGGTCAAGCGCCACTAGAGGATGTAAGGCCGCCGCACTTTGCTCAAGTTGTTGGATTTATCTTTCTCATACTTGCCTCAACTGCATATCTACTTGATATACCTGCTCTCTTTATGACCGCAGTAGGTGGCGCGCTAGCTGCAGCCTTTCTAAATGCTGCTTTTAATTAATGCCTAGGATGCGAGCTATATCTACTCCTTGCCCGCTTTCGTAGCTGGATATCTAGATCTAAGAGCCTTGAAAATTCCTATAACCTGCCAAGCCTCTAGAATGGCGCTGTGAACCGGCGCGCAGATGAGTTAAGGCAGAAGGGTTTGCGGCTAACCCCGCAGCGCGAGTTAGTGCTGCAAGCTGTGCGCGAGCTGGGCCATGCAACCCCTGAGGAAGTGGCAGAGAGCGTTCGAAAGAGCCATCCAGGAATTAATCTCTCAACGATCTATCGAAACCTTGAGACGTTAGAAAATGTTGGTTTAGTTAAGCATGCCCACCTTGGCCATGGGGGTGCGACCTTTCACGCAGCAGAGGATTCCCATCATCTACACCTTGTCTGTGGCAGCTGTGGATCCGTTGGTGACGCGCCACTTGAGAGTGCAGCAAGCTTTGTCTCTAATTTAATTGATGAATATGGTTTCAAAACAGATGTTACTCACTTTGCTATCTATGGCACCTGTGCTAATTGCAGTGATAAATCATGAGCGCAGTTTATTTAGATGAAGGTTTAGATAAAGGTGCAGTTTGGCATTTTGGCCAAGTAGCTCAAGAAGGAAGAGCCCTTGCAAAGGGGCAAGCTTGGGCAGATCTATCTCATAGAGGAATAATTAAAATCTCAGGAAAAGATCGCCTTAGCTGGCTTCACTCATTAACAACCCAGCATCTGGAGAAGTTAGAGCCAGGTATATGGCAAGAGGCGTTAATCCTTGATCCAAAGGGACATCTTGAATATCAGTTCTATCTAGTCGATGATGCAGAGGCTACTTATCTTCATCTAGATCAGGTGAGTGCGCCGCTTCTACTTGAATATCTAGAGAAAATGAAATTTATGCTTGATGTAGGCGTTAGTAACGTCTCTGATTCTTATGCGATCTTAAAAGCTCCAGGCCTTAGCGATGAAATTGGCGGGCCATATGCACTTCTTCCAAGAAGTGAGCTAGAGGCAACTAAGCAGGCATTTAATAAAGTTGCTACTCAAGTTGGCATTTGGGCCCTTGAAGCAGAGCGAATTGCAATGGGGCGAGCGCGTATTGGTTTTGATAGCGATCATAAGTCAATCCCAAATGAGCTAGGCCTACTTAATAGAGCAGTTCACATGGCAAAGGGTTGCTATCGAGGACAAGAGACTGTGGCAAAGGTATTTAATCTAGGACATCCTCCTCGCCGTCTAGTTTTGCTCCACCTTGATGGGAGCAGTGTTGATATTCCAAATTCAAAAGATCCAATCACCCTTGATGGAAAAGAAATTGGCTATATCGGCTCAGTTGCTCGCCATCATGAACTTGGGCCAATTGGCCTTGGAGTTATTAAGCGGATGACCCCAGCTGATGCGATATTAGATGTGAATGGAATATCAGCCAGCCAAGAGATATTGGTGGCAATTGAATAATTAGGTGACTAATTTGCTACAAAATGGCAAGATGTCAGTATGGTCAAAAGAAAGAGTGGAAAGAAAACAAGTCTGACCAAGAGTGAAGCCAGTCGTAAAAAACATAAACACGAAACGCTAAGAGAGAAATTACAGTCTAAGTTTTCCAAAGTAGCTCCTGATACTCGAATAGCTTCAGCTCGAGAACTAGCGCAAACTTATGGCGTCTCGATTATGACGATACGTCAAGCACTGGCAGCTCTAGCTGATGATGGTTTTATTTATACGATTCCTGGTTCAGGCACCTTTGTTGCAGGAGAGAAATTATCTAAACGCTTAGTCTTTGTTTCTTTTTCCCAAGAAGTCAGTGATAAAGGCATGAAGCCTTCATCAAAAATAATTAGAGCCGAGAGGATTAGGATAGAAAAGAGTGAATTGGCTAAAGTACTTCAAATAGCAGTTGGGGAAGATGCCTATAAAGTTACCCGCGTTCGCTTGGCCAATAACATCCCGCTTGCCTTAGAAGAATCACTAATTCCCTGTGAGAATGCTCCAGGCTTACTCGACCAAGATCTAAAAGGATCCCTCTACGAAATCTTTAAAAGTACTTATGAAAGGCCTGTTGTCAGAGCAGATTCTGCGGTTTCGCCAATACTTCTTAGTAAGGAGCAAGCATCGCTATTAAAGGCCGTTGCTAATACGCCATCTCTTAGATTTCAACTAACGGCGTTCGATGCTCGCGGCAGGACTATGGAGCATTGCGTTTCAGTAAGACGTGGGGATAAGTATGATTTCCGATTTAGTATTCAGGCTTAACTTTCTAAAATTCCACTAACAAAATGTTGAGTAAGTAGAAACGGATTTGTGATCGCAGTTCCCACGCAAACTGTCCAAGCCCCGGCTTTGAGCGCTTGAACAACTTGCTCACGTTGATGATAACCACCTTCAGCCACTACTGGAATTTTTAACTTAGCTACGAGCTTTGCTACAAGATCAAGATTTGGAAGTTCAGGAGCAGCTATTTCGGTATAGCCAGAAAGTGTTGTTGCAACAGCATCGCAGCCCAGTGATTCAGCCAAGAGCGCACTTTCTAAAGAGTCAACGTCGGCCAAAATTGCAACATCAGTTTCTTCTCGTATCTGTT
>Ga0315899_10004936_pt1 | contig 14405 bp, 17 predicted proteins | sample LakEriMetagenome_2_FD_203518 | JGI IMG/M metagenome (GOLD analysis project Ga0315899, IMG submission 203518) | Freshwater fungal communities from buoy surface, Lake Erie, Ohio, United States - Buoy 4 MA112 | ecosystem: Environmental > Aquatic > Freshwater > Lake | place: USA: Lake Erie, Ohio... | reverse complement strand
TCGAGCATAGATCGAATCTGTACAGGCGAAGTTTGAGTACGCAGAACCATTCCGGATTCGACTGGTTCTATATAGAAAGTATCTTGCATTGTGCGCGCCGGATGATCCGCCGGAATATTGAGCGCATCAAAGTTTAGCCAGCCTGATTCAAGTTCCGGGCCTTCCTCAACGCTATAGCCTTGTTCAATAAAGAAATCGCTGATCTCGTTTTTGATAATGGAAATTGGATGTAAGCCTCCGCGATGCGCGCGATCTACAGGAAGAGTTATATCAACGACTTCTTCCAAAAGGACCTTGGCGTCGCGTTCTGCTTCAAGTTTATTTGTAGCGCTCTGAAGTGCTTGTGTGATTGCAGCTTTCGCTTCACCGATAATTTTTCCGGCGTTCGCTTTCTCTTCAGCGGGTAACGATCCCAACGCACGGCTTGCCAGAGATACTTCAGCCTTATCACCCAGATGGGCAAGGCGAGCTGCCTTTAGCTGATCTAGATCTTGAGCTGCAGCGAAGGCGGTTTCGGCAGCAGCGATCCAACGCTTTACATCTGCGGGATTCATGCGGGAATTCTAACCTGCTCGCCTTGAACTATGAGGGATATTTGATCACTTATGCGAGAGGTGAAAGATCACAATCGCCGCAGCGGCAGCAAGATTTAAGCTTTCGGCATTGCCACTCATTGGTATCTTCACCTGCATTACATCGGAGTCAATTAGCGCATCAATTCCGCGCGCTTCATTTCCAAATATTGCTACAACATCTGGCAGACCAGTTAAATCTAAAAGGGAACTCTCCCCTTGGGCGCTTAGCGCAATTTTCTTCACTGATGGAAGTTGATCAGTTAATTGTGCAAGAGTGATTCCAGTAAATAAAGGAACATGCCAGAGTGAGCCGGCGGTAGCGCGAACTACCTTTGGTGAGTACATATCTACGCTTCCGGGTGAAACGATTACCGCATCTACACCCATCGCATCTGCTGTGCGAAGGATTGTGCCGGCATTTCCCGGATCTTGAATCTCGTGAAGATAGATAAAGCGCGATTTACCTGTGCTCTTTAACTTAGAGAAATTGTTGTCCGCTACTGCGCATATCGAAATGATGCCCTGCGGAGTGATAGTTGAGGACATAGCCGCCATAACTGGCTCGCTCACCATCACGATTTCTGCCGTTGAAATATCTAGGCCTGCTTGATCAATCCGCGACTTACCGCTCTCGGTCATATAAACGGTTTTTACAGTTGGACCAGTTGTTGCTGTGAAAGCTTCTCGGGCACATTGCAGGCCCTCGGCGATAAATTCTCCGTGCGCTGCGCGTTCTTTATTGCCACGAGATGAGATAAGAGCCTTCACCCGCGCGATATGCGGCGAGTGAAGGCTCTCGATCATCTAATTTGTCGGCTTAAGTAATTAAGCACTGACGACGTTTTTGCGAGATAGCTCTACTAGCGTCTTAAACGTTGCAGGATCATTCGTTGCGATATCTGAAAGAACGCGACGATCTACTTCAACGCCAGCGGCCTTGAGACCCTGGATGAAGCGGTTGTATGTCATCCCATTTTCGCGGGCTGCAGCGTTGATGCGCTGAATCCAGAGTTGACGGAAATCGCCTTTCTTATCCTTGCGGTCATTGAAGGCGTAGACCATTGAGTGAGTAACTTGCTCCTTCGCCTTTGTGAAAAGACGTGAGCGCTGTCCGCGATATCCACTGGCGCGTTCAAGGGTTGTGCGACGCTTCTTAGCAGCGTGAACTCCACGTTTTACTCTCATTTAATTCACACTCCTTACTTAAGACCAAGCATGCGCTTGGCTGTCATGGCTACGGTTGGCTTTGCTGCTTGTTCAGTACTTAGACGACGAGTTACGCGAGATGACTTACGCTCCAAAAGGTGGCGCTTGCCGGCACGCTCGTGCATGATCTTTCCTGATCCGGTGACGCGAAAAGTCTTCTTCGCACCACTGTGGGTCTTCATCTTTGGCATCTATCTTCTCCTGTACTTCGTCGTTTTATTAAAACTATTTATCGTCAGCGGTTGCAGCTTGCGCTGCTTCCTTTTCCTTAGCAGCTCGCGCTGCCTTCTGTTCTGCTACTGCTTCGGTCTTCTTCTTCGTTGGACCGAGCACCATCGTCATATTTCGTCCCTCTTGCTTTGGGGCGAACTCTACAAATGCAACTTCTGCTACATCTTCTGCAAGACGCTGCAATAATTTGTAACCAATTTCGGGGCGAGTTTGCTCGCGTCCGCGGAACTTCATCGTGATCTTCACCTTGTCGCCACCCTTGAGGAATTTCACGATCGCGTTACGTTTAGTTTCGTAATCGTGGTTTTCAATCTTGGGCGTCAAGCGCACTTCCTTAACCACAATGTGGGTCTGGTTCTGACGAGCTTCACGGGCCTTTTGGGCTACTTCGTACTTGTACTTTCCGAAGTCCATGATCTTGCAAACCGGTGGATTAGCATCTGGTGCGATCTCAACGAGATCTAACCCGACTTCATCTGCCATCTGCAAAGCTGTATCTATATCTACAACTCCAACTTGATCTCCGGTGTAACCGATGAGACGAATTTGGGGTGTGCGGATACGGTCATTGATGCGCGGTTCAGTTGTGATTTGTGCTCCTTAGATGGTCTGCTACTTGTCTTATGACTTAGTTAGCCAGGGTTACCGCAGAAATCGCGCACCGCTAAGGAAAGTGAATTACGCCCGAAGGCGATTTACTTTCGACAAACCATCTAGCTCCAAATGAATGGGCTGGGTAGGTGGGAGCGGTGAGCTCCTCTTGCAGTAGCCAAGGCCACTGGTCTAGGCGTTACTTTACCTTCAGGCACCCATGGCGTGCAAACCGCCGTCTACGTGGATGATCTCCGCCGTGGTCTTTGGGAACCAATCAGATAGAAGCGCTACCGCCGCCTTCGCCGCTGGTACTGGGTCGGTGACATCCCACTCCAGCGGTGAGCGTTCATTCCAAACCTTTTCGAATTGATCAAATCCTGGGATCGACTTCGCGGCCATTGTTCTGATTGGCCCTGCTGCTACCAGATTTACTCGAATATTTTCAGATCCCAGATCTCGCGCCAGATAACGTGAAGTCGATTCCAGCGCAGCTTTGGCAACGCCCATCCAGTCATATTTTGGCCAGGCAACAGTTGCATCAAAGTCCAGACCAACAACTGATCCGCCATCTTTAAATAGTGGACGAGTCGCCATAGTCAAGGATTTAAGTGAGTAGGCCGAAACGTGAACGGCGGTTGCAACATCTTCCCAAGCGGTATTAAGAAAATTTCCGCCTAGCGCCGCTTCTGGTGCAAAACCAATTGAGTGAACCACACCATCTAAGTGCGGCACATGCTCTTTAACTCGATCAGCGAGTGCGTCTAAATGCTCTTGGTTGGTGACATCTAATTCGATTACCGGAGCTGGTTGTGGCAAGCGTCCTGAAATACGCGTTGTTAAACTCATTACTCTTCCATAAGAAGTAAGTAGAACGGTGGCGCCTTCTTCTTGGGCCAACTTTGCAATATGGAACGCGATAGAACTATCGGTAAGAACTCCGGTGACGAGAATATTCTTGCCTTGTAAAATTCCCATATTAATGACCCATTCCTAATCCACCATCAACTGGAATTAGCGCTCCAGTGATGTAGCCACTATCTTTCGATGCAACAAAACTAACAACGCTGGCGATCTCATCGGCCGTACAGAATCTTCCAAGCGGCACTGACTTCGCAATCTCTTCACGCCTTTTCTCATCTAGCCCAGAAGTCATATCCGTCTCAACGAATCCTGGAGCAATGACATTGGCGGTTATTCCTCTTGAACCTAGTTCGCGAGCAAAGGAGCGAGCCATTCCGAGTAGACCTGATTTGCTCGCTGCGTAATTAACCTGACCTGCAGCGCCAACTCCCCCAACAACTGAACCGATAAAGATTAACCTGCCGCGCTTTAACTTGAGTAAGCCTTTTGTCGCACGACGGGCTACGCGAAAAGCGCCGGTCAGATTTGCATTCAGTACTTCCTCAAAATCTGCATCGCTCATCCGCAAGACCAGGCCATCTTTGGTGATGCCTGCGTTAGCCACAATAATCTCTGGCGTACCCCAACGCTCTTCAATTTCTGCAAACGCCGCTTCCACGCTCTCCGATGAAGTCACATCCATCTTGACTGCAAGAAAATTCTGAGGGGCAGAACCTGATCGGTAGGTAACAACTACTTTGTGACCCGCGCTGGATAAGCTTTCTGCGATCGCTAAACCGATCCCACGATTTCCTCCAGTAACGAGGGCGAGTGAAGAGTTTTGGTCTGACATACCTCAAAACCTACCCTGCTACTTATGCGTAACCAGCATTTTCGCCTCGCGTCTTGGCTCAATGCGCCATAGTCTTATCGCATGGCGCAAATCTTCGGCAAGAAGCAGAGTAAAAGTAGCGCTGTGACTGTTTTCGATATCACCGCAGCGCCGGCGTCATTAACCCGAGATCAAGCGGGGCGTCAACGTCGTTACTTCATTTCAATGATGATCCGTACCGCCTGCTTCATTCTTACAGTTGTACTACCAAGCCCATATCGCTGGTTCGCACTCTTTGGAGCAGTTACTTTGCCTTATATTGCAGTCGTGATCGCCAATGCTGGACGCGAAACTTTCGCTCCAGGTGACTCACTAGTAAGCGATAAGGCGAAGTCTTTAGAGTAATTACTGTTCGCTAGACTCCATATATGTCCAGCCCGCAGGTTAAGGATCGCGAGTCAAAGCCGCTTTTCAAATGGCTAATCACACTGATCTTAATCGCCCTATGTATTTGGGCCGCGCAATGGCAGTTCCAAAGAGGCATTGACCGTCAAGACCGCAATGCGATGATTGAATCTCAGTTAACTCGCGCCACTTTAAATGTCGAGGAAGTCCCATCCAAAAGTTCCGCTGACCTCGAGCGCTTGGAATGGCGCACTGTTAAGGCAACCGGAACATTCCGATCTAATGAACAAATACTTTTAAAAAATCGTTATTTTGAAGGAGTGTATGGCTTCGAAGTTTTGACACGATTTGCTCTCAATGATGGCCGCTTCATTTGGGTAAATCGTGGGTGGGTTAAAGCTGGCAAAGATGCGAGTACCGCTCCGACAATTACTCCTGTTCCAACTAGTGAAGTTTCAATAACTGGAAGGGTTAGACTCGATAAATCTTTACCAGTGGGCGCCTTCTTTGCACTGCCTAGCTCTGGGACCGGGTTGATCTCAAAGTTAAATGCGCAATCCGGTTTTGAGAGTGAAGGGTTCTATCTAGATTTAAAGAGTGGTTCTGATCCTTCATTAACCCCGAGCGCTCCGGTGCAATTACCTGAATTAAGTGATGGACCACACCTGGCTTACTCACTTCAGTGGATCTTCTTCGCTGGATTAGTTATTTATGGCCGCATATTAATTCGGCGCGGTCAGATCTTGACGCGTAAAGAGCTCTGAATAAAGACCTCCTGAACGCACTAATTCTTCGTGCTTCCCGCGTTCACGAATAACTCCACCCTCCAGAACGATGATTTGATCTGCGTTCATCACCGTACTTAAGCGATGTGCAATCACGATACTCGTCCTACCTTGGAGAGCATTTCCTAGGGCGCGTTGAACCAACTCCTCATTCTCGGAATCCAAATGTGCTGTTGCCTCATCTAAAATTACTATGCTCGGTGACTTTAAGAGCAACCTAGCGATTGCTAGACGTTGCTTCTCGCCCCCAGAGAGTCTGTGTCCTCTTTCGCCGACCATGGTTTCAAGTCCATTGGGAAGTGATGCGATTAGATCCCAGATTTGCGCGCTCTGACAAGCAGATTTCATCTCATCAAAAGTGGCATCTGACTTTGCATATCTAAGATTGGCAGTGATCGTGTCGTGGAATAAATGCGAATCCTGCATGACTACCCCAATGGAATCACGAAGCGATGAGAGCGAAAGATCGCGCAGATCATTTCCGTCGATAGTTATTGCACCTTCAGTTACATCGTAAAGACGCGGTAAGAGCGCGCTGATTGTTGTCTTACCTGCGCCTGATGGCCCGACTAAGGCAGTCACAGTTCCGGGAGCGGCTGTGAAAGTGATCCCCTTGAGGATTTCATCGCTCTCACGGATCTCAATGGCTGATGTCGATTCCAGTGATGCAAGTGAGATCTGCTGTGCATTTGGATATGTGAAATGAACACCTTTGAATTCAATCGCCGGAGTTTTGCTCTTTAGCGTTACAGCATTTTCCTTCTCTGTAACCATTGGTTCTAGATCTAAAACTTCAAAGACACGCTCGAAGGAAACTAGGGCACCCATTACATCTACGCGCACGGTTGCTAGAGCTACCAGCGGACCATACAAACGGGCTAAGAGCGTTGTAATTGCGATCAAACTTCCAACGGTTATCGCTCCATCTATAGCGAGATGTCCACCAATTCCATATGCGATAGCAGTCGCTAACGCTGCAATGCTAATCAGCGCGATAAAGAAGAAGGTGTTTAGCATCGCCATAGAGATGCCGATATCTGCCACGCGACGCGCCTTCTTCTTAAAAACTTGAGATTCTTGATCTAGGTCTCCATAAAGCTTGACGAGAAGCGCACCGGAAACATTGAAGCGCTCCGTCATAGTCGATGACATCTCCGCATTAATCTCAAAAGAGTCGCGGGTATATCCCTGCAGGCGCGCACCGATCCATTTAGTCGGAGCGAGAAAGATCGGCAATAGAAGAAGCGAGGCAATGGTTATCTGCCAACTGAGGGCTAGCATGGTTCCAACAACCAAGATCAAAGTAAGAACGTTGCTGATAATTCCCGAAAATGTTGAAGTGAAAGCTCGCTGCGCTCCGATTACATCGGAGTTAATGCGGGTTATCAGCGCTCCGGTCTGAGTTCTTGTAAAGAATGCGATCGATTGCTCCTGCACGTGCCGGAAGACTTGAGACCTTAGGTCGTAAATCAAGCCTTCACCGATCTTTGCGGAGATCCAGCGAATCACAATATTTATAACAGCGGAGAGAATCGCAAGTAACGCGACAGCAATCGCCATGGTTGTAACAACCGAGCGATCTTTAGGAATTACACCCTGATCAATCAACTCACGTAGTAGAAGTGGAGTTGCGATTGTTAAGACCGCGTCCGCAATGAGGCAGAAGAGAAAGAGAAGAAAAGTTGATTTGTAGGGATCAGCGTAAGAGAAGATCCGCTTTAAGGTTCCGGGGCGGAGCTTGGCATTCTTTACCGATTGATCTGAACTTAGGGTTCTAAGCGCCATCCAGCCAGCGTGCATGGACACTTGTAACCCCGATTCGTAAAGTTAAAAACCTTAAACTGTGAAACCAAGAGCGCGTAACTGTTCTCGCCCGTCATCGGTAATCTTATCTGGACCCCAAGGTGGCATCCACACCCAATTAATTTTCACATCAGAAGTAAGCGGCGCCAAAGCTTGGCGAGTCTGATCTTCGATCACATCTTGCAATGGACAAGCTGCGGAAGTTAACGTCATATTCAACACCGCAATGTTGTTCTCATCGACCATGACGTCGTAGATCAAGCCGAGATCGACAACATTTATACCTAATTCAGGGTCAACAACATCCTTCATCGCCTCTGTTACATCATCAACTGCAGCAACCATCAGTGACCTCTCTATCGGTTCTTTATTCTAGTTTAGATTTGGCTTGAGCTTGAACACTTGCATCTTTAAAGGCCATCCAGCCTAGAAGCGCGCACTTTATACGCGCTGGGTATTTAGATACTCCGGCTAGAGCGATGGCATCTTCCAATACATTCTCATCACCCGCGACCGTGCCTTTGCTCTGCATCAGCGCAACAAAATGATCGAAGATTGAGTAAGCCTCGCTTACCTTCTTGCCGATCAAGAGCTCGGTGAGAATAGAAACACTGGCTTGCGAAATAGAGCAGCCAACTCCATCCCACGAAATATTGGTTAAAACTCCATCAACAATCGTCAGATTTAAATCAATCTCATCGCCACAAGACGGGTTAACGTGATGGACTTGTGCATCGAAGGTCGGAGATAACTTCTTATTCTGTGGATGTTTGTAATGATCCAAAATCACTTCTTGATAAAGGTTATCTAGTTGCATTAGGCGAAGTATTTCTGTGCATCGCGTACGCCTTCAACAAGAGCATCGATATCTTCAAAGGTGTTATATAAATAGAAAGACGCCCGAGTTGTTGCTGCAACCCCCATCTTTCTTGTCAGCGGCCAAGCGCAGTGATGGCCGGTGCGCACTGCAATTCCTGAGTTATCTAAAAACTGACCCAAATCGTGCGGATGTATCGCTCCCAAAGTAAATGAGACCGCTCCCCCGCGTAACTTCATATCTGTTGGGCCGACTATTCGCAGATCGTCTATCTCCAACAATTTCGATATCGCGTTTTCAGTAAGTGCGATCTCGTGGTTATGAATTTTCTCCATTCCGATCTTACTTAAATAATCTAGCGCAACGCCTAAGCCAACGATCTGCGCCATATTTGGTACGCCAGGTTCAAATTTACGTGGCGCTGGCGCCCAAGTCGCATCCGTCATTGTGACACTTTCAATCATTGATCCACCGAAGAGAAAGGGTGGAAGCTCGGCAAGAAGCGCGGCTCGACCCCAAAGAACTCCAACTCCAGTAGGTCCAACTGATTTATGTCCGGAGAAGACTAGGAAATCGATATCTAAATCTGCAACGTTTACCGGCATATGTGGAACAGATTGACACGCATCGAGAATAAAAACTGCACCAACTTCGTGTGTTCTCTTAACTATCTCACCTAACGGATTAATTGTCCCAAGGACATTGGATTGATGAGTTAGTGCAACAATCTTGGTGCGTTTGGTAATCACTTTATCTATGTTGGAAAGATCTAGTCGTCCATCAGCGTCGACCACTAACCACTTCAACACAGCTCCGGTACGTTGAGCGAGTTGTTGCCAAGGAATTAGATTTGCGTGATGTTCCATCTCAGATATGACAATTTCGTCGCCTGGATTAAGATGGAACTTATTGCGGACTGGGGAGTTACCTATCGAATAAGCAATCAGGTTTAACGCTTCAGTTGAGCTCTTAGTGAATATGATCTCATCGCTGGCGCCACCTAAGAAGGCGGCTACCTTTGATCGTGCAGATTCAATCGCTTCAGTTGCTTCTTCCGCTAACTGATGCGCGCCACGGTGTGCCGCAGCGTTATGGTTTCTGTAGAAATCCGACTCCGCTTCGATAACGACCGAAGGCTTCTGACTTGTCGCCCCACTGTCTAAATAAACCAAGCGTTTTCCGTCGCGAATACTCCGATCAAAGATCGGAAAATCCTTTCGAATAACGAGTGGGTCAAATGTCATATCAAATTACGCGGTAACGTACTCCGCATAACCATTAGCTTCCAACTTATCGGCAAGCTCTGGTCCGCCTTCTTCAACAATTTTGCCGTTTGCGAATACGTGCACGAAATCTGGCTTGATATAACGCAGGATGCGGGTGTAGTGGGTAATCAATACAACACCGATGTTGTTCCCGTCCTTGGCGCGATTTACACCCTCAGAGACGATACGGAGCGCATCAACATCGAGACCTGAATCTGTCTCATCAAGGATTGCGATCTTTGGCTTGAGAAGTTCTAGCTGCATAATTTCGTGGCGTTTCTTTTCGCCACCTGAGAAACCTTCGTTGACATTTCTCTGTGCAAATGAAGGATCCATGCTTAAAGCTTCCATCGCCTCTTTGACTTCGCCAACCCAAGTTCTCAACTTCGGGGCCTCGCCACGAAGGGCAGTTGCAGCTGTGCGGAGGAAGTTAGATACAGATACACCTGGTACTTCAACCGGATACTGCATCGCTAGGAAGAGCCCTGCTTTAGCTCGCTCGTCAACGGTCATTTCCAGAACATCTGCGCCATCTAAAGTAACTGTGCCACCTGTGATGTTGTACTTTGGATGTCCCGCAATTGAATATGCAAGGGTTGATTTACCTGAACCATTTGGACCCATAATTGCGTGGGTTTCGCCAGAATTGATAGTGAGGTCGACGCCTTTAAGAATTTCAACTGCACCATTCTCGGTGTCAACAGAGACCTTAAGACCACGAATTTCTAATGTACTCATCAAATTACCTCACTACGCTTCTATCGTGACGGAGTCTCCGTCAACGCTAACTGGATAAACATTTATTGGTGCTACAGCGGGCGGTGTTAGCGCCTCGCCGGTACGTAAATCAAACTCAGCTCCGTGAAGCCAACATTCAATTTTAAATCCTGTTACATCACCCTCAGAGAGCGATGCATCTGAGTGTGAGCAAGTGTCATCAACCGCGAAGACTTCGTTACCTACTCGAGCGACACAAATGGTGTGGCCGTTTTTCTCAACTTTGACGGGCTTACCTTCCAGAAGGGATGAAAGAGTTAGATCACTCATTAGGCACCCGCTTTAGCAAGTTCATTATCGATGCGATCCATTAGCCGGCTCTGAATCTCTTCGTCGCCGATCTCTGAAACGATCTCGTTAAAGAATCCACGAACTACTAAACGTCTTGCATCCGCCAAGGTTATTCCACGTGACATTAAGTAGAAGAGTTGCTCATCATCGAATCTTCCCGTTGTGCTTGCGTGGCCTGCGCCAACAATCTCTCCGGTTTCAATCTCCAAGTTAGGGACTGAATCAGCTCGCGCTCCATCAGAAAGGAGAAGATTTCGGTTGAGTTCGTAGGTATCAGTACCTTCAGCGGCAGCGCGAATAAAGACATCACCGATCCAAACAGTATGTGCTTGGTCTCCCGCTAAAGCGCCTTTGTAATTTACTCGTGACTTTGCATTTGGGACTTTGTGATCGACGAACATGCGATGCTCAAAGAATTGTCCTGAAGTTGCGAAGTAAACACCGAGCAGCTCGCAAGATGCACCAGGTGCAGCAAATTCAACAGTTGGCAACAATCGAACCAATGAGCCACCAATCGTCACAACGATTGATTTAAAAGTGGCATCGCGATCGACGACTGCATGCTGACGACCAGCGTGAATCGACTTACTTTCCCACTCCTGAAGTGATACCAGAGTTAGATTCGCTCCTGGAGCTAGAGAGATCTCCAGATCCTCCGCCAAGTGAGTATCGCCAGTGTTCTCAATGATCACAGTTGCGCGTGCGTGGTTTTCTAGGCGAATCAACACTCGCGAAAACTCAGCGCTATCGAGTGAACCCAGAGCGCGCGACAAGAGAATTGGTGCGGCAACTTCAGTATTTGCTGAGATCGTTAATACCGAAACCTCTTTAGCCAGATCGCGAATTCTGGCCACGATGACATCATCGCTCTCCGAGATCGGACTTAAATCTGCGGCTGAGATCAGATCGAATGAGACACCTTTTTCAGCAGCAGATTTCAAGGAGAGTGAATGGCGATCTGCTACGACCGCGGTGCCGTCGTGAAGTCCTCCTAACCTTTTCAGTGGTGTGAAGCGCCAAGCCTCTTCACGCCCCGTCGGTGTTAAGTAATTGGTGGTAAGGGTCGTCATTAACCAACAGCACCTTCCATTTGCAATTCGATCAAGCGGTTTAACTCAAGGGCATATTCCATTGGAAGCTCACGTGCGATCGGTTCGATAAAGCCACGAACGATCATTGCCATAGCTTCATCTTCAGTTAAACCACGTGACATTAAATAGAAGAGTTGATCATCGCTGATCTTAGAGACCGTTGCTTCGTGGCCCATAGAAACATCATCTTCACGGATATCTACATATGGATAGGTGTCAGAGCGAGAGATCGTGTCAACCAAGAGCGCATCACATTTAACTGTGCTCTTTGAGTGATGTGCACCTTCTTGTACTTGGACTAGGCCACGGTAAGAAGTGCGGCCTCCCCCACGTGCAACTGACTTTGAAATTACAGATGACGATGTGAATGGCGCAGCATGAAGCATCTTCGCGCCAGAGTCTTGGTGTTGACCCGGACCAGCAAAGGCCAGCGACAAAGTCTCGCCCTTTGCATGTGGACCCATCAACATAACTGCTGGGTACTTCATGGTGACCTTTGAGCCGATATTTCCATCGACCCATTCCATGGTTGCACCTTCTGCGCAGGTAGCGCGCTTGGTGACCAAGTTGTAAACGTTATTAGACCAGTTTTGAATCGTGGTGTAACGAACGCGGGCGCCCTTCTTAACAATGATCTCAACTACTGCTGAGTGAAGTGAATCTGATTTGTAAATTGGCGCGGTGCAGCCTTCTACATAGTGAATGTATGAATCTTCATCGGCGATGATTAGTGTCCGCTCGAACTGACCCATATTTTCTGTATTGATGCGGAAGTATGCCTGCAATGGAATATCTACGTGTACGCCCTTTGGTACGTAGATAAATGACCCACCTGACCAAGCAGCGGTATTTAGCGCAGCGAATTTATTGTCACCCACTGGAATAACTGAACCGAAGTACTCTTTGAAGAGTTCTGGATGTTGCTTTAGGCCGGTATCGGTATCAAGGAAGATAACCCCCTGCTTCTCTAAATCTTCGCGAATTGAGTGATAAACAACTTCTGATTCGTACTGAGCAGCTACTCCAGAAACCAATCGCTGCTTCTCTGCTTCAGGAATACCTAAGCGATCGTAAGTATTTTTAATCTCATCTGGCAGATCATCCCAAGTCGCTGCCTGCTTCTCAGTTGAACGCACGAAGTACTTGATGGTGTCAAAGAAGATTCCGGTTAGGTCTGATCCCCAAGATGGCATCGGCTTCTTCTCAAAGAGCGATAAGCCCTTGAGGCGCATGTCTAGCATCCACTGTGGTTCGCTCTTCTTAGATGAGATATCACGGACGACTTCTTCGTTGATACCGCGTCTTGAATTTGCGCCAGCATCATTGCCGTCGGACCATCCATATTCGTAGTTACCGAGTCCGTCTAGTTCTGGATGTGCAGTTGTCATTACCGCGCCTTTCCGGCTGTTAGTGGTTGTTTTCTTGCGATCTTTGGGATGTAAGTTGTGCAAACGCCATCACCGTGTGCAATGGTCGCCAAGCGTTGAACGTGCGTACCGAGTAACTTTGAAAATGCTTCTGTTTCGGCTTCGCAGAGTTGGGGAAATTCAGAGGCAACGTGTGCGATTGGGCAGTGATGTTGGCAGAGTTCTTCGCCACCTGCGCGCGAATCAACGCTCGCAGCATAACCTTGTTCGGTTAAGAAATCTGCGAGAGCGTTTAACTTATTTGAGCTCTTTGCGATAGCGGTAGCGCCCTTGCGTTCGATCTCATCTGCGCGAGATTTAGCGAAAGCGGTTACCAAATGTTCACCGGATTGCGCTGACATAAACTTAAGTGCAGCAACAGCTAAATCATCATAAGAATGTTCAAATTTTTCACGCCCCGCATCGCTCATTACAAATACTTTAGAGGGGCGACCGCGACCACGAGTCGATGAGATTCGCGGATCGCGCGCCTCCAGAACTCCGTCGGCGGTGAGCAAATCTAAGTGGCGGCGGATTCCGGCGGGGGTTAAACCCAAGCGTTGGCTAAGGGCGGCGGCGGTGGATGGGCCATTTTCCAAGATGGAGCGGGCGATGGCATCGCGGGTACGCGGATCCTCATTCGCCTTGAGCGCTGGCCCACCATTTATTTTCACAACACTATTGTGTCGTAATTCGCTCCCGCTTTCCACTCAGAGCGAGCCGTGGTGGACCTAGTCTTAGCCTATGAAATTGCGCCGAGCCCTGTATGGAGTTCTACTCTTTCTGCAATCAGCGCTAGTTCTGACGGGTGGAGCGGTACGCCTTACCGGCTCGGGCCTGGGCTGTCCTACCTGGCCGGAGTGCACACCTGGTTCTTACACCCCAGTACCTCACCAAGCTGAAGGCCAATTGCATTCCTGGATTGAATTTGGCAATCGCCTACTAACCTTTGCACTGGTGGCAGTTGCCATCGCAGTTCTGCTTCACGTTCTTTATAAAGGGCGCAAGGATCTTCGTCAATTAGCGCTGGGACAAGTTTTAGGAATCTTTGGGCAAGGAATTCTCGGCGGGATCACCGTCTTAACGCAGTTGCATCCGCTCACCGTCGCAGCGCACCTCTTGCTCTCAATTCTTCTCATTGGTGGAGCAACTTCGCTTTACGATCGAAGAGAAATTCCAATTCGTAAGATTAAGCCCGAAGATAAAATGACGCGTATTCTCTCACTCGCTCATATCTATTCAACTTTCTTTGTAATTGTTTTAGGCACCTTGGTTACTGGCAGTGGCCCACACGCTGGCGATGAAGATGCCCCACGCTTTGGCTTCGATATTAGGACAGTGGCTTGGATTCACGCCGAAGCGGTTATCGCGCTGATGGGCCTCACCTTGGCGCTATATGTAGCGGTCCGCGCCAACCCCATACATCGCCGCAAAGTTATTGTCTTCACAATTATCGCTCTGTCACAAGGCGCGATCGGGTATGTCCA